>CXWJ01000199.1_pt1 | contig 190661 bp, 149 predicted proteins | sample 590841 | NCBI WGS metagenome assembly CXWJ01 (sample SAMEA3498367, study PRJEB10139) | wastewater metagenome | biome: wastewater treatment plant; material: activated sludge | place: Austria | collected 2015-01-21 | reverse complement strand
TCCGCAGGAAAACATCGAATTCTACTACTACGACCAGCTCGGTTCGGCCTACTCCGATCAGCCGAACGATACCAGCCTGTGGAATTTGCCGCGTTTTGTGGAGGAAGTAGAACAGGTGCGCCAGGCCCTTGGGCTGAACAAGGATAATTTTTACCTGCTCGGCCATTCCTGGGGTGGTATTCTCGCCGCTCAGTACGCACTGAAATACCAGGGTAATATAAAAGGACTCATTATCTCCAACATGATGATGAGTTGCCCCGACTATGGAAAATACGCCGACGAAGTGCTGTCAAAACAAATGGACCCGAAAGTGTTGGCCGAAGTGCGGGCGCTTGAAGCCAAAAAAGACTTTTCTAACCCGCGTTACATGGAATTGTTGATGCCGAATTTCTACAACAAACATATTTGCTGCATTCCCTTAGAAAGCTGGCCCGACCCGGTCAACCGGACTTTCGCCAAACTCAATCAAACCATTTATGTGATGATGCAAGGCCCCAGCGAGTTCGGCATCGGCGGAAAATTAGCCAAATGGGATGTCAAAGCCGATCTGCCGAAAATTACAGTTCCCACGCTTGTTATCGGCGCCACGCACGACACGATGGACCCGGAACACATGAAATGGGTATCGACCCAGGTGCAGAAAGGCCGATTCCTGCTTTGCCCCAATGGCAGTCACATGTGCATGTGGGACGATCAGGAGCATTATTTCCCGGGTTTGATTTCTTTTTTGAAAGACGTGGATACAGGAAAATTTTAATTGATAATCAATAATTTATAGATATTGAGCGGGCTACCGGGATGCGGTAGTCCGCTTTTCTTAATCAAATGAACAAAAAGTGAGCAGGTTTTGGTCTGGCGCCTGGACACCCGCAGGAGGTACTTTTGTACAGTCAAATGATTTAACCAACACTCTTTCACCTAACTTTTTTAAAAATGAAAATGCTCAAACCCGTGTCCGCACTAATTGTGCTGACCCTTGCTACCCAAATGCTCAATGCCCAATCAAAAGGTGTAATCTCCATTTCCTCCGCCGCTACCGGTACCACTGCCGATTACGACAAAATTTCCGGCGCCTTGAAAGAAAAAGGTATTTGGGAATTGGGATGGTCGTTCCATGCGATGGGGGCCGCGCAACCTGCCGGTTTGTTCGGCATCGGTTTTTATACAAGCCGCGAGGCTTACGACAAACGCGCTGCGGCGACCAAGCCTGTTTTTGAAGCGGCGGGTATAAAGCCAAATGTGCAGATCTGTGAGATTTACAGCAGTTTTCTGGGCGCCATTCCCGACACCAAACCTGCCGCAGGTATCGTCGTTCACTTCAACGGAAGCGGCATGACCGCCGCACAGTACGACCAGATAATCGTAGAACTCCAAAATGCAAAGGCATTCCCTCCTGCCGGACAGATCGCCCACTTCTGTTACCAGACGACCGACGGTCTGAAAGTAATCGACGTGTGGGAATCGGCAGAAGCATTCAATACCTTCGGTCAAACGCTGATGCCCATTCTTCAAAAACTGGGAGTGAATGCAGGCCAACCGATTATTTACAGCTTGTACAATTATATGAAAACGAGCAACTAAGCAACAGGACATTGGATTTCTTGACATTGGACTTTTGACTAAATGATTGGCTATCAAGATCAAACGTCCAATGTCGAATGTCAGTTTATTTTGCCCAACTACTTTAGCACAATACCCTATACCTTAATTTTGCCGCAAAGGCAAGCAATTACAAATGAATCCCTGCGCCAAAACGAGCCGGCGCAGGGATTCTTTCATTTGGTGATGTCGCTTTATAACGGCGCCAAATGGGACTCATCGTGTACGATCAGCCCGATGGCTGAAATGTCGGTAATGGAAGCGAAAAGATGGTGCGGATGGTATTTTGCCGGGAATACAGGGCGTCGGTCGGAAGGGCTATGCAGAAAAGGGTCAGGGTTTTAAGAGAAAAAAGACTGTTGAATTTCATTGCGTTTTAAATTTTTCGTTGGGACAAAGGTGGGGGGGCTGTGCCCTGCCGTTGAATTGACTTTTGCTTTCATTATATATTTAATTATTGCATTCAAGGAATTCAAAAATATTCAGGCTGATTCTCCAAATATGACCAAATTTGCCCCCTCTTTTTCTTCCTTAGTAACGCCCAAAAAACAAGTTCGCTTTTTTCATTACCGGGCTGTCATTCCGAACGCAGCGAGGAATCTGCTCAAGAGTAAGTGAGAATCAATTGTTTGGGCAGATTCCTCGCTGCGTTCGGAATGGCAACCGTGGGAGTGGAATCGTGAACTTGTTTTTTGAGCGTTACTTACCGCTCGATACCATCAATTTCATCGGTAACAAGGAAGGACCTGCTTAAATTTTGTAAATGGATTTGCGTGGTAACGGCGTTGGAATTTTTTCCGAAGAAAAAATTCCAACGCCGTTACCACGCAAATCCATTCCCGCTACACCCATGACAAAAAAAATCCTCCAGTTTCTCCTTTTTCTCGGCATCGGGGTCGGCATTATGTACCTCGTATTCCGCAGTCAGAATGCCGCATTCCAGGAACAGTGCCGCCTCGACGGTGTTCCCGCCGATCAGTGCAGCCTCATGGACAAACTGATACACGACTTCTCTACGGTCAGTATTGGGTGGATACTCGCGGTGGCTGCTGCATTCACGGTGAGCAATATCTTCCGTGCCCTGCGCTGGCAGATGCTGATCGAACCGCTCGGTTACCGGGCCGGCTTTTCCAATTCGTTGTTGACGATACTGCTGGGTTATTTTGCCAATCTCGGCTTCCCGCGCATGGGCGAGGTGGTGCGCGCCGGCACCCTGGCTCGATACGAGCATATTCCACTTGAAAAAGTGATGGGAACGCTTGTCGTCGACCGCCTGATGGACTTCATCTGTCTGGGTTTGGTCGTTGGATTGGCCTTCCTGTTTGAAGGTCAAACGCTGATCCATTTTATTTCCCAAAACCAGAGCGGCGGCACGCAAAGCGGAAGTCTGCTCCAGAATTCAGTGGTGCTCACGACGCTTGGCCTGATGTTGGCCGGCCTGGTCAGCGTTATTATTTTTCGCGATAAAATAGCGCACCTGCCTGTTTATCAAAAAATTGCCAAACTCGTAAAGGGTTTTTGGGATGGTTTGCGCAGCGTGTTCAAATTGAAAAACCCTGCCCTCTTCCTGTTGTACTCCGGCGGTATCTGGCTGATGTTTTACCTGCAGTGTCTGTTCAATCTGCATTCATTTCCACCCACGGCTTCGCTGGGTGCGGGCGCCGCACTGATGATTTTCGTATTCGGCACATTGGGTATGGTGATCCCTTCACCGGGCGGCATGGGCACTTTTCATGCGCTGGCCATCGCCGGATTGGCGTTGTACGGTATTGCCGGCGGCGACGCATTTTCTTACGCCAATATCGCCTTTTTTGCCATCCAGATTTTTTACAACCTTATCGCAGGCGTACTGGCCTTGTTGCTGTTGCCGGTCATCAACAGAAAAGCGGCAGGGAGTCATGACGTCATGACTTAAGCATGCGATTTATCGCGCCATCCGAATAAGATAACTAAGGGAGCAATCACCGTTGCCGTAACAATGATCCCAAACCAGAGACCTAATTTCGCCGGACCGCCGGTGGCAGCACTGATGGTGTGCCAGGTGGTCGACGTGAACAGAAGGCTGACAAGCACGTTCATAATGCACAACAACGTCCGGGCTTTGCGGTATTCGAAGGCAGCGTTTTGGGGCGTGATTGTGGTGAGGTAATTGAATTTGTGCGGGCTTTTGGCTAAAAATGCCAGCCCTCCGACAATCAGGAGCGACAACACCGGAAGGAAAAAAATGAAGTTTCTCGAACCAAAACCGTCGGGTTCGCCGGAAGCGTTGAAATGTGTGGGGATTTGATCGGGCAAATCGGAATAACAGCCGATTGCAAAGGCAAAACCGAGGGTAACGAACAGCCAGGCTGCGACATCCAGCCAGGTTTCAACGCCGGATTTGGGAAGCTCGATGACGGGTTGCGATTTCATAAGAAAGTTTGAAATTGGTAGCAGTAAATTTGAAGATAAATTACCCATTCAAGTGCTAATATTCAGTCTAAAATGTCCTTTTTCTCGACCATAACCGCAAAAATACTGACCTGGGAGCAACTGCCGGCCACCCTCGGACGCTGGCGCGCAGCCGGTGAAAAGATCGTATTCACCAACGGCTGTTTCGACCTGCTGCACTACGGCCACCTGCACTACCTGTCGGAAGCCCGCGACCTCGGCGACCGGCTCGTTATCGGGCTCAACAGCGCCGCTTCCGTGCGACGCCTCAAAGGCCCTACCCGGCCCATCAATGACGAACTTACCCGCACACACCTGCTGGCGGCATTGGTAGTGGTGGATGCTGTCGTTATTTTTGAAGAAGATACGCCGCTGCAATTGATTCAACTTGTTCAACCCGATATACTTGTCAAGGGAGGCGACTGGCGGCCCGAGCAGATCGTGGGTTCGGATGTGGTGCTGGCCCGGAGGGGGAAGGTGCTGAGTTTGCCTTTTATTCAGGGATATTCCACGACGAATATTGAACAGAAGATATTGATGGGTGAAATAAAAAAGGATGCCTGTTAAAGTATTTCAGGGATTTTTTTCCAGCACAGCAACGATCCCTTTGGCTACTTCGTCCCAATCACAGCGCTGTCTTTCGCATAATACTGCGCGTACATCATGGCAGCGCCCGCAAGTGAAAGGTCTTTCAGCATGTCGGCCAAAGCGGACGGGTCGCTCCCGACTAACCTGGGCAGGTGAATCATCAGCACAAACAGCAACAACTCCACGGCTAATAAGGTAGCGGCAAGTTTGTCGTATTTGCCAAGCAACATTGCTACCGCCGCACCGATCAGGCCCAAGCCTGCCAAATAAACCCATGCGATCGGGACGGGCAGGTACGTAGGAATCCGGTCAGCCGTTTGCGTGGTATCCATGATGTGAATCAGCCCGAAAACAGCAAAAGGAATAGGGAACAGCCAGCGTCCCACCGACAAAAAAACATTCATATATCTGGAGATTTTTATTGTGAAAGATGCTATAATCCGGATATTGTTACCCGATTCACTCTGGCAAAAATAGAACATTCATCCCGTACCCGCAGATGCTTTCTCCTTTGGAAAAATGGCGCCTCATACTGGGCCAAAAGGCCGACTCCGAACAAGAGGTCAGCCTGAATACAACACAACAGGGAATGGACAACGTGCTCGAAGCGCTGTACGATTCACAACGGCAGGGCGCGCTCGGCAGTTCGTCGCCCCATGTGAACCGCTGGCTGGGCGACATCCGGCGCTATTTTCCCAAAGCAGTGGTGCAGGTGATGCAACGCGATGCCCTCGAGCGTCTTGGATTGACCCAACTCTTGCTCGAACCCGAGCTGCTCGCCGGCGTGGAACCCGACGTCCACCTCGTGGGCGCTTTGCTTTCGCTCAACAAAGCCCTGCCCGACAAAACCCGCGAAACCGCCCGCATGGTAGTAAAAAAAGTAGTGGATGATCTGGAGAAAAAACTGCGGAATCCCCTCCGCGAGGCAGTGCAAAGCGCCCTCCACCGCAGCATCCGCAATCGCCGCCCCCGTACCAGTGAGATCGATTGGCGCCGTACCATTTATCAAAACCTGAAACATTACCAGCCCGATCTGCAAACGATCATCCCCGAACATTTGGTCGGTTTCGGTCGCAAAGGCCACGCCTTGCGCCACGTGATCCTGCTGCTCGACCAAAGCGGCTCCATGGCGGGCTCTGTCGTTTACGCCGGTATTTTCGGCGCAGTGCTGGCTTCCATCCGATCGGTACAGACCAATGTCGTGGCTTTCGATACGGCTGTTGTGGATCTGACCGAACACCAGCACGACCCGGTGGAATTACTTTTCGGTACCCAACTGGGTGGCGGTACGGACATTGCCAAAGCGCTCGGTTACGCAGAGACGCTTGTGCGCGTACCCCAGGACACCATCCTGGTGCTTATCAGCGATCTGTTTGAGGGCGGCGACCGCGCTGCGTTGTTTAAAAAAGCAGCAGCCCTGCGCCGCGCCGGTGTCAGCGTCATTACCCTGCTGGCCCTGAGCGACGAGGGCGCCCCGGCTTACGACCACGACAATGCCGCTGTTTTTGGCGCGCTGGATATCCCGGCTTTTGCCTGTACGCCTCAATTGTTCCCCGGCATGATGGCGGCTGCAATCCGGAAAAGAGATTTGAAAACTTGGGCGGGCGAAAACGGACTTTCGATAAAGCAGTGATTTTTTCCATAAAATCAGGACTTTTGCGCCCGGAAATTCAATATACGTTTTAACACTGCATCTGCTTTTCATGAAAAATCTATCACTACCCGCCACCGGAACCGCGCTGCTTCTGGCTTTTTCTTTTTGCAAAAACACACCACTGCCCGAAGGCCAGACGGTCGTATCGGAAAATACCCCCATCGTTGCACAGGCGCCGGCCACACCGCTGCCAACGGGCAACCGCGACTCCTTAGCGGGTTTTAAAGGTTGTGACCGGGCTACCTGGTCGCCGCTGACTGCCAACTCCGAAGAATTTATCTATCAACACTATACGGTCGTCGTCACACGCAGCAACGATCAGCCCGGTGAACAAATCACGGTGAAACGCGACTCCGGTCGGACCGACTTCGTGATCCCTCTGCCGGAAGCCGGATACTTCAAAGGAGTCAGCCGCAACAAACTTTTCGTAGATGAAGGTACCGGACCGGATGGCCGGCGATTGCTCATATATGACCTGGATAAAATGGTGCAGTTTTTCAGTACCCCTTATTGTGGCGAGCCGCAAATCGCACAGGCCGAAAAAATATATTACTTGGTGCCTGTGGAAGAAAAAGACGTGGAGCGTATTCCCGACTGTCCGGAAAAAGAGCAATGGATCAAAGACGGCCTGAAGGTAGGGTACGGACAGCGCTGCATTTTTAATCTCCTCGTTCGCTCCAACACCCGAAAATCGGAATGGGCCTGCGTAGCGATGCAATGACTTGAATAGGAAGAGGCGCACTACTTTTGGGCGTTCAAAAATCGTCAGCCCATGAATGTGCGCCTCCTTTTGCTTTTCCTCATCGCCTTCAGTCAATTGCCAACGGCCAAGGGCCAGTTAAACTACGTCAACCCTTTCATCGGAACGGGCGGTCACGGCCATACCTACCCCGGCGCCACTGCGCCATTCGGGCTCGTACAACTCAGCCCCGACACCCGCATCGATATGTTGGACTGGGACGGTTGTTCGGGCTATCATTACTCAGATTCAATCATTTACGGCTTTTCGCACACCCACCTGAGTGGCACGGGTGTGGCCGATTATTGCGACATCCTGTTGATGCCCTATACCGGGAATGCAGCATTGGAGCCGGCCGGATACGCTTCAAAATTTAAAAAATCGAAGGAAAAAGCCGGAACGGGTTACTATTCGGTTTTTCTTGAAAAAGACAAAATTCTTGCAGAACTGACGGCCACCGAACGCGTCGGGGTGCATCGCTACACCTTTCCGGCCAATCGGGAACGCGGGCATATCCTCATCGACCTGCGTCACCGCGACGAGGTATTGGATTCTTATTTGAAACGGATGAATGACCGCGAAATCGAAGGCTACCGCATTTCGAAAGCCTGGGCAAAAGAACAACACATCTATTTCGTGGTGCGGTTTTCACAACCTTTTTCCACCTCCAAAATACTCGACATGAGCAAAAACCCGCACGAAACCAATCCTTCGGTGACGGGTAAAGCCATTGTCGGTTTGCTGGATTTTTACAATAACAATATACCGATTGTTGTCACCGTCGGCATTTCAGGCACGAGCATCGAAGGCGCGCGGAAAAACCTGGAAGCGGAGTGCAATCACTTCGATTTTGAAAAAATAAAAGCCGCAACGCAGGCCAAATGGCAGCGGCAACTTTCCAAAATCGAAGTGGAAGGAGGCACCGACGATCAAAAAACGATTTTTTACACGGCGCTTTATCACACAATGATCGCCCCCAATATCTGGAACGACGTGGATGGGCAGTATCGCGGGCGCGACAACAAACTCCACGCCAACCCTGGCCACGAGGTGTACACCGTTTTTTCGCTCTGGGACACTTATCGCGCCTGCAATCCGCTTTACACCATCCTGGAGCCAAAGCGAACCAATGATTTTATCCAAACTTTTTTGCGGCAGTATGAACAGGGCGGTCTTTTGCCCGTGTGGGAATTGGCGGCGAACGAGACGGATTGTATGATCGGAAATCATGCGATTCCGGTAATCGCCGATGCTTATATAAAAGGCATCCGCGATTACGACGAAAACCTGGCGCTGGAAGCTATGCTCAAAAGCGTTCACCAGGATCGCTATGGTATGAAATGGTATCGCGAGTTAGGTTATGTCCCTTCGGACAAAGAACCGGAATCGGTATCGAAAACGCTGGAATATGCTTTTGACAACTGGTGCGTCGCAAAAATGGAAGAAGTTGTGGGCGTGGATACTGTCGACGACCGGTTCATGGTAAAATCATGGGCTTACCTGAACCTTTTCGACCCCGCTACCCAGTTTTTTCGGGCAAAAAGCAATGCCAGTTGGTACACACCTTTTGATCCGTATGAGGTCAATTTCAACTACACGGAAGCCAATGCCTGGCAATATCGTTTTGCCGTACAGCACAACATTGTTGGTCTGATGGACCTGATGGGCGGCGTTGAAGCCTTTGCAAATCAATTGGATAGCCTCTTTGTAGCCAGTACCAGGACGACGGGGCGCAATCAGGCGGATATCACCGGTCTTATCGGCCAATATGTACACGGCAACGAACCGAGTCATCACATCGCTTATCTCTACAATTATGCAGGCCAATCCTGGAAAACCCAGCAGCGCGTACGTCAGATCATGGATGAAATGTATGCGAACCGCCCGGACGGGCTCAGCGGCAACGAGGACTGCGGGCAGATGTCGGCCTGGTTGGTGTTTTCGGCAATGGGTTTTTATCCTGTGACGCCGGCTTGCATTGATTACAGCATCGGCACTCCCTGGTTTGAAAAAATCACCCTGAACCTGGATTCGGGCAAAAAATTTGTTATTCGCGCTCCGGGGGTTTCATCTCAAAATTTTTATATCAAAAGCATGAAACTATCGGGGGAGGCTCGTGAAGAAAGCCGGTTGAGCCACGACGAAATCACCGGCGGCGGCGAATTAACATTTGAAATGACGGACACCCCGGTAAAATGGGGAAAAACAGGACTTTGTCATAGGGGCAAAATGATGCCGATGCCCCCTGTACCCTTCGTAGCGCAGGGAGCACGCGTCTTTCAAAATAAACAAACAATAGCGTTGGGAAGTCTCTTTAACAGCGAAGACATTTATTACACGCTCGATGGCTCCATTCCCGATAAAAACGCGTTGCGATACTCGAAACCTTTTACCATTGACAAAACGACCACGCTAAAAGCGATCACAGCAACAAAGCATCGGGAAAGTGCCATCGCAACCGCCATTTTTACCAAAATCGATTCCGACCATCGTATCTATCGCTACAACACCCGCTACTCGCCCCAATATACCGCACGCGGCGACAACGGCCTGATCGACGGCATCCGTGGCGGAGCCGACTTCCGAACAGGCGATTGGCAGGGCTTCGAAGGTGTGAACTTAGACGTCGTACTGGATCTGGGTTCAAGCAAAAAAATCAACGGGATAAAAGCCCATTTTTTGCAAGACGAAAACGCCTGGGTATTTTTTCCTCAAAAAATACAGGTGGAAATTTCGGACGACGGCACGAATTTCAGCCCTGCCGGGGAACTTGTATGCGACATTGCGCCTTCGGAAAAAGGCGTTTTGCAAAAAGAATTCGACCTGAAATTGAAAGGCAAAAAAGCGCGTTATGTGCGGGTAGTCGGTGTTACTTTGGGGCAATGCCCTGCATGGCACAAAGGTGCAGGTTTTCCGTGCTGGGTGTTTGCGGATGAAATATCAGTGGAGTGAACCCTTCCGGCAGTATGACAAAAATTCCGTTTCTTCGCCTTTGCCCCGCCCGTTCATCGTTCATATTTCATCGTTCATAATTCATTATTAAAAAACTTTCCTTCATATTACCCCTCTTGTTCCTGGCTTTCAATCACTTACGCAGCCAGCCGACAGCCGACTACGGACACAATACGTTCGAGGCCGATAATCTTTTGGACAAGGCAAAACAGGCTTTGATCGATGCTGAACGCGAGGCATTGGCTACCGAAAGCCTTAAAATCTCCCGCGATTTGTCGTACAACAACGGAGTCGTACGGGCTTCTATTTTTTTAGGCGACATCTGCGACCGCAACGGCAAAACCGAAGCGGCCCTTCAACATTTTCTGGAAGCCGAATCCAAACTTCAGCCCGGCAACCCTGCATTGCCGACGGTGAACAGGGCTTTAGGAGATATTTTTTTCCGGGAAAATCTCCATAAACACGCCTTGCGCTACTACGGCGAAGTACTCAAAGATGCGCCGCAGGATTTTGAAACAATGGAAAAACTCGCCGATGTCGCTTTGTATTTGACCAAGTTCGACAGTGCCGAGTTTTATTACAAACAATTGATCGTCAAGTTTAAAGACGAAGGGAACAACCCCCGTTTGGTACAGATTTATCAAAAACTCGCCAACGCTTACGATCAGCGCGGCGATTCCGGGAAGAGCATATTTTATTACACTGCGATCGAACACATCATCGAAACCTACGGCACCGCGCAGGAAAAATCGCTGCTGTACAACAACCTCGGCCGCCAGTATGTGCGCGACCGGAATTATCCCAAAGCGCTCGAATATTTTCGCAAAGCCGAACTTCAATGTGTCTATATCCCCTGCGACTACCCTGAGGTAATGTACGCCAACCTCGGGGTGGCGCTCCACAACACCGGCGAGAGCCGGCGCGGCATAGAATATCTCCTGCAAGCCCGCGACATCCTCAATGCCCGACAGGACCTGACGGCCCTCGCCAACCTCGAGCACCTCATCGCCGGGGTGTATTACAGCAACAATGACTTTTACAACGCACTTACACACAATGAATTAGCCATCAAATATGCCCGGCAGGCCAAGCAGCGTCAGGTACTCGCCGATGCGTACGAAACCGCCGCCAATGTCTACCATGAACTCTATGACTTCGAAAAAGCGTTCGGCTACTACCGCAGCTACCTGACCGAACTTGACACCATCCGCCTCGAGGAGCAAACGCGTCAGCAACGCATCGACCAGCAACGCAGCCTGCTTGCCTCCGCCGAGGGACAGATCAAATACCTCATCGCACGGCAAAATTTCAAAGACCTCGAACTGCAACAGTCGCTCTACGAGCAGGAACGCCTGAAACTGCTCAACGATAACCTCGCGCTCGACGCCCAGCGCAAAAAAGACGAAGTGCTGCTCCTGCAAAAACAAAAAGAGGTGGACGACGCGAACATCCGCCAGAAAACCCTCGAAGCGCTCCGGGCGCAGCAGGAACTGCGCCTTGCCGCTCAGCGCCTCGATGCAATGAAGCAAGACAATGTCATCGCCGATATGCGTCGTCAGGAAGCCATCGACCACGCAAATAATCTCGCCGACAGCAGCCGGCGCGCCCAGGAACTGGAACGCGCCCAACGGGAAGCGGAATACCAGCGACAAAAACAATCAACCTTCCGGCAATTTGCCTACGGTATCGGGTTCATGTTATTTGCCATATTGGGGATATTGGGCGCCAGTTGGTTGTTCGCGCGTCGTTCCAACCGGCGTTTGAACGCGCAAAACCAGCAAATTCAGGCCCAAAACAAGGAAATCGAAGCAGAACGTGGCAAAAGCGACAAACTGCTGCTCAACATTTTACCCGATGAAGTGGCCCGCGAACTGAAGACCAGGGGTTATGCCACCCCGCGCCATTATGAGTCCGCGACTGTGGTTTTTACCGATTTTGTCAATTTTACCCGCCTTTCGGCGCAGTTATCGCCTGACAAACTGATCGACGAATTAGACGATTGTTTTCTCGCCTTTGATGAAATTTGTGAAAAACACGGGCTCGAAAAAATCAAGACCATCGGCGATGCCTATATGTGTGCAGGCGGCCTTCCTGTGCCCAATGACACCCACCCGCAGGATGCAGTGCGCGCAGCGCTCGAAATGCAGCGCTGGCTTAACCAACGCAACCGCGAAAACGACCGCGCGGTGTTTCATGAAATGCGCATCGGCATCCACACAGGCCCGGTCGTGGCGGGTGTGATCGGCAAAAACAAATTTGCCTACGACATCTGGGGCGACGCCGTCAACCTCGCCGCCCGCCTCGAAGAACACGGCGAACCCGGTCACATTAACGTCTCCAAGGCAACTGCTGATGCGATAAAACCTTATTTCAAAGTCTCTTTCCGCGGGAAAAAAGAAGTGTACAACAAGGGGTTGGTGGAGATGTATTTTGTAGATGCGCCGACATAAATTGAATAGAACCCAATTCGCCTTCCTGCCTTTGTTTTTCCTTACTTTTGAGCCTCAAAATGAAACTCCCGCCCGCATCATTAGCCGCCCAATTCAGCCGCATGGAGATGTTCAGCACCGTCCCTGCGACCATTCTGGAGCAACTGGCCGAACAAACTGCCATCCGCGACTATGCCGCAGATAGCGTGGTTTTTCGCAAAAACGAACCCGGTCACGCGCTTTTCCTGCTGCTCAAAGGTGGCGTAAAAGTCCACGACGAAGATTATACCGTCGCGCGGCTGGCCGACGGCAGCTGTTTCGGCGAGCTCGCCCTGCTCGACGAAGGCCCGCGCTCCATGTCGGTTACCACCACCGTGCCGACCACCCTTGCCGTCATCGAACGCGACGTTTTTTTCAACGTATTGCGCAACGAGCCTGAAGTGACCCGCAAGATCGTCGGGACACTCACCCAACGCCTGCGTTATCAAACCGACCGCGTGGTAGAGCAACTCCGCCAGCGCGAACAGGAACTGACCCGCCTCGTCGATGAGCGCACCGCCGAGCTGATGCAGCAAAAAGAGGAAGCCGAGCAACTGCGCGCCAAGGCGGAAGCGGAAAAACAGGAGGCGGAATTCCAGCGGCAGCGCGCCGAACAAAGCGAACAGTTTGAACAGCAATTCCTGGCCAATATGAGCCACGAAATCCGGACGCCCATGAATGCCGTAACGGGCATGACCAACATTTTGCTCCGGAGAAATCCACGGGAAGACCAGATGAGGTACCTCGACAGCATCCGCAATTCTTCCCAAACACTGCTCGTCATCCTCAACGACATCCTCGATATTTCAAAAATACAGGCCGGCCGGATGGAGTTGGAAAATACCGATTTTGATGCCGCACAGGTACTCAACTCGGTAGTTTCCACCCTGCGGTTTCGCGCCGAAGAAAAAGGGCTGGCATTCAAGGCCGAATGCGACCCGGCCCTACCGCCCGTACTCATCGGCGACCCCGTTCGTTTGCAACAGATACTGATCAACCTGACGGGCAACGCTATCAAATTCACAGAAAAAGGCAGCGTGGGCGTTGCTGTTCAATTGCTTGAAAAAGAGGGCAATACCTGCCGCCTGTGCTTCGAAGTGCGCGATACGGGCATCGGCATGACGCCGGAACAATGTGCTCGCGCTTTCGAGAGTTTCCGCCAGGCCGCCGCCGACACCACCCGCAAATACGGCGGGACCGGTCTGGGGCTTTCCATTTCAAAACAATTGGTCGAACTCTTTGGCGGCACTTTGGGCGTGCAGAGCCTGCCTGGAAAAGGTTCGGTTTTCAGCTTTGTCATTGCCCTGCAGATCAGCGAAAAGACAATATTGCCGAAAGAAGGCGTTATACCTGCACGCAAAACCGATGCCCTCGACAACCTGCGAATCCTGGTAGCCGAAGACAATGAGTACAACCGTGTGGTAGCGGTGGAAACACTGGAGATGCTACTGCCCGGCGTGGCCGTCAGCACCGTTGAAAACGGCCTGGAAGCGATCGAAAAAGTCAAAACAGAGGCGTTCGATCTTGTTTTGATGGATGTCAACATGCCGGAAATGGACGGGCTCGAAGCAACCCGTATTATTCGTACGCTGCCCGCTCCGCTGAATACATTGCCAATTATCGCCTTCACCGCGTCTGTTACGAAAACTGAAATTCATCTTTGCCAAAGTGCAGGTATGAACGCTGTCGTGCCCAAGCCGTTCAAGGAGAGCGAGTTGATGGAGGCTTTACACGCCGTCATCCAAAAGAAGAAAACAACGCCACCCGGTCTGACGACTTCAGTTCGTCTGACCGATCATCCCACAGATTCAAAGCGAACGGGAGAATCGATTTATTCGTCAGACGACTTGGAGTCGTCAGACGAAAACAAGTCCGGAATCGGTTTGGAGTTCCTCGAAACGCTCACCGGCGGCAACCGCGAGCGCATCCGCAAATACATCGGTCTTTATCTCACATCGGTTTATTCCGCGCTGCCCAAAATAGAAGCCGCACTCACCGCTAACAACCGCGACGAACTCCGGCGGATGGTGCATACCTTGAAACCTCAACTCAAAATGGTTGGTTTGCCGCAAACTGCCGATCTGGCAGCAGCAGTTGAAGCCCGATTACTGGAAGGCGTGGAACCGGCAGCCTTATCCCTCGAAATCCGGCAGTTGCTGGAAGAAATTCATCGCTCGACGGGTATTTTTGAAGACTATCTGCAGCAACAGCCGTAAGCTGAATGTTGTAAGTCATAACTTTTCTACCTTCGCAGCGAAACACACCTTTTATTATGGACAACTCGAAAAAAAGCGTCTTCGTCGTGGATGACGACAATATGTACGCCACCATGCTGGCCGACCACCTGGAGGATCAGGGAAAATACACGGTCAGGACATTTGCTACCGGTGAAGATTGCCTGAGCAGCCTCGGCGACGGTCCCGATTTCATCATACTCGATTATTACCTCGATTCGGAAGTGCCGGGTGCAAAGAACGGTCTGGAAATACTCAAAGAAATCAAAAAAAAGGACGAAGACATCAAGGTCATTATGCTCTCCTCGCAGGAGCACTACGGCATTGCACTCCAAACCATCGCCAAAGGCGCGATTTATTACGTCATCAAAGACCTGCAATCCTTCAAGGAAATCGACAAAGTGCTGGACGGAATGGAGTAGGTTTTGTGTTGCCGAACCCTGTTCGGCGCCCTTGCCGAACCCTGTTCGGCAGTACTTTTCAGCACCCGCCTCAAAATGTCCTGTAGTGTGCCTTGGAGGCCTTGTTGTGGGAAATCAGAAATAGTAACTGAAATAAAGCGAGCGCAGGTACTGCGTTTTCCAAATAAAACTGCCCACCTTTTCCACTTCCTGCACTGTTTGAACGGAAAGGTCTGCGTCATAGTAACTGTAATGAAAACTCGTCTTGTCGGATCGCTCTCACCCTTCTCACTTATACTCGGTCGTCGTCGGTTCCGGCAGCAACCCGATATGGCGAAGGGCCGTCGCCACATCCCAGATACGGCGGCTCCGGATGATTTTGCCGTCTTGCAGTGTCATAAAAGTGGAGCCCATAAATGAGACGGATTTACCGGTAGGAGGGATATTCATCAGGCGCCCGCGCTGGTGACCGGTAGCCTGCCAAAAGCAGAAAACCTTGTCGCCGTCGACACCCCATTCGAGCAGTTCCATTTCCAGATCGGGGAAAGCAGTCAACACGTAGTCGATCATACGCCCGGCATCGCGCAGGCCGCTGGCATTTTTGCCTTCGGAGAGGTCTTCGCCCTCAAAATCAGGGTGATACAAATCGAGCAGCCTTTGTCGGTCGTGTGCATTCCAGGCGGATATAAGATCGGATAAAAATGCATGGGCATTCATGGGAAACGCAGTTTTGAAGGTGAAAAAATGTTCAGGCACAAGCGTTTTCCTTTGGCCCAACAAAGATACGGCGACCTGTACCGGGACGCTATGCTCAATGTTTGCTCAATAGTTGTTCAAATTTTCGGGTTGCTTTCTTCTTCCAAAAATGACTGCAACATTTCCCACAAAGGCTGATGCTCGGGGATAAACGACTCCTTGCCCAACTTTTTCACTTCAAACCAGCGCAACTCCGCGATGTCGTCGTTCGGCTGCGGGTCGCCTTCCGAAAAAACGCAGGCGTAGAGGTGGGTCATCACGGTATCCCAGGAATTGCGGTAACGCCAGTCGTCGATACGGCAGGAGCCGATATAGGTAAGGTCTTCGATGGTCAGTTCGCCGCACTCTTCTCCGAGTTCGCGCAAGGCGGCATCCTCATAACTTTCATCATCCGGATCGGTGAATCCGCCGGGCAGGCGGTAACGGGTTTCGTTTTCTTTGCGCGCCAGCAACAACTCACGCCCGTCGCCGCGGAATACAGCGACATCCACAGTCGGGTACACCGTCGGAAAACGCTGCAGGTGGGAATAAATAATGCCTGCCCGGAAATCGCGGAGGTTCTCCAGGCCTTCTGCCGACGGGGTGATTGCCATGTCTCCTTCCGAGGGTTCGAGCACACTGGTCTGATAGCGTCCTGAATAATGCTGGACAAAATCTTCATCCGTTCCGTAAAGCGTCACTTCGCCTTCCGGACGCAATTCGAGGATACGCCGGTCGAGTTCCTGGCTCCAGATGCGGTCGTCGGGCAAGTCGGGCATTTCTTCGATCTGAATATCGTCGGCATAGCGGTCGTTGAACATCAGCACACGCAGTTCTACATCTATCGGGTTGTTAATACTCGGCGCCGGATTGGAGCCGAGAAATACGACGACCCGCTCATGCCGCTCCTGCACCGATGCGATGAGCCGCTCGTGAATATCGGAGAGTTCGAACACTTGAAAACGCCCGACGATGATGCCCGTGCCGCGCTTGTTTTCCATGAAGAATTTTGCCGCAAGGTTAGGGAAATAAATTTTTAAATGGCCTTCTCACCAATCATTACATACGTAGGTTCACCGCTCAATGGTCACATCCCCCGAATACACCTCCACTTCTCCATCCTCAAATTCCACCACCGCCTGCCACACAAATACCGCCGGGTTGAGGTCTTTGCCCCGGAATCTGCCGTCCCAGCCGCGCGTCTCGTCGTTGGCCTGCAAGTGTTCCACGATGAAGAGTTCTGCCCCCCAGCGGTCGAAAATTTGCAGGCTGCGAATCTCTGTCACACTTTTACCGTAAATCGTAAACAGGTCATTCTCACCGTCGCCGTCGGGGGAAAAGATGTTCGGGGCGTACAAATGCCGACGACGATCCACGCGGAGGATCACTTTCGCGGTGGCATCGCAGCCGTTCAGGTCGGTGATTTTTAAGTTATAAAGGGTTGTCCGCAGGGGTTTTGCAATGGGTGACGGGCAATCCGCGCAGGAAAGCCCGTCGGAGGGCGACCACTGCCAGTGGGCAATATTGGAAACAGGCTGATTCAGCACGGGTTCCAGGTAAACCACATCACCCAACTCGACATCGATATAAGCCGGCAAAGTCACCGTCGGAACGAACGGCTCTTCCACCTCGATATCCGCTTCGGCTGTACAGCCGTAAGCATCGCGCACCACAAGCCAGTATGGCCCGGGCGACAAATTGCTGAACAATGATTGACCGCTGAACGACTGCCCGCCGTCTTTGGAATAGGAATAAGGAGCTTTGCCGCCCGTGACGACGCCCATATCCACGGCGCCTTTCGGGTCGTTGCAATCGGGTTGCATCAGTTCGGGTTCAAAAGCAGGCGGCGGTACTTCGGTTACCGCTACTACATCGGTCGATGTGCAACCGTTGACCGGGTTGGTGACGGTAAGCGCATAATTGCCCGGCGCATCCACCAAAGGTTTTGCAGTTGTTGCGCCGCTTACGAGATTACCGCCGGTCGTCGTCCAGACAAAGGCCATATTTCCGGCTGCCGGGCTGGAACCTTGCAGGGTCAGTTGCGGCTGGTTGCAATGCAGTTCGGATGCGGGCCCCGCATCGGCTCCGGGAGGTGTAATGTTTTGAACAACAGTTGTTTGTGCAATTTTTGAGCAACCGTTTTCTAAATTAACAACAGTTAATGAATAGACGCCGGGCTGGTCTACAACGGGAAACAACGTGTTTTGCCCTGAAATAAAGTGGCCGTTTACTGTTGTCCAGTCGGCGGTAAAATCGGGCAGCGAACCGGGCAAATTGCCGGTCAGCGTTACTTCCTTTTGAATGCAGGAGAGCAACTCCGGCGCCGGAATTGCCACGGCCGGTGCGGCGGTATTCTCCGGCACCACCACCACGGCAATGGCAATACAGCCGTTGGCGCCGTCGGTCACCGTCAGGATATACGACCCTGCCGCGGCTACAATGGGATTAAGTGTGTTCTGGCCGCTCACAATCTGCCCGCCCGACCAGTCGTAACTAAAATCCGTCCCGACAGATGAGCCCGTTCCGTCGAGACTGACCGAAGGATCGGCGCAAGTGATGGCATCGGGCGCTGCGGCCTGTGCAACCGGCGGCGTAATATTTTGAGGAACAGTCGTTTGAGCCGTTGCCGTGCAGCCGTTTTGCGTATTTTGCACCGTGAGTGTATATTCGCCAGGCGCATCTACGATGGGCTCAAGGGAGTTTTGACCTAAAACAAAATGGCCGCCGCTGGTCGTCCAGCCGGCAGTAAATCCACCGGCGGGTTGTGTGACCGAACCCGTAAGCGGGAGGCTCGTCACGGCACAAGTCAGCGTTGCAGGCGCCTCGATGGCAATGACCGGAGCTACCACATCTTCGCTCACAATGGCGAGGGCAGTGGCGGAGCAGCCGTTTTGCTGATCCGTGACGAACAGGGAGTATGCACCGGGTTGGTCGATCACAGGGTTGGGCGAGTTTGCCCCTGAGATAATATTGCCGTTGCCGGTCGTCCAGTTCCAGACGTAGTTTCCTGTGACCGGCATACCCGAAAGCGTCAGGCTGGTGACTGTGCAGGTCAACAGGCCGGATGGCGCCACACCGACAGGTGGTGGCGCCACATTTTCACCCACTGTTACCTGCGAGGTTGCGATACAACCGTTCGAAAGATTTGTCACGGTTAATGAATAGTCACCGGGTTCGTTCACGAGCGGGTTCAGGGTGTTTTGTCCGGAAAGGATATTGCCGCCGTTGGATGCTGACCACGAATAGGTAATATTCGATCCGGTACTGGCTGTTGCGTTCAAATTTATTTGCTGAACGGCACAGGTAAGCGTAGCCGGCACACCGGCATTGGCTTGCGGGGTGTTGACATCTTCAAAAATCTGTACTACATCGGAAGCAGTGCAGCCGTTTCCGGTATTGACGATGAGCAGCGTATAGGTGCCAGCTGCGTCCACTATGGGGTTGAGGCTGTCTGCCCCCGACACAATGTTACCGCCGTTAGAGGCTGTCCACTCAAAAGTCAGGAAGGACGAACCGGATCCGGAACTGTTGATTGTCAGGGTATTAACAGCGCAACTCAAGGTGTCGTCATCACCCGCCTCCGCGAGCGGAGATACCACGTCTTCCGGTACGGTTACCGCCGCAGTTGCCGTACAACCGTTCGCCGGGTCAACGGTATTCAATGTATAAAATCCGGGGGCGTCTATCAGGGGCGTAAACTGGTTTTGACCGGACACGATGTTACCCCCGACGGTCGACCAGGAAGCATTGCCCGTGCCGCTACCGCCCAGTTGGTATTGAGTGAAATTACAGGTCAGGGTGTAGGGCGGATCAATGGTCGCGATGGGCGCAGTGGTGTCCTGCTCAACGATAACATCTGATGTTACGGTACACCCGTTGACATTATCGGTGACGAGCAAAGAGTAAGTGCCCGAAGCATCAACCACCGGAGTAGCGCCGTTTTGACCGGATACGAATTGTCCGTCGAGGGTTTGCCAGGCGTATGTCAAAGAATTGCCGCTTGCACTTGCTGTCAGCGTGACGGTCGACTGAATGCAGTTCAGTGTTCCGGGTGCTGCAATGTCCAGCACAGGTTGTTGCTGATTGGCATCCACTTTCACGGTATCGGTAGCACTGCAGCCGTTGGCGGGGTCCGTCACTTCCAAGATATAGATGCCCGCCTGATCGCATTCCGTATTCGCAGTATCCTGTGGACCGCTGAAGTTCCCGTCGAAGCTCGACCATTTGAATTCTAAATTCCCGGCGGGCAACCCGCTGTTTGCCGAAAGGATAAAAACAGGTAGAAAACAGGTCAAATGGCCCTCCGGCCCTGCATCGGCTGGTGGGTTAATTTTATTTTCCAAAACAGCGACTGTGTCGGTCGCGGTACAGCCGTTTTGTGTGTTCGTGATCAAAAGATTATAACTGCCCGGCTGATTTATGGTCGGCGCGGGTGAATCGGCGCCGTTGACTATATTGCCGTTTGGAGTCGTCCAATTGTAGGAAAAATTCAGGCCGCTGGAGGAGCCGTTTGTATTTAATATCAAAGAGGATTGAACACAAGTGAGCGGGCCGGGAGCGGCGGCAATGGCAACGGGTGTACCCGCTTCGATCACCACACTTACGGTATCCTTCGAGATACAACTGTTGGCAAGATTGGTGGCCGTAAGGATGTAGGTGCCGGCCGCATTGACGACGGGAGCCAGCGAATCCTGTCCGCTCAGGATGTTGCCGCCGTTGGTCGCCAACCATTGGTATGAAAAATTTCCAGGCAATGAATGGTTCTGTGTATAAATGATTTGTGTCGGATCGGCGCAGGTAAGGGTGTCGGGAAGAGCAATCTGAATATTCGGCGCAGCCAGGTCTTGTATTACGACAGCCAGGTCGGTAGCGGAACAACCGTTGGCGGTATTGGTAAGCAACAACTGGTAAGTGCCCGGTGCATTTACAACCGGATTCGGCGTGTTCGTAGCGCCGGTGAAGTTGCCGTTGGTCGTTGTCCAGAGGTAAGTCATGAAAGCTCCGGAGGACGAGCCGTTGGTGTTGAGTGTTACCGAATCGACCACACAGGTCATCGTGTCGGGTGCATTGGCGAAGGCAACGACGATGTTGGTATCGGCGGCCACCGGTACCGGGGCCGTTGCGGTGCAGGCATTAGTTGTATCGGTGACAAGCAGGGTATATGTGCCGGCGGCATTCACGACGGGAGAAAGCGTATTTTCACCAGACACGATATTGCCGCCGGCCGATGCCGTCCAGGTGTAGGTGAATTTCGGCCCGGTACTGGAACCGCTGCCCGAAAGAGTCGTACTCGATTGCTGGCAGGTAAGATCGTTAGCCGGCTGCGTAACAGCCAGTGGTTGCGTGTGATCGGCTGCAACAGTGGTGGAACCACCGGTAGTGCAGCCGTTGGCCGGGTTGGTTACCGTGATGGTGTAGGTGCCTGCATTGGTGACGTCGGGGGTAAGGGTATTATGTCCGGAAGCAATATAACCGCCGTTGGATGCCGCCCAGACTACGGTTGCGGTGGTTGGGGCGACTGTAGCCGAAATGGAAAGCGTGTCCGTATCGCAGTCCAAAAGACCCGGAGTTTGTATGCTCAGGTTCGGGACAGCGTTATCGGCAGCCACGGTCACCGTATCGTAGGAAGTGCAATTGTTGGTGGTATTGGTAACGCCAAGGATATAGGTGCCGCCTGCGCCGGCGACCGCGTTTTGGGTATTTTGCCCGGATACAATGGTGCCGTTGGGGGTCGTCCAGGCATAATTAATGTTTGCACCGGTTGTAGAACCTGCGCCGGAAAGACTGGTCGTTGTGACCAGGCAATTGATGGTGTCGCCGGCGGTTGCAATGGCGACGGGCGGGTTCGTGGCGGTGCCGACGGTCACTTCAGCCGTAGCCGTGCAACCGGTGTTGGTGTTGGTGACAAGCAAAGTATAGGAGCCCGCCTGGTTGACGACGGCGTTTTTGTTGTTTTCGCCGCTTACGATGTTGCCGTTTGTTGTCGACCATTGATAACTGGCAAAACCCGATTGGTTGGTGTTGCCGATCAGGGTTACCGAATTGGAGCCGCAACCGATGGGTGCAGGCGGCGTTATCCAGGCCGCCAGCGGATTGGTGCTTTCGGCGACGTTAACGGTGGCTGTTTTGGTGCAGGTCACAAAACCATTGTCAAAAATGACCGACAGGGTATATTCTCCCGCAGCATTAATGATGGGTGAAAGTGTGTTGCCACCCGAGACGATGTTCCCGTCCGGCGTATCCCAATTGTAGGTAATATTTGCTCCCGTACTTGATCCTGCACCGCTCAGGGTCAGGTTGGCGCCGTCGCAGGGGATGAAAGAAAGCAGTGGCGACGCAGCAGCGGTGATGTTGATAACATGAACGGTGACGGTATCTTTGACCAAACAGGTGGGTGCAAAAACGAGGTCGTCGAGGGCGAAATCATTGCCACCCAGTGTAGTGTTCTGGTTGACAATGCAAATGGTGGCGCTGCCGTTGCTGCCGCTGTTCCAGGTTTGAAAAAAATTGGCCCAGTTGCAGGTGCCGCCAGGTGCGGAGAAGATATTGCCGAGTGGAATGCCGTTGATGGAAAACTGGAGCAGGGCAGGCGAAGCGGCCACCACCGAAGTTACCCAGGCTGAAAAAACGTATTGGGTGTTCGGTGTCACGGTTACAGTCTGACACCAGACGTTCTGATTTGGAATGCCTGCGCCGTTCACCACCATCATATTGCCGTCGCCGGATGTATGGTCATCGCAGGGGGCGAAGCTGGGGTGGTCGTCCTGCGGATTGTCCAGCACATCGTACACGCCTTCGGGCACAAGGTCGCCGGGACTGTACGTATAGTCGCTGGTAAAACCCGAATTACCACCTCCAAAGTCGCCGTTTTCGATCAGATTATTGTTCAGATCGGCAGCCCGTACGGTGAGTACGTAATTGGTGGTCGTGTTCACGCTGACTGTAGGGCTGAGTGTGTTCGAGCCGCTCATACCGGTCGTAGGCGACCAGGTGAAATTAAGGAAATCGCCATCGATGCTGCCGCCGAGTTGGGTGGGCGATGTGGGTGCGCAAAGATAAACGTCTTCGCCTGCACTGACGGTGACCGGACACTGCGCAAAAAGAGGCGCAACATCGAGTAGCATCAGAGTAAAAAACAATGGGTAGTAGTATTTCATGAGCATCGAAAGGATTGGACGCGATTAGTCAAAAGTCGATTTTAACGGGCAAATGTACGGGTTTAAGCGTAATTTTCCTTTGGAAATCACAGCGTCACCGTCCTCAACAACCACCACCGTCCCAATATCTCCAACAGCAGAAAAGCGATCGCCGCAGTGATGAACCAGTGGAAATAATCAGTGGTGCGGCGCACGGTGCTGACCTCGATTTTTGTTTTTTCAAGGCGGTCGATTTCGTCGTAAATACCCTCCAGATCCTGCTCGGAATAGGCCCGGTAGAACTTGCCGTTGGTGACATCGGCAATTTGGCGCAACAACTCCGTGTCGAAAGTCATGTGGCGCGGCCCGAAGGTGTAGGTGCCGTCGGGCAGGTGCTGTGCAGGCGACATCACAATGCCTTCGGTACCGATACCGACCGTGTAAACCCGTACCCCAAGCGTTTGGGCGATTTCAGCGGCTTGTATAGGGGAGATATAGCCCGCATTGTTCTCGCCGTCGGTGAGCAGGATGACTACTTTGCTGCGCGACTGACTGTCTTTCAGGCGATTCACTGCAGTCGCCAATCCCATGCCGATGGCGGTGCCGTCTTCGAGACGGCCCACCTGAAGTTCGCGGATGAATGCCTGCACCACGCGACGGTCGGTTGTGAGCGGGCATTGCGTGAAGGCTTCGGCGGAAAAAGCCACGAGACCAAGGCGGTCGTAAGGACGTTTTTCCACAAAGTCGGAAGCGACCCGTTTGGCCACGGCAAGGCGGTCGGGATCGAAATCCTTGCTGAGCATGGACGGCGAAATATCGAGCGACAGCACAATATCCAAAGCCTCGGCTTTCACTTTTTCCTGTTCCCACTTTTTTTGAGGTCGCGCCATCGCCAGCACTAAAAATACCAGCGCAATCCAGCGCAACTGCGGTAGCCTGCTTTGTCCCCGGGCGCGCCAGGTGGAGCCGCCAAACGGCGCGTTGTCCTGCGGCAGGCGCAGCACAATGCCGCGTCCGGTCCGGCGGCGTTCGCGCCAGTAGAGGCCGGCAAGCGGCAATAATAAAAGGAGCCAAAGCGGATCGGCGAGGGTCACGATTTACGATTTACGACTGCGGATTTGTGATTTTCCGTTTCATCCACAGGGATAGGAACAGGTTTGGTTGCTGAAATCATTTTTCGGGCAAAAGACATGGCCTCCTCGTGGAATATTTCCGGTGGGGTGGCCTTGGCAAATTTCACAAGGTCGGCCTTGCTCAACACGTCTTGCAATTCGATGCGCAGGTTATCGGGGAAGCCGGTTCTTTGCAGGTGCACGAATATTTCTTCAGAGGTAGACTCGAGCGCCGGCACGGAGTAGCGTTTTTCTAAGTATTCCCGGATGATAAAAGTCAGTTCGGCACAATAATCTTTTACCAACCCTTTGTGCCACAGTTGTTTCTGTGCCAGCACATCCAATTTTTTCCAGGCCAGTTCGTGCGGTGGCAAGCCGACTGTACGGCTCAGGGCCGCCTGATTCCGCTTTCGCTTTGCCCGGTCAACCAGCCATGCAGCCAACAAAACCATCAGCACGAACGCTGCAATTGCCAGGGCCCAGGGCAGATAATCCGTCCACAAAGCCGGCTCGCGGCGGATATCCTTGATACCGGTCATGTCGACCAGATCGTCGGGCGAAGGCGTGGGAAGGATGATGATATCGAGCGGATTGGTCAGGGCTGTCCCTTTGCCGTTCAGATGAATCGGAAGCGGCGGGAGGGTGAGGGTATCCGCATCGAAAATGATGACGGTGAGGTCTTTGTTGTATGCCTGACCGTCGGGTATCCATTCTGTTTGTTGGAGTATGTTTTGTTCGGGCACAAGGCTGTCCCAGGCGGAAAAATCTATTTGGCCGGGTTTTCCGGCATTTGAAGGGATATGGAGGTGAACAACAAACGGGTTGCCGGTTTCTGCATAGTTGCTGTCGAGAGTGGCTGCTGCTTGAGCGCAAACGCTGTTGCCAATAAAAACCAAAACAAGGTGAAGGATTATATGCCGGCATATCAGATTTTTTGTCATGCTGTAAGCAACCGTCCGCTCCGAGTGCGCACTCAGAGCGGACGGTTGCTTACAGCATGACAAAAGAAACGGAATGCCAGGGAAAATACCCAGGCAGTTGGCGAAGACACCAACAACAATAGAAGCCTGAGCATTATGGCACTTCGTCATTCGAAATTCCTTGTTCATTTTTCAATGCGTTCCTATCCGCGCTCTTTGTTCAAAAAAACGAAACAACACCGAGGCATAAGATTCAGTCGTTTGCAGACTGATAAAATCGGCGCCCGCCCGGCGAAATGCCCGGCTTGCATATTCGCGATTCTCGTCAAACCGCTCCGAATAATGGGCCCTGACACCAGGGTCGGTCGTATCCATCCAAACGTGTTGTACCGACTCCGCATCGCGCACCCGGAGCAGACCCACGTCGGGAAGTTTACGCTCGCGCGGATCCCAACACTGAATGCCGATGCAGTCGTGCCGCCGCGCCAGCACCCGCAGGGCTGCGTCATAGTCGTGCGCCCAAAAATCGGACAACACAAAACACACACTCCTTTTTTTCAACACATTGCGTGTATACTGCATAGCGCCTGCCAGGTTGGTGCCCCGGTCGGACGGCTGTACATTAAGCAACTCACGGATGATGCGGAGCGTATGTTGCCGGCCTTTGCCCGGAGCGATATAAAATTCATTTTTATCCGAAAACAACAGCAACCCGACCTTGTCATTGTTGCTTTCTGCCGAGAAGGCCAGCACCGCACATATCTCGGTCAGAATTTCCTGCTTGAACTGTCCTGTGGTGCCGAAAAAAGACGAGCCGCTTATATCTACTACGAGCATCAGGGTCAGTTCGCGCTCTTCTTCGAAAATCTTGACGTGCGGTTCGCCGGTTCGGGCCGTCACATTCCAGTCGATGGCCCGGATATCGTCGCCAAACTGATATTGCCGCACCTCGCTGAACGACATGCCCCGGCCTTTGAAAGCGCTGTGGTAACCTCCGGTAAACAGGTTGCGGGTCAGTCGCCTCGTCTTGATCTCGACCTTTCGGACCTTTTTTATAAGTTCGGCAGTATCCATTTTTGATGGTTATTCGGTTATTTGTGGATTTGGTTATTCGGTGAGGCACGCTCTACGCATAACCGAATAACCAACTCAACAAATAACCAATCATTTAACAAATTCAGCGACGGGGTTATCTTTTTTCATATAGGGTTTCAGATTTGTATAGGGTACGAGAACGGTTTGCCTGCCGTATTGCCCGTGAAAAAGGGTGCTCAATTCCAGTCCGTCGCGCCGCAGGGCAAACATTGGAAAACCTTCTTTCGCCAGCCATTCGCGGTAATCGGGATCATTGGCGTAATGCGGCAATTTGGGCGCTTCTTTTTTGGCAAAATCGTCGAGCCAGCCTTTAGCGTTGAAACTTTTATTGAACAACTCGTTGAATGTGATCGGCTTGCCCGTGCGCAGGTCGAAATTGAATCCCTGGCCGGATGCCTGCGGGGTCCAGGTCTCCGAAAAAGTAAGGTAGCCGGAAAAAATGTTCTCCGTGAGGCAGGCGATTTCGGCCCAGCAACTGGCGCGCTGTGAACTGCGCGTGGCGGCCGTGTTCGGGTCTTTTTTTGCCGAAAGCGTTGATTTGCACTTGTTCACCCAGTTATTAACCTGCTGGTCGAGCCAGGTATTACACCCCGAACAAGGGGTACGGGGATACAATGCATCGTAACTCGAAAGAAAATCGGCGTATTCGTAGCAACCGAGCTGGAAGTTGTCTTTTTGCGTGAATTTGAAGGCTCGTTTTTCGCCGCTGCCCACCCAATTGCAGTCGGTGGCAGTGGGGTTTTTCAAATTACCCTGCAGCAATCCGGCGATTTTGTCGTTGGACGAAAGCGCTTCGATTTCATAATTGCCTTCCCGGTCGATATCGCCGCGCAAATCGTACGTTTTTGCATCTGCTTCCACCCATAGGTAGCCGTACAACTGACCGTTGTGCATTCGCATCAGGATCATATCGCAGCGGGCGCCGTTGAAACGCGAAATGTAACGGCTGGCCCATTTGCCGTCGCTGCATCCGATGGAAAGCGTTTGACCCGGAGCGATCTCGTCGGCTTCGAGCCGACTGCCGAGCGAATTGTTGTAGTTGGTCCAGTCGGCTTCGATGCGGCGATTTTTATAGGTGCCTTTCAGATTGCCGATGAGGGTTTTACCGTCGCGTTCCTGCAAGCGCAGCGAGTCGCCGTTCACGGTGCCGTCGAGCCGGATCCGGACGCGGCTTTTACCGTAAGTGAGGTAACCCCGGCAGCTCTTTCCATCGAAACCAAGCGCCACGTCCACCACCGATACGTCGTCGATACGGCCTTTAAAATACCTGACCCACTTGATCTCGGCCGGTTTTTCAAAGAGTTTGGCAATAGCGGTATCTTTCACTGCCGGGTTGCCGGCAGGAGCTTGCGTTTTGGCCGGCGGGCTGTCTTTTTTTTGCGAAAATAGCAGTACCGGGGTGAATACAAAAACGACCAGTGCCAAGACTTGCATTTTTTTAAAAGCGCTCATCATCATTGATTTAAAAGATTAAAAAATCGGTTTTACAAAAATACCCCAACCAGAAACCCTGAAACCTGAAACCCTGAAACCTTCCCTAAGGTACTTCCACCGAATTCAGCACTTTCCCGATAATATCTTCGGGCGTTACGTTTTCGGCTTCCGCTTCGTATGTGAGACCAAGGCGATGGCGCAACACATCGGCTGCAATTGCGCGCACGTCTTCGGGAATCACATACCCGCGCCGTTTCAGAAACGCCAGTGCCCGCGACGCCTGCGCCATAGCGATGCTGGCACGCGGGGAAGCGCCATAGTTGATCAGCGGCGCAAGGCTTTTCAAACCGTATTCTCCAGGCGAACGGGTAGCAAATACCAGGTCGAGGATATACTGCTCTATTTTTTCGTCCATGTAAATGCCGTGCATCACCTCGCGGGCACGGAGCAAGGTGCCCGGCGACACGACTTTGTGCACGTTGGGCTGCTCGCCGCTCATGTTGCGGCGCACGATGTCGCGTTCCTCCTCCTTTGTCGGATAGCCGATTTTTACTTTCAGCAGAAAACGGTCGACCTGCGCCTCCGGGAGCGGGTAGGTGCCTTCCTGCTCGATGGGATTCTGCGTAGCCAGCACGAGAAATGGTTCTTCGAGGCGGAAGGTCTCATTGCCGATCGTTACCTGGCGCTCCTGCATGGCTTCGAGCAGCGCGCTCTGTACCTTTGCCGGGGCGCGGTTGATCTCATCGGCCAGCACGAAGTTGGCGAACACAGGCCCTTTGCGCACAGTGAACTCCGAACGCGCCGGATTGTAAATCATCGTACCGATGACGTCTGCCGGAAGCAGATCTGGGGTGAACTGAATGCGGCTGAATTGAGCATCCACGGCCTGCGCCAATGTCTTAATGGCCAGTGTTTTTGCCAGTCCCGGCATCCCTTCCAGCAGGATGTGGCCCTTAGTTAGCAAACCGATAAGCAACCGTTCGATCATGACTTCCTGACCAACGATGACTTTTGCGGTTTCGACGGTGAGTTGTTCTACGAAAGCACTTTCGGCGTGAATGCGATAGTTGAGCGCCTGAATATCCATAAGGCATAGCAAACCTCCCGGTTTGCCCACAGATTTTGGTTTTTAATAAAAGATTGGAACCAGACGAAAGACCGCCCGGTGAAGCGGCAAAAATAGTGGTTCGCAGCCAGTTCTGAGCGATTGCTTTTCCAAGTCTGCACGCAATGCTTTTTGCCGACATCCCGGAATAGGTTTTGCTAATAAATTTGGAACGCCTTTGTTGATTTTTCTACAACAGAGTGACCATTTCCGAAGCTAATTCGCAGTTTTCAATATATTTTGAAAACAAAAAAGGCAAAACTGCATTACACAAGAGAAATTTGTGCGGAAACAAACCGCAATTTTTAAAATCATGGACGTCAAAGAAGCAAAGGTTAAATTTATCGAATCCTGGGGCAAAATGGCTTCCGAATGGGGCATTAACCGCTCGATGGCACAAGTACATGCGTTGTTGCTGATCTCGCCGGAGCCCCTCACGGCCGACCAGGTTATGGAAGAACTCGACATTGCCCGCGGCAATGCCAACATGAATATCCGGGCGCTTCTGGATTGGGGATTGGTGCACAAACAGCTCCGGACCGGCGAGCGCAAGGAGTATTTCTTTGCTGAAAAAGATATGTGGACGGTGGTGCGCCAGATCATTATCAACCGGAAAAAACGCGAACTCGATCCGATGCTCCGGGTGCTCGATGAAGTGGCCGGTGTGGAGGAAAATTGCCCCGAATCGGAGCATTTTTGCACGGTGGTGCGCGATATTCGAAAATTTTCTCACAAAGCTAACCAGACGCTCGACTCGCTCGTCAAGGCCGACGCGAATTGGTTTACCAGCACTTTTCTGAGTATGGTACGATAAAAAGGTGGAGGGTAGAAGGTAGAAGGTAGAAGGTAGAGGGTAAAAAGGGACACGGGGTTCGCCACACAAGCGAACCCCGTGTCTTTTTTTGCCGGGTGAAAATGACCTGAATGACTTAAATGACCGCAACGATTGCTCATTCGACCAAAATTTCCGAGTGCGGTACGGCCCATTCCCGTTCCAGGGTGAGCAGTACGATATAGTCGCCTTTTTTGCATTCTTTCAGGACTTTCTGAATGTCGATTGGCGGAATCTAACATCCGTCGACCACCCGCAGAATGCGTTTGGCTTTGCAATCTTTTTTCCGTGCCGGAGCGATGATCAGGTGGTCGCCGTTTTTCGCAAGGGCCAGTACTTTTGAAATCTCCATTTCAAAGACTTCCCGGTTGATATTCGAATTCCCTTGTTCGATGATGACGCCGTCGCGTCTCAGGTAAACCATAAAAGGAATCTTTGTTGCGGCGGGTGATGCAGGGTTTCCTTCCACCACCGTCAATATACCTTTGCTGGCTCCTGAAAAATCCGCATATTCCAAAGGTTTGCCGTTTAGCAACAGCGGATTGGGGAAAAAAATCGCGTCCCGGCCTTCTTCGCTTTGTTCGATTTCATTGTCGTACATGACGGCTTGTGCCTTTTCAACCCTGTTGGGCAAATTCAATATGTCCTCATAGAAAATATCCGCGTTCGTAACCCAGGTATTGTCAATTCTTTCTGCGCTGTTTTGGGAGTAGGTGTTGCCGGTCGTCAGCATCAGGACCAACAAAGCGGCACACCATAAATTCAAAGTTTGAAATTTCATGCGTTCAGGTTTAATCTGTGAAAAATACGGTTGATTTGAATCGACTACAAAACTATGGCTGCCTGAACGGGCAAGGGTAAAACCCCTGTAAAACAGTGTAAAAGAAATGTAAAACGTGTTTTCACATGGTTTTTAGCCTTACTTTTGGCGGCATGAGCCGAACATTGAATTTGAATATCATCGTGATGGCGATCCTTGCAGGGGGATGTTGGCTGGCCATCCGGACGATACAGCAACACAGTACCGAAGCAAATGAGCGCCGGTATTCCGAAAGGGTCAATCTTGCCCTGCGCCAGACTGCCCACGGGCTGCTCAGGCTTGCGGGTGACAGCACGAGCACGATCCCGCCCGTTCGACAAACTGCGTACGATACCTGGCTGGTGCGGCTCGGGGAGAACTTTGAATACGACAGCCTCCCCTCCGCGTTGCAGGGAGCATTTGCAGAGCACCGCGTGGAAGGCGACTACAACGTGGCTGTACTCGATTGCGACACCGAAGATTTGATGCTGGGATATATCGCAAGCCAGCTGATGGCGAGTAAGGAAATTCCCTGCAGGGGCCGGGAGCAACCGGCAGGGTGTTACAACCTGCGCATAACTTTTATTGACCGGCCCGATATGGTTTCCGGGGGGAACAATGCCTGGATTTTCCCGTCGGTGCTTTTCTTTGCAATACTTGTCTCTTTGACCTTTTTGCTATTTAATTTCCTGAAAAAGAGGCGCTTGTACTCAAAAGAACACCAACCGGACACTGAACATTCTCTCCAAACATCCATTCTAAAAGAACCGCTTAACTGGAATCCCGCACTTCGGTTCGGGAGGTCGATCCTTCATATAGACAACCAAAAACTTGTATCCAACGGCCATGAAAAAGACCTGACATACCGGGAGACAAAATTACTCCAGCTTTTCTGCCACCACACTAACCAATTGCTCGAACGCGATCTGATCCTCAAATCCGTGTGGGAAGACGAAGGCATCATTGTCGGTCGCAGCGTGGATGTATTCGTATCGCGCCTGCGCAAACTTCTGAAAGACGATGCAACGGTGAAAATCGTCAATGTGCACGGGGTGGGGTATCGGATGGAGGTGCGGGAATGAAGCGCCATTAGGCGTGATTAAAAGGTCATTAGGGGTCATTAAAAGGTCATTAGGGGTCATTGCAGGGGCCATGGAAATGACCATAATGACTTTAATGACCTTTTAATGACCACTAATGACTTTTTTAATGACGCTTCAGCAAAAATCTCATTTCCGCCAGCCTGTTACCCGCCTTCCAGATATGGTGATACGGCGTGAGCTGCGCCCCGAATGCCCGGAACCCACGTTCGATGTCGCGCACCATACTTCCTTCAAAATCAAGGCTTAAGCCTCTTTCCGAACAGAATTGAATGGCCTGCCAAAACAGTCCCCACACAGCGCAGTGCGTTTTGTAGGCCGGATCGGCGCCGATGAGCAACACCGAAGCCCGTCGTTGGTCGAATACAAGGAACAGACCGGCGTGGGGCGCCGTGGAAAACCGGTCGCGGGCAATAAAAACAGCCGATTGTTCGCGCTGATGCGCAGCCAGATACAGCCGCTGGAAAGTTTGAAACAAATAAGGCGGGCGGCGATTTTTTCGCTGAAAAGACATTTCGTGGAGTTGGAACAGCAAGGCGTCGGCGTTGTCTTCCCTGCAAATTTCGACAGCATGACCGGCTTTTTTCAAATCGGTACGCAACGTGTTTTTAAAGCCCTCTTTTATCTTTTCCAAATCGGACAAATCCTTGAAAATATAGGTATAACGTGTTGTTTGCCTGAAACCCGCCCAACACAGCGGCAGCCAGTTTTGAACCTCCGGATGCATATTTTGCTGAAAAAAAGCCGTCTTCGGCAGATGTTTTATCAATTCGTCGAAGACCATTTTTTCAAATTCGGAGCGTTTCAACGACCGGAAATTCGGATGATCCGGATACACCAACCAGGGGCCGCCGTAGGCGCTGAGCGGCGGCTGCCGGACAAAATTCTGACCGAAACGCCGCTGCAGGTAATAAGGCCAAACACCTGTAATTGACCCGCTTCCACTGATCGACAGGCAAACATCCCAGGCGTTTTCACCACAAACAGCATCGAGCCACCAGGACTGCAAGTGCAGCGGGATGTAATTGTTTTGGCAGAAATCGGTATATCGGGTTTTGCGCTCGGTCACGGAATCGGTACTTTTGCTGCAAATATCAGTTGTTGTTTGTCGATTGTTGTTCATTGAACGATTATTGACATCAACAAACAACGATTAACGAATAACGCGTCCATGACACTCCGTGAATTTTTCGACTACCTCAGCGCAAATCCGGCAGTAATGCTGATGTATTTTTTGGGTGTGCCGTTCACCGCCTTTCTTGCAGGCATACTCGGCAAAGGAGAAGGACATCTGTCCCCCTGGAAATATCTTTATGCAACATTGATTTATTTGGTGTGTGTGCCGGGCATCTTTGCAGCGGCGTTGGCCGTTTATCTGTTTTTGTTCGAACGGGGCGGCAGTATTTTCAATGTGGAACTGTTCACCCAGGTGCTGCCGGTCGTTTCGATGGTACTCACCCTCGGCATTATCCGGCGCAACGCCTCTTTCGAATATATCCCCGGTTTTGGCAAACTTTCAAGCCTGATGTTCATGATCGCTTCGGTATTTGTACTCATGTATTTCCTCGATCGCCTGCATTTGGTGGCTTGGGTCAATGTGCCGGTGCTATACTTGCTGTTGATTGTAGCCGGCTTATTGCTGGCGTTCCGGTTTGCGCTTAAACGTTTCATTTCCTGATGGTTAGATTTGGTTATTGGTTATTGATTATAGGTTATTGGTTATTGATTTCAGCCTGCGGCCACCCGGAAGAGGAGAAACGCCAGGTTTTCACGGAGAACGACGTGGCGGTAGAAGTCGGGCGCAATGTGGAAATTTTGTATTCGGACAGTGCCATTGTACGGGTGCGGGTGACGGGCCCCTTGCTGCACAACTACAACGACCGGGAAAACCCGAAACAAGAGTTCCCTGCCGGCGTAAAGATTGAGTTTTTGGAGCCCGATCTGTCTATTCGCAGTACGCTTACGGCCAAATCCGCCGTCCGCTACCAGGAAAAGGGGCAAATCATCGCCCGCGACAGCGTGAAACTCGTATCGGTCAAACAAGAACAACTCGAAACCGAAGAACTGATCTGGGATGAAAAAACGGCAAAAATCTACACCGAAAAATTTGTAAAAGTGACCAAACCCGGCGAGATCATTTACGGCTACGGACTCGAAGCGGAGCAGGATTTTTCTTACTGGAAGATTACCGTACCCAAAGGGCGAATTAAAGTGGAGCAATTGGATGAGGTGTTGAAGTGAGCCTCCGCGAAAGTCAACTTAGAAAAGGCGACTCCAAATTAACAAATAAACAAATACAACGAATAAACAAAAATTGGACGATTCTTCATCAAAACAATTCCTCTCCTGGTCTTCTGCCCTGCGCATCGGAAGTCACACTTTCCCTGCAACCCTTTTGCTTATGGTGTTGGCAACATTGGCGGCATTGGGATTGATCCCGTTTTTGTCTTTCGTGTTCGGTACCGGCTGGGGCGCGCCCCTGATGGTTGCGGCTTTGCTTTTTTTCGTTTTGACATTTTTTAAACACCTGATTTTCAAGAGTATTTACAAAAATGCACCAAGCGATGGGGATGCCGCATTGTTGGAATATTTAGTGCAACAAAACGTGTCGGGCACACCGGGGGAAGAAGAGGTGGAAATGGAATTGCTGGAAAATGCGCTTCACCTCAAACAGGTGCGTGCCCATGATTGTATGGCGCCCCGCCCCGAAATCGTACATATCGACGTGCAGGCTTCTTTGGAGGAATTGCGTCAACTTTTCATTGAAAGCAGTCTTTCGCGTATCCTGGTGACCGACGGAGATTTGGATAAAGTACTGGGGTACGTCCACGTACAACAACTGTTCGCGCACCCGCGCAGCATCCGTAGCATGGTGATGCCTATCAAGTTTGTGCCGGAGACGATTCAGGTAAATGACCTGTTGAACAAATTTATCAAAAACCGCACAAATATTGCCTGTGTGGTGGACGAATACGGAAGCCTTTCAGGATTGGTCACACTGGAAGACGCGCTCGAACAACTCTTCGGCAACATCGACGATGAACACGACCAGGAGGAATTTATTGAAGTACAAATTTCTGAAAATGAGTTTCTGTTCTCCGGCCGTCTCGATGTGGATCATCTCAACGAAAAATATCCGGTGCTCGACTTGCCGACGGGCGATTACAATACTTTGTCCGGCTATATCGTGACGACGACCCAGACGATTCCGGAACAGGGCGCCCGATTGGAATTAGACGGCAAAACTTTCGTGCTGGAATTGGTGAGCGACCGGAAAATTGAGACGGTAAGGGTGTTGTTGCATTGAACAAAAACCGGAATGCCCTTCAAACCGAGAATCGCTGGCATGTGCCATAAGACAGATATTTTGTTTTTCCATACCTTACACTGCTTTTTTGGCCTAATCCTTTTTAAAAATGATGCGAAATCGATTACTCCCCTGTTTTCTGCTTCTGCTTGCAGCCGCTGCCGCCCACGCTGCCCACATCACCGGTGTTTTCAAAAACGCTGCGCCGGGCGACCGGGTCGAAGTCTTCGTGCCGCACTATTATGTAGACGGGCACAGCAGCAACTATTGGGCTGAATTGGATGGTACAAGCACATTCTCCATTGAAGCCAATGTGCCGGAACCCCAATTGGTTTTCCTCAAATATAACGACGACCGGCTGCCGATTTTCCTCGAACCCGGCGACACACTTATTGTTCGCGCAGATGTATTTCAGTTTCCAGTCATAGTCAGTTTCAACGGACGCGGCGCGGCGAACAATCGCTTGTTGCAGCAATATTTCAAGCAAAACCCACCCGACTACGATGAACTCAACAACCTGCGCTTCAAAATCGGGCAATGGTGGGCCGTCGTGGAACAACCTATGAATTCGCAAATGGAAGCCCTGCCGCCGGCTGAGTTCAAGGCGTTTATGGATGACCAAAAAACAGCCTCCGCTGCCTTGCTCGATGACTTTGCCGCCAAATACCCCAACACACTCAGCCCTGCATTTTTTGACTGGCTCGCCGCAGAGATCACGTATTACTGGGGATATCACTTGTTGTTCTACGGGCATGTGTATGCCAACCGGTACCAGATACAGCCCGAATTTTTCGATTTTTTGAACGATGCGCCGATTATCAGCGACGCCATCGGCAGCGATTGGTACCGCAACTTTTTGCAGGTGCTGATGGCACGACAGGTTGCGAAAACCGGCCAGACTGACAATTTTTACGCCAACCAGTTTAACCTGGCAGGTGAAATGCTATCGGGCAAATCACTCGCTTTTTTTCGCTCCGAAATGATCCGGATGGCCTTTACCGGCGAGCGTTACCGCGAGATTTTGCCTTACTACACCACTTTTTTGCAAACCAATGAATACCATGCGTACGACGCGAAAGTGACGGATTTGTACGAAAAAATAGCCCGTGTGTCGCCCGGCGCCCTGGCGCCTGCATTCACCGGCAATGATGCGGAAGGCAGGGCGATCAGGCTGGCTCAATTTCGCGGGCGGGTCGTCTACCTCAATTTTTGGGCGAGTTGGTGCGCAGCCTGTTTGAAAAAAATGGACCTTTTCAACGACTATGCAGCCGAACTCAACAACCGGGGTGTGGAAATCGTGAACATCTCCATCGACGAAAACCCGGCGCTCTGGCATACTTCGATCACCGAACGCGGGTTTAAAGGTTACAACCTGCTCGCTTCGTCGGGCTACGAACGCAATATCGCCGCTATTTTCGGCGTAGAGACCATACCGCAGTATTTTATCATTACCAAAAGCGGCTCTTTCGCCGACAAGCCCTCCGGCAACCAGCCGGAAGAGATTAAAAATCAATTGCTTCAACTCGCAGCGAGGTCTTATTAAAACAGGGGTAATTACGGTAATTACAGTAATTACCTCTAACTTCAAATCGCAGCGAGGTCTTATTAAAAACACCCCTTTCACCCATATCCGATGCTCCTGAACGACAAAGGCATTTATTCCGGTTTGCTCGAAGCAAAACGGCTGGGCGAAAAACGGCTCGCCGTGCTTTTCGATCCCGACAAACTGCGGCTCAAAAAAATGGAGCAAACACTCGATCTTGCCATCGAATGCGGTGTGGATTATTTCTTCATCGGCGGCAGCCTTGTGGTGAACAACATGCTCGACAGCCTGCTCGCCCAGATCCGCCAACGCTGTTCCATCCCGCTTATCCTGTTCCCCGGCAACTCTTTCCAACTCAGTTACCGCGCCGATGCCCTGCTCTTTCTTTCGCTTATCAGCGGTCGCAACCCCGAGTTGCTCATCGGCCAGCACGTCATCTCGGCGCCTTTTCTCAAAATGTCGCCGCTCGAAATCATCAGCACCGGCTACATCCTTGTGGACGGCGGCGTGATGACCGCCGTACAGTATATGTCGAACACCTATCCTATTCCTGCTAACAAAGACGACATCGCAGTCTGCACGGCACTCGCCGGCGAAATGCTAGGTTTGAAAATGATCTACTTAGACGCCGGTTCCGGCGCCAAAACGCCTGTTTCGGAAAGTATGATCGAAGCCGTGAGCGGAGCGGTCAGCGTACCCTTAATTGCCGGCGGCGGCATCCGGACGCCCGAAAAAGTAGCGGCCAACCTTCGGGCGGGAGCGGATATGATCGTTGTCGGGAATATCGTGGAGCAGGACCCGGGGGTGATACGGGAGATGGCGGGGGTGGTGAAGGGGTTTCAGGTGCGGGGATAAAAAAATTCCAAGTGAAACAGAGTGTGGAGTTTGGGTTTTGTTTCGTATTGCCTCGGTTTGAATTACCTTTGTTTCTACTTCTCACATATTACTTATGCACTATCAAGCCAAATCCATCGGTGAAATCGCACAAGCCACCGTACACACTGAGGCGCTGGATCCGGATGACCCTTTTTTCACGGACTTCACCGGGTTACGGGGACTTTTCAGGGAATATGTGTTATTCCGCGCATTACGAGTAGACCCAACGAATTTCTCCTATGATTATAAAGTCAACCGAAACAGCCGGGTATTAGTGTTTCTGGCAGGTATGCGCGGCGCCGGCAAATCTACCGAGTTGCGTCGGTATATGCGCGATTTAGAACGCCCTAACGGCTATTATTGTGTTTTTTGCAGTATTGACACAGAGTTAGACAGTGAATATTTGGAGTATTCCGAGATTTTGATTCACCAAATGGAAAAATTGATTGAAAAAATCTGGGCTGACGGTATTCAGTTAGACGACGATGTGGTGACTTCGCTCAATCATTGGTTTCAGGATAGATTGCGAGAATTAAACATATTGCTCGGAGAAAACGCTGTGGATTTAGAGGTAAATCAACCTGTTGGTTGGATGAACCTGCTTGAACTCTTGAAATGGATTCGTGCGGTTATTTTCAACGGCTCGGTAGAACGCGCTGGCAAAATCCGAATGGTTTTCAACAATCGTTTCACTGATTTTGCCCAACGTTTCAACCGATTCGTGGCTGAAGTAAGCCAGCAACTTCGGCAAAAAAATTTGGCGCAAGACATCCTTTTTATCATTGACGGATTAGAAAAGACCAAAACTACTGCCACACGTCGCCGGATTATTTTGGAGGAAAGCAATCGTATCAGGAGTATAAAAGCCAATATGCTTTTTACACTCCCAATTGATTTGATGCAAGAAATCAAAAAAATCCGCGAGGATGCAGAAGTAATCACTTTCCCATTTATTAAAGTCCGTGAATTGGACGGTACGCCGGTAGAAACGGCGATTGAACGTTTTACACAATTTATCTATCTTCGGATTACGCCTGAACTTTTTGAGAACGAAGGTGTAGTGCGGGAAGCAATTTTATTTTCAGGAGGCTCTCCGCGCGAACTGCTTCGTTTGCTCCAATACGCCTCTTATGAAATTATGCCGCAGGAGACCTTCATAAGTCGTCAGGCGTTGTTGCGCGGGGTGGAATACCTCAGTGCCGACGCGCGGTTGTTGGATAAGGCCGAACTGGAAATACTGAAAGTCATCAAAGAGAATAATGAGCAGGGGATTCCTACACCGTATTTGGAAGGGATGCAGCGACTATTGGAAAATGTGACAATTATGGAATACAACGATGGTAATTACAAACGTGTGAACCCAATCATAGAATATTCGCAAATGTACCGCCACTATGTGGGCTAAACCGGACGACCTCAGTCAGCACACCGAGCGGCTGCTGCGCGTGGTCGAGCCGCCCTTATTTCGCTTTGTCATCATACAAGGAGAACCTCAACAATATGTGGCCAGCATAGTAGAGAATATACTGCGTGAAAACTTTCCAGAGCGCCCGCTCCAACGCATAGAAATCCAACAACAAGATTATTCCACTTTATTGGCCGAAATAGAGGGTGTTACTTCAGGTTTTGCGTTCTTAGAGAATTTTGACATTTTGACGGCTAATCCCGATCTCTTTGCCGGTTTCAACCAACGCCGCGACCGGCTGGCATCCAGACCTGTTGCGCTCATTGCCTTCCTTACTTCCGGCATCAACGCACTTCGGCGGGTACAAGATCATTTGCCTGATTTCTGGTCGTTTCGTGCGCTTACTTTGGAGCTAAAATGCCGTTTTGTGCCGGAACTGCACTATGTGTATGAACCGGAATTCCGGGAGCCCATGTTTGACCTGACGTTTAAGCAAAAAAACACGGAAATTGCTCGGATACGACAGCGGATCACACAATTGCCTGATGATGATGCAATTATACAAGCGCGTCTGAACATCGAATTGGCAGAATATTTTTCTGATCTTTTCCAGTGGCCGAAAGGCTTGGAGGCGATTGAAACAATATTCCAGGTTTTACAATCCCTTCCACATGATAAGGAAACTATTGCGTTGAAAAACCGGGCTTTTCTCTTGAAAGCCACACTATTAAAAGACCAGGAAAGATCTGCTGAAGCAGATAACACACTCACTGCCGCTCTTGAACAGGCAGAGTCGCAAGAAGACAAGGAACAAACTGTACGAGTCCTTAATCTACGCGGAGCAGTATTGCTGAAAGCAGGCGAAATTGCCGAAGCAAAAAACATTTTTGAACAATCATTGACAATATCTGAGAATCATTTGCCGCCACTACACGCTGGCAGGATAGAATCAAAAGCTTATCTGGGTATCGCATGGCGGAAGATTGGAGATTATGACAAAGCCCGCAAATTGTTGGAAGAGGCATTTTATGAAAATGCAGTTTTTTATAAAAAAGATAATTATCGGGGGCAAGTGATTCTATGGCATACATTAATCCCTGAACAATGGAAGGTTTTTGGCATGAAAGGATTGCCAGAGCCTTCGCAAGAAGAAATTTCCAAACATCACCCTTTTGCACTGCTCTGTTCTATAACGCGTGAAATGTATCATATCTTAGAACAAACGATGGAGGTTGAAGGTGCGGGAAGGCATCCTCTCCTCGATAAATCATTAAGGATTGACGATACAGAACAGAGGTTGATAAATGAATATGGAGATGAATGCCCGCTTCTGGCCTTTGTTTATATTGCAAAAGCCCGCACTTCCTGGAAACAGAAGAGCGGACGTTACTATTCTTCGCAAGGCCAAATCCAGCATGTCCTTCCAATCCGGCAAGCGGAACAAATAAAAAAAGTCACAGAGTACCTTGACCTCGCCGAAAAAATCATTGCCAAAGCATACCCCAACAACAAGCAGTTGATGGTTTATCTGAAATACCTGCGTTGGGAGCGATTTAGTCTTGACAAGGAAAAAAGCGAGGGCCTACTGCGTGAGATCATTAGCGAAATTCAAGACCAAAAAATTAATCATCTTGCTATATTAACGCATTGCAAATTTGCCTTGGGCGATATTCTCCGACTCAATCTACGGTTTAAAGAATCATGGAAGTACTATTCAGAGGGTTATCTGACTGCAATAGAACTGCGAGATATTAATTTGTGGCAATCATATGAAAGCCGTATCGATATATTAAAGAACTGGCACAAAAAACCTGCTTATCAAAAAAAACTGCTCTTGTGGATCGGGCACAAAAATCCCGGCCTTGCCGCTCAGATGGAACGTATATTCACGGATTTTAAGGATTCTGTTCTTCGGCCTGCCTAATTCCATACTCGTGGAACGATTTCAATAAACCACCGGGTTAGAGCAGTTTTTAAAACACGCTTGATTCTACAAATTAAATGCAAACCGGAACCGTTATCAAATCCACGGGCAGTTGGTACAACGTGCGACTCGATGTGTCGAATGAAGTGCTGCAATGCCGTATCGTCGGCAAATTCCGCCTCGACGACGTACCTCTCACCAATCCCGTTGCCGTCGGCGACCGTGTGGAAGTGTATCCCGAAGGCACGGAGCAGGGCATGATCAAAAAAATCCTGCCGCGTCGCAACTACATCGTGCGGCAGTCGCCGCGCCGCAAACACGACCTGCACCTGCTCGCCGCCAATATCGACCAGGCGGTGCTTATCACCACCATCGTGCAGCCCGATCTGAAACCGGGTTTCATCGACCGCTTCCTCGTGATGACTGAACGCGACGAAATTCCCGTGACGATCGTATTCAACAAAGCTGACGTGTACGACGAAGCCGACATGGAGCGGTTCGAAGAAATGAAGGAGGTGTACAGCAAGATCGGCTACGGTATCCTGCTTACCTCCGTGCCGCAGCGACTGGGTCTGGAAGAATTCAAAAACATTCTCAAAGACAAAACAACGCTCATGAGCGGGCAATCGGGCGTGGGAAAAAGCACTCTCGTGAACGCCATCCAGCCGCAGATGCTGTTGCGCACCGGCGAGATCAGCGACTACTCCGGCAAAGGACAGCACACCACCACATTTGCCGAAATGTTCGAACTCGATTTTGGCGGGCGTCTTATCGACACGCCTGGTATTAAAACGCTGGCTTTCAACGACAAAGACAAGGCGAACATCGCCCATAGCTTCCGCGAATTCTTCGCCCTTTCCGAACATTGCAAATTCGGCGGCGCCTGCCTCCACCGCGACGAACCCGGCTGTGCCGTGCACGAAGCCCTGCGCAGGGGCGAGGTCAGCGAATTGCGCTATACCAACTACCTGACCTTGCTGGACGAGGTGGAAGAGCAGAATTATTGGGAAAGAAAGAAAGAATTCTGAACCTGAAACCTGCTGTTACATCTTCGCTCTGATCTCCACCCGCCGGTTCAAGGCCCGTTCATTCTCCGTCGCCGGGTTCACATAAATCGGCTTGGTTCCGCCGTAACCTTTGGTGCGAATGCGGCTTTTATCGAGGCCGTGCGCGATGAGGTAATCGGCCACGATTTGAGCGCGCTGTTCCGATAGCACCTGATTTTTTTCGTCGTTGCCGAGGTCGTCGGTGTGGCCTGCGATATCGATCGTAGCGTCCGGTTTTTGCTTCAGGAAGGTCACCCAGTCGTCGAGCGTCGCTTTCGAATCGGGCAGGATAATGTCTTTGCTTTTCACAAAATAGATGTACTTCAGTTCCAATGCCCGCTGTTGGGCTTTCATTTCGGGAGTAACAACCGGAGGAGGTTGCGGTTTAGGCGTTTCTGTAGCCGGCTTGGTGGCTGCCGGCTCAGTCGGTTTGGGTTTGGGCGGGGTCGTTTTTTTCGGCGGGTTTTTTTTCTTTTCCGGCTTTTTTTCGGGTTTGGTTACAGACGGTTTCGGCGTCGGGACGGCCGGTTTGCCGGTTCCGGGTTGGGAAAAATATTTAGCTTCCACCGGTCGGGCCGATGCGCCGGATGCCTCCGGCATCACCCACAGCAACTGGATTTCTCCTTCATAAATGCCGTTGTAGTATTCCACTTTCAGGTCGTAGGTTTTGTTGGCTTCCAGCATGACCGAGCCGCTGTATGCCCCCATGTCGTGCGGTCCCCACGCGTCTATGATCCGGTTCCCGTTGACCCACACCCGGATGCCGTCGTCCACTCTTGCGGAAAACACGTATTTGCCCGATTTGGGCGCCAGGAGCCTGCCCGTCCAGCGGATGGAGTAGTCGCTCGCGTTCATGCCTGCGGTGGGAGGCACCCTGTCCCAGGTGAAATCGATTTTGGAGTCCACCCGGCTCATTATTTTTTTGTCAAAATTGGTTCCGTTGAAATATTCGCCCAGCAGGCCTGACTGGGCATTCGACGGGAAAAAAAAGAGCATCCATGCGAGCGTCGTAATAATCTGAGCCCATCTCATGTGCAGGCAATTTAAGAGGTGAAATATTGCGTTTGAATCCGGAATATTAGACACCCCTTTTCGCGGTAAGATGCACGTTACCGGATTTTTTAACGTATTGCATTTCATAGTGAAGTGAGGTGCCATCCCGGAAGCATGGAGGGGTGACATCTCGTGAAGGCCGCTCCGAGATGTCACCTGCCTTCGTTCCTTCGGCAGATGACACCTCTATGCTGCCCGCAAAAAGTCACCCGTGTGACATATCTACTCTTTTTAGGGGATAAGGCTTGGCCAAAAGGGCATTTCCCTATCTTTGACCGCAAGAAACACCTTCCCCCCATGATGAAATTCGATGAACGCGGACACTTGGTGCCTTATGCAATCACAGAACTGAAACTAAGCGATTTTGAATCCTTTTTTGTGACCGGACTGGAGAATACCGCCCACCGCAGCGCGTTATTTCAAAAATACCTGTCCTTCGTCGAGGGTTTGAAAAAGACGTTTGGCGCGACCTTTTACCAATGGATTGTCGGGAGTTTTGTTACTCAGAAGCATTTGCCTGGCGATGTGGATGTGGTGACGTTTTTGCCGTTTGAAGTGATGACTAAGAAAGTAAGGGCCGTTGACATCATAAAATCTTCGGCAAAAGAAAATTATCAAATTGATGCTCATTTTGCTTACTTTTGTAAGTGGAATCACCGCTTTTATGAGCAATCCAAAGAAGATGAAAACGAGTTCCGGTTGCTTTTCGGGTTTTCAAGAGAAGAAGCAAATAGAAAACGTTGGCCCAAAGGCATCATTAAAATCAGTTTTTAGGAATGAAAAACTCAAGTCTTTCCAAAATAATCGGCATTAGCTGCGATTTCAAACTTGTTGAAGGCATGAAGCGCAATAAGGAAACCCGGGAAAAACATCCCGTGAATGACTTTATGATCCGGCAAGACCAGCAAATGCTCGACGAACTCACCCAAGAGATGGCAAAAGAAATGCTCGCCAACGGCTGGGGCTTTTCGGAGATCGCAGATTTTATCGAAAAACTACGCAACGCCGACTACGACAGGGAGAACGAGGACGCCTTAGTCGCCGAAATAAAAAAATGGGTCAACGAAGCGGAGCAAATGGCGGCGGCCTAAGCGCAAAATTTCCAAAAATAGAACTCATTATATCTCCCCGGAAAAGTCACCTGCCTGACAGAAGTACTGTTTTTGGGGGGAGGCGGCTTGGCGGTGAAGGTAAATGCGCCTATCCTGTCTTGCTTGGTCTTCCCCGCCGCGCTTGTGTCTTTTGACCAAGCGCAAAGCGTACAACGAAATCAACCTTCCGCATGAACCCTATGTGATAAAGCATGGTCTCATTCTACTCTTCCTGCTTGGCCAAAAGACGGAAGCATGACGATAAGATGAGACAGGCGTCGAACGAACGAAACAGCGGGTCCCCCCTTTTCCCAACTTTTCCCCATCTTTACGGTCAAATAACGACCGCTTCCCGTGAATCGAAACATATTAATCGCCCTGATTTTCAGTGCCTTGCTTGCCTTGTCGGTTGATTTTTCCACGACCCGGTGCGCATTTTGACTTGGTGGCTCCGCAATTTACACCTAACTTTGAAGCCAAAATTGATTGATTTATGACATTCACAGTCGAAATATTAGACAACCACGCCCTGAACGTGCTCCGCGAATTGGAGCAAATGCATGTGATTCGGCTTTCTCGTCAGCAGGTAAAATCTTCTGTTACGACGACAGGGAAGAAGGAGTTTAAGGCGACCCGACTTGACACCCGGGGCTTTAAATTTAATCGCGAAGAAGCCAATGAGCGATAAAATCTTTTTCGATACCAATGTTTTGGTGTATTGCTATACCGAGACGGAGCTGAATAAAAAGGCAATCGCTATAGGCCTTGCTCAGAGCCCGGATGCGTGGGTTAGTACGCAGGTGCTGCAGGAGTTGTCGAATACGCTCCGGAAGAAGTTCGGCAAAGATTGGGCGGAGATTGCCATGACGGTAGAGGAAGTGTGTCAGAACTTTGAAGTTTTCGTCAATCAGCCCGACACCGTGCGTGACGCCATACGCATTGCCGACAGATATGGTTATTCTTTGTACGACAGCCTCATTTTGAGCAGTTCCATATCCGTTGGATGCTCAATCGTATACTCTGAGGATATGCAGAACGGACAGGTCATTGACGGAGTTTTGAAAATTGTAAACCCATTTTTGTCATAGTCCGCGCTGTGGTTGGTGTCTCTTGACAACGCCTCCGGGTATTTAGGAATGGAGTAAGCCTCAAAACGCAAAGTCTCCCCCTTTCCCAACTTTTCCCCATCTTTACGGTCAAATAACGACCGCTTCCCGTGAATCGAAACATATTAATCGCCCTGATTTTCAGCGCTTTTCTTGCTTTGTCGGCAGATAAGCCTCACCGTCCCTTCGACTTTTCCAGTAGTGTCGACCCCCGCGAAGATCCGTGGGTGGATTCGGTATTCAACACCCTGAGCGACGACGAGCGTTTCGGTCAACTCTTCATGCTGCGCGCCCATGCGGACAAGGATGCAGCGTACGAACAGCAGGTGGAGGATTTTATCCGGCGCTACAAACCCGGCGGCCTGTGCTTTTTCAATCCCAGCCTCGTCGGCACGGTCGAAAAGCAGGCCGAACTCACCAACCGCTACCAGGCCGTCAGCGACCGTCTGCCGCTGATGATCGCCGGGGATTTTGAAAACGGCATCGGGATGCGCTACCGCTCGAGCGCCATTTCGTACCCCCGGGCCATGATGCTCGGCGCGGTGCAGGACAACAAATTGATCTACGACATGGGGCGCGACATCGCCCGGCAATGCCGCCGCCTCGGGGTACAGGTCAACTTTGCCCCCGACGTGGACGTGAACAACAACGCGGCGAACCCGGTAATCAACGAACGTTCCTACGGCGAAGACCGCGCAAATGTAACGTCCAAAGCCTTCCAGTACATGATGGGTTTGCAGGACGGCGGGGTGCTGGCCTGCGCCAAACATTTTCCCGGCCACGGCGACACCAACACGGATTCGCACTTCGACCTGCCGATAATTGCCCACGACCGGAACCGGCTCGACAGCATCGAGTTATTTCCCTTCCGGGCGCTGGTGCAGGCGGGAGTCGGGTCGGTCATGGTGGCCCACCTGAGCGTGCCGGCCCTGGATAGCCGCGCCAACCGCCCGACTACGCTGAGTGAACTGACGATCGAAGCTTTGCTGCGCGAACAAATTTGTTTTGAAGGACTGATCTTCACCGACGCCATGGAAATGCAGGGCGTCACCAAACACTTCAAACCCGGCGACGCCGACGTAGAAGCCCTGCGCGCCGGCAACGACGTGGTGCTCCTGCCGGCAGATTTAGATGCGGCCATGCTGGCAATCAGGACTGCGCTTACCGATGGCCGCCTCGACCGCGAACGCCTCTACGCCAGTGTAAAACGGGTATTGCGCGCTAAGTACCGACTCGGCCTCACCAAGCCCCAACGCGTCGACCTGACCAACCTCCGCCGCGACATCAACACGCCGGAGCACCTCGCGCTGAAACGCCGGCTGATCGCCGGCGCGCTCACCCTTGTGCGCGACAGCATCGGTCTTGCGGGTTTTCCAAACCTGGAGCAATACAAAATTGCCACACTTGCCTTAGGCGACACAAATCGCACCATTTTCCAGACTTACTGCGGCTACTATGCGCGGGTCAGCCACTTCAACGGCGGGAAAGAAATTGATTCCACCCGGACAGCTAACTTGCTGGATACCTTGCGGAAGTTCGATGTAGTGCTGGTGAGTTTCCACGGCACCCGCACGAAGGCATCCGATAATTTCGGCATCTCCGAAAGCCAGATACAATTGGTGCGCCGGCTCAACGGCCTGACAAAGGTAGCCGTCACGATGTTCGGCAACCCGTACAGCCTGCATTACTTCGACGAAGTACCGGTGCTGCTCCAGGCTTTTACGGAAGACCCGCCTGCGCAGGAACTCGCAGCGCAAAGCCTGTTCGGCGCCAACGATTTGCGGGGAAAATTACCTATAACTGCTTCACCTTCAGCAAAATTCGGGCAAGGGATTCAAAAAACATTCGACCCAAAACGGTTGGGCTACGATTTGCCGGAGTCTGTCGGTCTCAACAGCGATACTTTGGCGCTGATGGATGACCTCGTGAAAGATCTTATCGCATTGGGCGCTGCGCCGGGCTGTCAAATACTCATATCGAAGGACAATAAAATCGTGTGGAACAAGGCTTACGGGCATTTCACGTATGAACAAATGACGCCGGTGACAACGGAAAGCATCTACGATCTGGCGTCGGTGACGAAGATAGCCGCCACCACGATTTCGGTGATGCAGTTGGTGGAAAACGGCAGTATCAGTCTCGATTCGGCGATGAGTTGTTATGTGCCCGAATTGAAAAACACGAACAAAAGGAACCTGACCGTCCGGGACATACTCGCGCACCACGCGGGTTTGCAACCCTGGATACCTTTTTACAAAAACACCTTAGAAAACGGCCTGCCCGACGCGCACATTTACCACCGGGAAAAAGACGCAGATTCGGAATTCCCGGTAGCGCCGGGCATGTATATGGACAATGCCGAGGTGGACTCGGTGTGGCAACAGATTTTTGACAGCCCCTTGCTGCCGGAGAAGCGGTACAAATACTCCGACCTCGGCTTGTACCTCACGGCGCGCGCCATTCAAAATGTGACAGGTCAACGTGTCGATCAATACGCCGAGCAGCATTTTTACCGCCCGCTCGGACTGGCGAACATGACTTACAATCCCTGGGCAAAAGGCCTGACAGATCGTTGTGCGCCGACGGAGGAAGACAATTATTTCCGCCACCAACGGTTGCAAGGTTATGTGCACGACATGGGCGCGGCGATGCTCGGCGGCGTGAGCGGCCACGCGGGTTTGTTCGGCAATGCCAACGATCTGGCGCGGGTGTTCCAGATGCTGCTCAATGGTGGTTCATATAGCGGCGTGCAGTATTTAAAACCTGAAACGGTGCAACTGTTCACCACGCGTTACAACGGCAGCACCCGGCGCGGCATCGGTTTCGACATGAAGGAACTGAACCCGCAGGAAAGCCAAAATGTGAGTGCGCTCGCCGGGCCGAATACATTCGGGCACACGGGTTTCACGGGCATCGGGGTCTGGGCCGACCCGGATAAAAACCTGATTTTCATGTTTTTATCCAACCGGACTTATCCGACGATGGAAAACAACAAATTGATTTCGGGGGATTATAGACCGAAATTGCAGAGTATTGTTTATCGGGCGATGAAAGAAAAGCAGTAACTTTGAAAAAAATTTAAGCACCATGAAATGGCAAGATTATATCGTCGCCGACCCCAAAGTGATGCTTGGGAAGCCGGTTATTAAAGGCACCCGCATCACTGTTGAACTGATTGTCGAACGCCTTGGTCAGGGGCAAACTATTGATGAATTATTGATTTCTTATCCCCATTTGTCACACGAGGGCATTCTTGCTTGCCTCCAATATGCGGCTGTATCGCTGAAAAATGAACATATTTACGAAACTGTCTGACGATGAAAATCCTCGCAGATGAAAACATTGACTATCCCGTAATTCTGGGGTTGCGAGCATACGGTTATGACGTGGAAATGATCTATGAGAGTATGCGTGGTGCGTCGGACGAAAAAGTATTGAATGAAAGTGTCAGTGAAAATACAATTCTCCTAACTGAGGACAAAGACTTTGGCGAACATGTTTTTCGGATAGGCAGTGAATTCGCAGGTGTAATACTTGTCCGCTTGCCATGGAATGGAATTCCAGAGAAATTAAAGGCGATTTTGGAATGCATAAAGACACATGGCGAAAACCTAAATAATGCATTCACAGTAATCACACCTGGTAGAGTCAGGATACGGAAGCGTTAGGTAATATTGGAAAAATTACCAATTCGACATGAATACAAACAACATCCTGGACAACGAATTCACCAACGCTCAATTCGCGGTTTACGACCAGTTCCACAATCAAAAAGATGCAAAATCGCTGATTGCATTGTTGAAAGCGAACAATATCCCGCATGAAGTCGAGGTACCGAGGCAATTGGTGGATACGGTTTTAGGCGGCGAAGCCCATGCACCCAAGGTGTTCGTAAAAGTGTATCCGCACGATTTTCAAAGGGTCAATCATTTGGTGGAAAGCGATATGCTCCGGCTCATACAGGATGGAAAAATAGACTTGAAAAAACACTTTTTATACGACTACCCCGACGACGAATTGATAGACGTACTCAGCAAACCGGACGAGTGGAATTTTGATACGACGATCATCGCCAAACACTTGCTGCAATCGAGGGGCATCGAGTTGGATGCACAAAAAATCAAGGGGTTGCAGGAAAAACGCCTGAATGAAATCCGGAAGCCCCGGCAAGGCAACAAAGGATGGCTCGTCGCCCTTTCGATGCTCAGTGTTTTCGGTTGTTCGCTGTTGTTGTGGTGGTTTGTGGGTTATTTAGCGAACTTAGCCATCTGTTTGGGGATGAGTTATTACTTCTGGATGGACGTGACGACCGACCCCAACGGAGGTAAATTTTACACCTTCGACCGGCAAACGCGCAATTGGGGCAAGGCGCTTTTTATGCTGACCATCGTTTGCAATCTGATTTTCCTGGCGGCGTTTTTTTGGAAATTTTCATAAAACGAACGGGGTCACATCCTCACTGACTTTGCAAAGTGATCTCACATGGACAGACGATCACAGGTTCCTGAAGAGCCAAAATGGCTTTCTTTTTCAAAACAGCGTCCACTTCTTTTTTAGTCAACCGGCTGAGAGTCAGTGTGATGTCATTTTTTTCTCTGATCTCGATGGGTTGTTCGGCCAGATACCACTTGTTGCCACGCATGGCCACCGCTACCAACCGGGCAGGTTCGAAAGCGAGCACCGACCGGTTGTCCGGGCCCATTGAGAAAGCAGCATCCTGTTCACCTACACGAATCTGCATGAGCGGCAGGTTGACCTTGCGCCGGTCGTATATCAAACTCACCAGAATGTCATCGTAACGATCCATATCGACCACTTGTACGGTCAGTTCTGCTTCTGTGGAAATGTCGAGGAATACATCGCAGTTGTACCAACCGAATTCATAAGCCTGGAACATGTAATTCGTCAGTTTTTCATTGCGCGCTTTTTCGCGCCTTGACATAGGAACCGGTTGATCCCCGGGAATGGAATCCGGTTTGATCACCGCAGGAGCCGGGGCATGACTTTCGCCGGGCACACAGGCGTAGTTTTCAGCATCCAATGCAACATTCAACCGGGCGCTTTCCGATTCAATCCAGGCATAAATCGCATCGATTTCCTGGTCTTTTAACTGCTGAAAATCAGGCATTAACACCGGTTTCCACCGATACCACAGACATGCGGCAAGCGAATCGCCACTCGCTACCATACGCTGCGATTGACGGGTGTAGTCGCGCAGCCACTGCGTATCGCGGTATTGGGTAATATTGCCCAATGCCGGGCCGGTGAGCGTGGTCGTCAGGTCACAGCAATGGCAGGCGGCGCAGTTTTGATCAAAAAGCCGTTTGCCGCTTCGGAGCATACCCAGTTCAGCATTGTTTATGAATGGACTAATGCCATTTATGGTATCATTAAAAATCGATTCCCATTCAATTGTTCCATTCTTTTCTATGCCCTTAAACAAGACCATATTGCCGTTCAAAAACGTTGCAGGCAGGAGAATTTCAACCGGGCAATCCGGGTTGATACCTACTCCTGCGGGCTCGGTCGCGTTAAGGTAAACCATGCCTTCACTTTCGAGCAGGCGTCCGTCGGTACTGCGGGTACTGACGCCTGCCCGGAGCATGTCCGGGCGATTCAACAGCTCCTGCACTTCGAGGCTGACGACAGCCGCATCGGTACTGAACGTATTGGCACAGAACTTCAACACGGTACCGCCGGCGCAGGTGATGGACGTATCGCGGCCTGTTTTTACAATAAAAGTCTGGCGCGGCGGTTCGAGCAATTGCCGGATTTTTCCCGGCTGAGCATCGCGGTTGCATTGCCATAAAAGCAGGGAAAGGAAAAGACAGATGAAGATCGTACGCATCATCGGTTTTTGTGGCAAGTTATTTCCGGAATTGCTTGATTTGCAAATAAAACTGTGAAGTTTAGCTTGAAAATAAATTGTAGCAAAATGACACCCCGCATCCTTGTATTTTATGCGATGTTATCGCTCGCATCATTTTCCTGCCAGCGTCCGGCTCCGCCGCCGCCGGTTCAACCCGTCGTTACAATTCCCGCCTCTCCGCCCAATCGGGATTCGCTCCGGGCCGACACTATCCGGCTTGCAAGAATACGACGAGCAAAGGCCGACAGCGTTTGGTTGTCAAATCTGGAAACCGCGGCATATACCAAAATCCGGAAATTCCGGCAACAGCCATCGGCGCGCTTCCGCTGTGATTCTTTTCATTTCGAAAAAGGACCATTGATAAATCCTGCTGCGACGCATCTTTTGCTTTACCTGCGCAACCGGGATGGATTTTTTGGCGAATACCAGGTATATGAATTGAAGGCCGATTCTTTTATACATCTGCTGGGCGTAAACACCGATATCTCAACGCAGGGTTTCGTATTCAAAGACGTGAACGGTGACGGGCAAAAAGACTTCATTCTGGAAGGGTATGGAACCGCAGGAACAGGAGAGAAATACTTCAACGATGTATACCTGTATAATCCCCGCGAACATCGTTTCGACCAGATTGAAGGCCTGGGCTTGAACCCCCATTTTTATCCTCAAAAAGGCATCGTGACCTGTTACTACAACCCATCCGGTGGCTGGAACGCCGAGAAATACCGGTTGAATTGGAACAAGTTGGAATTGCTGGAAGAAATTGAGGTGGATGTCAGCGGTCTTAGCGAAGGCAAATGCATCCGTAAAATTAACCGCTATCGGAACGGTGAAAAATTCTTGTTCAAAGAGGACCGGATATGCGGTTTTCCGCTGGAGTACAAGCGGTATAAAGAGTTAGTAAAAGTCCGTTAGCAAATAAAAGTTGTCAAAAAACAGGCAGACACAATACTCAGATTATGCCTGTTTGTCTATTTTTTTTACAACCTTCGTTTTTACCCTCCAAAAAAATTCCCAACTCCGATTTTCCATTCAACGCAATCAAATAGGGAATTTTTTTGGAGGGTAAAAACGAAGGTTTACGACACCTCGAATTTTATCCCTTGTGCAAGTGGCAGCGACTCCGAATAATTGATCGTATTCGTCTGCCTTCTCATATAAGCCTTCCAACTGTCCGAGCCGGACTCGCGTCCGCCGCCCGTTTCTTTTTCACCGCCGAACGCGCCGCCGATCTCGGCGCCAGAGGTGCCGATATTCACGTTGGCGATACCGCAATCGGAGCCGGCAGCCGAAAGGAAACGCTCCGCTTCGCGCAGGTTGGTGGTCATGATAGCCGACGAAAGTCCCTGTGGCACAGCGTTTTGCAGGGCAATGGCTTCCTCTACGGTTTTGTATTTGATCAGGTAAAGGATCGGTGCGAAGGTCTCGTGCTGCACGATGTCCCAGTGGTTTTCGACTTCGGCAATGCAGGGCTTCACGTAGCATCCGCTTTCGTAGCCCGGGCCGGAAAGTACGCCGCCTTCCACCACGAATTTGCCGCCGTGTTTCCGGATGGCCTCGATGGCGCCGAGGTAGTTGTCCACCGCCAGTTTGTCGATCAGCGGCCCCACGTGGTTGGCCGGGTCGAGCGGGTCGCCGATGCGAAGTTGCGGGTATGCTTTGGCGAGGGTGTTTTTCACCTGTTCGTACACCGTCTCGTGGATAATAAGGCGGCGCGTGGAGGTGCAGCGCTGACCGGCCGTGCCGACCGCGCCGAATACCGCGCCGGTGAGTACCATTTTCATATCCGCCGACGGCGCGATGATGATGGCGTTGTTGCCGCCGAGTTCAAGCAGTGAGCGACCAAGGCGCTGGGCTACAGCCTGACCCACGATTTTGCCCATGCGCACGCTGCCGGTGGCGCTGACAAGCGCGACACGGTGGTCTTTGGTCATCATTTCGCCGACTTTGTAATCGCCGTTGATGATGCAGGAAATGCCCTCCGGCAAATCATTGGCTTTCAGCACCTTCTGGAACAAATGCTGGCAGGCGATAGAGCAGAGCGGCGTTTTTTCCGAAGGTTTCCAAACGCATACGTCGCCGCAAACCCAGGCGATGCAGGCGTTCCACGACCATACGGCGACCGGGAAGTTGAACGCCGAAATGATGCCCACGATGCCAAGCGGGTGCCACTGTTCGTACATCCGGTGGCCGGGGCGTTCGGAGTGCATGGTGAGGCCGTAGAGTTGGCGCGAGAGGCCCACGGCGAAGTCGCAGATGTCGATCATTTCCTGCACCTCGCCCCATCCTTCCTGGAGGCTTTTGCCCATCTCGTAGGAGACGAGGCGACCGAGCGGGTCTTTGTATTGGCGCAGCACGTCGCCGAACTGACGCACGATCTCACCGCGTTTGGGCGCCGGCATTTCGCGCCAGGTTTTGAAGGCGATTTCGGCGGACTGGATGACCTGGTCGTATTGCTCGCGGGTGGTGATGCCTACCGAACCGATGTATGCGCCATCCACGGGCGAGTTCGAGTCAAGGTAGCGGCGGCTGCCGGAGATCGTATTGAGGCCGGTGGAGGTACCTTGGTTACGGGTACGCAGACCGAGTTTTTTCAGAAATTCTTTGACTTGCATGGTTGATAAATGGTAGAAGGTAGAGGGTGGAAGGTAGAGGGTAAAAAAAGTCGTGAGGAAGTTAAGTGTGTCGGGCAGGTTCAAAAAAGCGGTGCAAAGGTAAAACTAAGTTTGGAAGCAAAAATGTGAACACTTCCTCAAGTCCCTCACACTCTCACGTCCCTCACGCCAGTATCGTTGACTTAAGGTTTTTCGACAGGATTACAAGATTAACAGGTTAAAAAACACTCTATGAATCCTGTTAATCTTGTAATCCTGTCAAAAAAATTTGTCGCGGCGCTTACATCAACTACATTGTCCCACACGCCACTCACCCTACCTGACAATCAGCACGGGAATCTTCACCGCGTGTCGTACCGTGCCGATAGTGGTTCCGAAAATCAGGTCTTTCAATCCCCGGTGACCGTGCGCACCCATGACCAGCAGGTCAGCGCCTTTTTCGTTGACCAGCAAAGGAATGGCTTTTTTGGCCGTGCCATAGCCGATAAATGCGTCGCATTGGTAACCCAGTTCGCGCAATTGTTCGGCGTATTTTTCTAAGTTTTTTACATCCGAACGGGTTTCCAGGTCCTGAATTTCAGGCCCCATCACCCAGGCGCCGGCCGTCTCTACCGAATGGATCAAGATGTATCTGGCCGATGTGCCGCCGATGTGCAGGGCATGTTCCAGTGCTTTTTTATCCGCTGCCGAGAAGTCGAGTGCGACAGCAATCTGTTGGTATTCAGGTGTTTTTATTTCTGAAATTCCGGCAAAATCCAGGTGCGGTACTTGTATTTTTTTCTCCGGCAAACGGAAAACCAGTGGTCGTAACGTGATGTACACCAACATCCCGGCGGCAAACAACAGGGCTGGAATGACGATGAACGGAATCAGCCAGGTATATGGACCCGCAGCTTCCAGCCAGCCCCCCACTTGCTGAATGACGAGGTTTACATTCAGGGTTACGATGATAGCCGCGCTGGCCCAACCACCCAATTTCGCCCAAAAGCCGATGGCAAACTGGCCCATCCGTTTTTTATCGCTGACATAGTGCAACAACGGGATGATGGCAAAACCCAACTGCATACTCAGTATGACCTGGCTCAACACCAGCATATCGCCGGTGGCCGATTCGCCCATAATTGTAATGACCAGAATAGCGGGTATCACAGCAAGCAAGCGGGTAATAATGCGCCGCAGCCAGGGTGCGATGCGCAGGCGCAGGTAACCTTCCATGACGATCTGGCCTGCCAGGGTGCCTGTAACCGTACTGCTTTGTCCGGCGGCGATCAGCGCAATAGCAAACAAAACAGGAGCGTAACTTTTACCCAACAGCGGCTCCAGCAGGCGGTGCGCATCCTGTATTTCCGATACGCCGTTGTAACCGTGTTTGTAAAAAACGGCGGCGGCCAGAATCAAAATCGCGGCGTTGACAAAAAAAGCCAGGTTGAGTGCGATGGCCGAGTCGATGATGTTGTATTTGATCGCCCTTCGGATACCCGCTCCGGTGCGGTCTATTTTACGGGTTTGCACCAAAGCGGAGTGGAGGTACAGGTTGTGCGGCATCACGGTAGCCCCGATGATGCCGATCGCAATAAACAATGCTTCTGAGTTGGGAATAGAGGGGATAAAACCCGTCGCTACTTCGCTCAATTCGGGTTTGGCCAGCAACATCTGTACGGCAAATGCGCCACCAATGATGAGCACCAGACCGAGAATAAAGGCTTCCAGTTTCCTGACACCCAACTGCATGAGAAACAACAATAAAAAAGCGTCGAGCACACTGATCGCCATGCCCCAGGTGAGCGGAATGCCGAACAGCAGTTGGAGACCGATGGCCATGCCGACCACCTCGGCCAGGTCGCAGGCGGCAATGGCAATTTCAGCGAGGATGTAATTGAAAATATTGGCTGCCGGGTGATACAATTCCCGGGAAGCCTGCGCCAGGTCGCGTTGTGCTACCACGCCGAGCCGGGCGCTCAGGCTTTGCAGCAGCAGTGCGATGAGATTGGACATCAGCAGCACCCACAACAAGGCATAGCCAAATCTGCTGCCGCCGGCCAGGTCGGTCGCCCAGTTGCCGGGGTCCATGTAACCCACGCTGACGAGGTAAGCAGGGCCGAGGAAAGCGAACAAACGCCGCCAGAGCCCGCCTTTGACATTGGTCTCGACGGAACCGTGTACTTCGGAGAGCGACACTTCGGTTTTGGATACTTTGCTCATTTTCAACGGGTTTATGATATTTTAACAAAAAGATTCAAGGCTACTTTTTCACTCAGCACCAAATCGCGTCCATCACGGGTACGGACCCGGACCGACTGGTCGTACGGAAAGCGTTCGAGCAATTCGAGCTCGGCGCCTAGGGTAAGTCCCATTTGATCAAGGTATTGAAGAAATGTCGTGCTGTGGTCATCCACCCCGGTCACGATGCCCCGATTGCCGGGTTGAAGCGTTGCCAGCGGCGCTTGTTTTCTGTACGTCCAGCGACCTTCCGCATCAGGAATGGGATCGCCGTGCGGGTCGAATTTGGGGTGGCCGAGGAACGTGTCGAGACGGCTCACCAGATAATCGCCCTGCACGTGTTCGAGTTGTTCTGCCAATGCATGTACCTCATCCCATGCGAAACCGAGTTTGTCCACTAAGAATACTTCCCACAAGCGGTGTTTTCGAATAAGCGCCGTTGCCAGCCGGTTCCCTTCTTCTGTGAGTTGTACACCGCGGTATTTCTCATAAGAAATCAACTGCTTGTCCGACAGGCGCTTGAGCATATCCGTCACGGAAGCAGCAGAGGTTTGCATCAACGCGGCGATGGCGTTGGTGAGTGCCGGGCCGGTTTCTTTTTCCACGATGGTAAATATGGCTTTGAGATAATTCTCTTCGGCTTGAGTTGTTGTCATGGTAGTCATGTTATTCATGGGCATGGAAGAGGTTTTTTTACCAGCGCTTTTGAAAAATTTTACGGCAAACCTACGATTTATTTTTAGATAAGTCTAAATTTGTTTTGAAAAAAAATTTAATCCCGGCAGGGCAAGTGCCTGAACGGGATTACAATTTTTGTTCTATTCGATTGAAAATCAGATTTTTATACAGTATGACCCTAATTTCATTATTATCACATCAGCACATTGCCGCATTGTCCAATCATTCCCGCTCTCTTCTCCATTCCCATATCTTCCCGTCTTCTATGTCGATGTGTTCGCCGATAAATTGAAAACCAAGTTTGCGCAATATACCACAGGAAGCATTCTCTTCGGCAAGCGTATGGGCGGTTATGGCGCGTACGGCCTCGAAGCTGAGCGCATATTCCGTCAGTTTTTGCGCCGATTCGGTGGCGAGACCGCGCCCCTGGTAAGCCGCGGCGATTTCGTAACCGATTTCTACCGTCCCGTCCGGCCCCGGCTCGCCTTTGTAACCGCAGGTACCGATAAGACGTACGTCGTGCCGATGAATGATGAGATAATTCCACCAACTCATATCGACCGGGTGTTCGCGGGCATAATCGCGCATCCAGATGAGGGCTTCGGGAAAATGCGTCCACCCGTCGGCGAGGTCGACACCGCCAAGCAGGGAGGAGAGGGTGGGCCAATCCTTTTCGACGATGGCCTCCAGCATGGGCAAGGTGGTAGGAATGAGAAAAAGCCGGTCGGTTTGCAGCATCTGGTTTTATCCTGTTTGTGGGACAACTTTCGGGAAGTTTTGACACTTTTCAGGCATTGTTTTTCTTCTTTTTTTTAAAACCCGTCTGCTATAATTTTACTGCCTGTGAAAAAAAATTTGTACACTCGGACAAAGTTTCGATTTTAGCGCCTGCTTAGCAAAGGCGAACACCACGCCGTGCGGCAATTAACCAATCGTACGCAATCCATTCTATTGTATGAACGACGCTGGCCGCGGGTAACCGTGGCCGGCGTTTTTTATTTGAAATCGAATAGGTGTGGCATGACCGCTTTGAGATCATTGTTGAAGAAATAATCCTGCAAGCGATCATGCCACACCTAAGCCGCGGTGTTTAAAAACAGGATTTGAAAGTCAACAAAAAAATTTTCTTCCTTTCAGAAACCATTTTTCGATCCAATTCAGTTTTTCATTCTGCAAATAATCAAGTCCGTCGATTCATTTGCCAAAAACAGCCAAACCGCCGCCGCCCCAAGCATTCCCCCAAATTTTTTATTGTCATTGGTTAACCAAATAAACACTCCCTCATGTTGTTTAGATTTTACCGCCATTGGCGCAGTTCGTACATCGGGATTCCCAAAGCAATTTGGTTATTGGCATTGATCAACCTGGTCAACCGCTTAGGCAGCATGGTCATCGTATTCATCACGATTTACCTGACCAAAGAGCTGCATTTCAGTATTCGTGAAGCTGGATATGTCATGGGGTTTTTCGGTATGGGCGCCCTGACAGGCGCATTTGTGGGTGGAAAGCTCACCGACCGTTTTGGTTACTATCCGGTGCAGTTATGGAGCCTGGTCGCGAACGGGATCATGTTGATCTTATTAATCCCCATCCGGGATTTCTGGCTGATGTGTGCCGCCGTTTTTATGATGAGCCTCACAGGCGATGTGTTCCGGCCTGCCAACTCGGTCGCTATCGCCCGCAACAGCGCACCGGAAAATCGCACCCGCTCCATTTCGCTCATGCGGATGGCGTTCAATATGGGCTGGACGATAGCGCCCGCTGTCGGCGGCTTGCTGGTGGCGACACTCGGCTGGTTCTGGTTGTTCTGGGTGGACGGTCTCACCTGTATCGCTGCGGCGCTCACGTTGCGCTGGCTGATGCCGCCCAAACCGGCGGAAACGCCGCTACATCCTTCGGAAAACAATGAGGTTGCACCAGCCACCGCGTCGCCATACCGCGACCGTACTTTCCTGTGGTTTGTGCTGCTGACCATGCTGAATGCCGTCGTATTTATGCAATTGCTGTGGACGGTGCCGGTTTTCTGGAAAGACCACTTCCAATGGACGGAAGCGCAAATCGGGCTGATGTCGGCCCTGAACGGCCTGTTGGTATTTCTCATTGAAATGCCGTTAGTGCATCGGCTCGAAGGACGGCGACCTCAGTTGAGTTATGCACGAATGGGTCTGATCATGTACATCATCGCCTACCTTGCCTTCGTGACTCCCCTGGGCGCTTTTGCCGCAGCGCTGATGTTCACCATCTTTATCTCCTTTGGAGAAATGTTCGTGATGCCATTCAGCAGCAACTACGTGTACGGACGTTCCAGCGGCAGTAAACAAGGGCAGTATATGGCGCTGTACACGATGGCTTATTCGGTTGCCAACATCCTCGCACCACTTTTCGGTACGCAGGTGATTGCCGCATGGGGATTTTCGACACTGTGGTACCTGCTCTCGATTTTAGCCGGTATCACATGGGTTGGGTTTTGGGTGCTTGGGAAAAAAACGGCCGCACCAAATACCGTCGGATCCGAACCGGGAGCAATTGGGGAGCCTTTGCCACAAACGGTTTCCTGATGATGAGTATATAAATGCCGAAAGGCGAATACATGAAATACGAAATACGATGTTTTCCGCGCGTACCTGCCCAACCCGGGTGCAGCGCTCTACATCGTCAATCGTATTTCATGTACTCGCCTTTCGGCATTCTTACAAGAGCGAAACCGGCGTTTTAACACTATGACTAAAATCACAGGTTAAAATTGCCTCTTATGAAATCTCTCGTATCAACTTTTATCAACCGTCTGCAATCACCTGTCGCCTGCCCTCAGGTTCAAAAACATCTTGAATCCGAAATTGGCCGAAATAATCTCCGCTTTGGTGTGGTAGCGCCCGTCGAGGAACACTTCGAAATTGCGGAAGACATCCGCGATAAAGAAGTAACCGAACTCCGCGCCGACCGTATAATCCAATCCGTCCGGTTTTTCGCCGCCGGGCTCTACTGCTTGTGTATTGAAATTGTAAAACAAGCCGCCTTTCGCCATCGCGGTAAATGCATTGGCGTGGGTTTTTGCACATTTGTTCCCATTGGAGCGATACAATCCGGCGCCCACTTCCAGAATACCGTAAGGCGTGGTGAGAAACGAGTCGCCTACATCCTCGGCTTTGGGGTTGACGGTGAACATGGCGCCGCCGCCCAATCGTGCCGTGCTCCAGTGGGTGGCGACGTTCATCGCCACTTCGGCCCCGGCGCCGAGGTTACTGCCGATGTTTTCCACATCAGGTGCAGCAAAATAAATGACGGGGACGTCGAGAAAAAGGCGCGGACCGCCGTATTGCGCCTGCGCGGTCAATGCAGCGGCCAGCAGTGCCGCTGTAAGTAGGTGTTTTTTCATACAACAGTTCAAGTTTTGATGAATCGTTTTTGCCCAAGACACGGGAATGCCGGGCTTCGCTGCTCAAAGGTAAGGCGAACTTCTGTTTGCAAGATCAACATCGATGGGTACTTGCAGTTGGCGTTTCGAAGTTCGAGTTACCGCTGTACCTTCGCCCGCGTTAGTCAACCGTCTGTTTCATGGCAAAAAAAATTACACCAAGACCCAAAACTGTCATTGCAAAACCTGCTGCAAAAACGGCAACAGCACCCCTGATACCCGACCGCTGGTTGCCATGGATACCGGTCATTATCGGGGCGCTGGTTTTCAGCACCGGCCTGACAAATGAGTTGCTCGGCATCGACGACCACACCGCTACGGTGGACAATCCGGCCGTGCGCGATTTTAACTTGTTCGGTTCTATCAACCTCGGCATGTATGCGCCGGTCACCTGGGCATGTTATGCTGTAGCATACTTACTGGGGAAAGACAATCCGTTCTGGTACCATTTGTTCAGCCTGATTGTACACGCCTTCAATATTTACCTGGTGTTTCATCTGGTGCTTCGCCTTCAGCCCGATAAAAAAACAGCGCTGGCGGTAGCGCTGCTGTTTGCTATTCATCCGGTTCAGGTCGAGTCGGTGGCATGGATTGCGGGCTTCAGTACGCCGCTATTCTCCATGTTTTACCTGATGGCCTGCCTGAATTATCTCGATTATACCGAACGACCCGGCCAGATGCGATCCTACTGGCTTGCACTGCTGTTGTTTGTGCTGGCTTGCTTGTCAAAAAGCGCGGCAGTGACCCTGCCGCTCACGTTTGTGGTGTTCGACCTTTGGCGCAAGCCTGCTTTCAGTCGGTCGCGACAACTCATCGGGTACGCGCCGTTTTTTCTGCTGGCTCTGTTTTTTGGTCTTTTGACAATTTACAGCAGAAACATTTCCGGCACAAATATCAATGCGACCGGCAACGATCTCAATTTGCCGGAACGCCTGATGGTATTGTGCTACACGCCGGTTTTTTACTGGTACAACACGCTTTTCCCCTTCAAAATCAATATCTATTACGCTTTCAACAAGGTGAACGGCCAACTCCCCTGGCCTTACCTGGTATCTCCGGTAATACTGGCAAGTAGCTTGTTTGCGGCATGGTACTACCGTCAGAAAGCGCCCTGGCTCTGGTTCGGATTGTTGTTTTTCTTTGCAAATGTCTCAGTGATGCTGCCGTTTGTGTCGCAGGGAACTTTTGAGTTCATCGCCGATCACTACAACTATCTGGCGATCATAGGCAACTGCTTTATCCTGGTGCAGGGATGGAAGGCGCTGCAAGGAAAATGGCCGGATGTTTCCGGGTTGATTCGATGGATCGGTTACGCATGGGTCGTTTTATTGCTGGTGTTGTGCCTGCGGCAGATCAGAATTTGGAAAGATAACTATACGGTTGTCACCAATGCCATCGACAGCGGGTATCACCAAAACGGACTGATGTACGCCGGTCGAGCCAAAGACCTCGGCAAAAGAGGCAAGATAAGGGAAGCCATTCAGGAGTTTGACAAAGCCTTGGAAATCAATCCTTCGATTTATGAAGCCTATCAGTATCGCGGCGGTCTCTACGGCGTGATGAAACAATACGACAAATCCGTCGCCGACCTCAGCAAATTCCTTGAACAATATCCCAACGACGCGGAGCAACACTACAACCGCGGTTTGTCATTGCTCAATCTGAACCGGTATCAAGAGGCTATTGCCGATTTCAATAAAACCCTGGAATTGAACCCGAACTTCACCCGCGCTTACCGGGCACGCGGCAACGCTTACAAAGCGATCGGCGAAACGGTGAAGGGTGAAGCGGACCTGGCGGAATGGGAAAGGCGGCAGGGAACAGAAGACGGTAGACGGTAGATATTTAACTTCAAAAAGTTATACGATGCGCCGTTTGGTTCGTCAGGGCCACAATTGATTTTTTTCCAGCACGCCCAGCCCAAATAAGGCGAAATCATATTTTACAGGATCTTCCGGATCGAAGGCCCGGAGGTTTTCGGTAAGTTCCAGCACTGCCGGCCAGTCGGCTTGTTTGCGGTGCAACAAGCCGAGCCGCCGTGCTACACGTTCCACGTGGACGTCGAGCGGGATGAGCAGTTGTGCAGGGCGGATATTGTTCCAAAGGCCGAAATCCACGCCGGTTGCATCTTTTCTGACCATCCAGCGCAGGAACATATTGAGCCGCTTGCAGGTGGAGCCACGCGCGGGGGTTGCTACGTGTTTGCGCGTGCGGTCGGGCGCATAGGAGTGGTCGAAAAAGTCGTAGTGAAAGCCCCGCAAGGCATTTTCGACCGTCGTATCGTCCGGGTGAAGATGGCGTGAGAAAGCGGTTTCGAGTGAGGTATGGCGCCGGTAATATTGCTGAAAAAACTCGAGGAACCACAAGGTATCCGTCGCCTGAAACGTCCGGTGTTTGAAATCGAGGAATCGGGCGCGATCCTGCTCCAGATGATTGATAATGAAGTCGTAAGGTGCGCCGTCCATCAGTTCGACGAGCCTGTTGGCGCTTTGAATGATCGTCTTGCGCTGCCCCCAGGCAAGGGTAGCGGCCCAAAATCCCGTGATTTCGCGATCCTGTAACCCGGAAAAACCATGCGGCACCGAGATGGGGTCGGCGGCGATAAAATCGGGCGTGTTGTAGCGATTGGCCGCGTCTTCCAAAAAATCGCGAAGCGAAAGTTGAGGCATTTAGTATTCAATTGCACGGCGAAGGTACAAACCGTCTACCGTCCATCGTGTACCGTCTACCGTCTATCCATTTTCCTCAACATGCAACTGGATCCGCTGTTTGACCCTTTCGATTTTGCGGGTCAGTTCGCGGAAAAACCAGTCGCGGTTTTTTTCAGCCGACTGGCTGATGGGCGTGGATTTGGCGATCACGTGCCCGAACCAGCTTTCCGTATAGTCGCACAATTTTTCGTCGGTACTGAGCAGGAAATTGGGATTGCAAAAAGCCGAATACACCAAACGTCCCACATCGGAAGTCACCAGGCCGGTGATGTTGGTGTATACCATTTCGTTGTGATACAGATTCAGCATGCCCTGACCATGCTCCGGTTTATCACCGAAACCGAATTTGCGCCCCGCTTCGGCGACCGTCTTCATGTGCGAAACCCAGTCCGCCACTTTTTCGCACAAGACAATGGCATCCTTCGGATTGCGAAATCCGCCGGAGTAAGTATGATACTCGATCTGGGCGAGCGTGTTGTCTGCCAGGTGGACGCTCCACAGTTCAGTGCTGTTGATGCTTAGATAGTGTTGCAATACGGTTTGACTCAGGCGGATAACGGGTTGTGTCACGAGGTCGAAATCGAATGGCCGGTTGCGCAGGTATTCGAAATCCCAGGTGGTGCGTCCCCAAATGTACAGTTTGAACCCCATCAACTCGGGGAACAGGCTATACGTAAATACCGGTATTTCCACGGAGGCATAATACAAATGAACATTGGGCATCCGGCGCATCTGCTCGAAGTCGGTGACAAATCCTTCGAGATAATCGGTGAAATCCGACAACTTTCTGGAAAATGCGTTGAACTGACACACCACATTGTCACTCTGACCTACCACGAGCGTATCGAGCGAAATGCGGAAATGCAGCGCCAGGGTCGTCAGTTCCTGCGGCGAAAGGAAAGTGTCGCCCCGCAAGCGCCGGTAGATGGGGTCTTTTGCCAGATTGAGGATTTGGCACAGGGCTTCCACTGCGTCGGCACGACGCGGATAACGGGCGAGGATAAGTTCAAATAACTGCTCTTGTAAGTTGGGCCGGGTCATGTGGTCTTGTAAATCGGCTCTAATTTTCCAAAACCATCACCACTTATGGTAATTTCAGGAAAAATAAAAACCGGACCGCTTTGTGGCGGCCCGGTTCGTACTATTGAATTTACCTCAGCACACTAAATTCGTTGCGTTTTAACCGGCTTCTATGCTTGTTTACCCGCCACTTTCGGCGCTGTCGATTTTTTGACACGCGCTTTTACCGGAAGCGTTTTTTTTGATTTTGTCTTGGCAGCAGCCGCTTTTTCAGGTTCGTGCGGTACTTCCGCGACTTTCAACCACGATTCCAGCCAACGGTACAGTTTGTGCTTGTTCAGTTTAAAACCTGCACTGTGGTAACGCTGCATATACTTTGCCTGACGGAAGGCAGTCAACAATTCAAGCAGGCGATCGTGGTCTTTCTCACCGTTGGCAAGTGCGTCGCGGTAGGCGCTTTTTGCCGCCGTTTTTTCTTTTCTTGCGCGTTCAAAAGCGCGTTGGGACGACTGATGTGCTTTGTGCAGCGGGGCATATTCGGCATTGCCGGCCAAACTGCCGTCGCGCAGGAGGGCTGCTATTTTCTTTTTCATAATGCTGATACAGATGTTGAATGATAGGAATTCGTTGCCGGCAAAAATCTGTCACTTTACACGGACTTAATGTTAAGTTTACATTTTGGATAAAAACTTAACATTGAACGGGTTCCGGCTTTTGAGAAAAAATAACTTTTGAATATGGGTAAAATCTCTGAAAAGTCGCCGCCTTAACCGACCTTTGCAGTCCAAAAAGCAACGGGCGGTAGCAGCGGACAGTTGTCACGGATCGTCTTTCACCTTCCTCTCTTTCCGCACGTTTCTCTCACGTCTCTCACTCATGGGCAAAGCCACTCTCCTCCTTGAAGACGGCACGGTTTTCAGGGGCAAAGCCGCCGGCAAAACCGGCACGACCACCGGCGAAATCTGTTTCAACACCGGTATGACCGGTTACCAGGAAATTTTTACCGATCCTTCCTATACCGGGCAAGTGCTGGTGGCTACCAATGTCCACATCGGCAACTACGGCATTAAAAATCAGGAAGTTGAAAGCGGCAGTGTTAAAATTGCGGGCTTTGTGTGCCGCAATTTCAACGTGCCGTACAGCCGGTTAAATGCCGATAAAAGTATACAAGACTATTTTGAGCAGGAAGGTGTCGTAGCAATTCACGACGTGGACACCCGGGCGCTCGTGCAACATATCCGTGAACGCGGCGCTATGAACTGTATCATATCTTCCGAAACGGACGATGTGGAGGCGCTGAAAAAACGGCTGGCCGATACGCCTTCTATGGCTGGTCTGGAACTGTCGAGTCACGTGACAACGAAAGAACCCTATCATATCGGCGAAGAAGATTCGAAATACCGGATCGCCGTCATGGATTTCGGGGTTAAAAAGAACATCCTGCGGTGTTTCGATCAGCGCGACTGTTATCTGAAAGTTTTCCCCGCCAAAACGGACTTTGCAGCGATAAAAGCGTGGAATCCGGACGGTTATTTTCTTTCCAACGGCCCCGGTGATCCGGCCTCCATGCCTTATGCTGTGGAAACCGTACAAAAAATGCTGGCCGACGGTAAACCGCTGTTCGGTATCTGCCTGGGTCAGCAATTGCTGGCGCTCGCAGCCGGTTTGCCGACCTATAAATTGCACCACGGACACCGCGGTCTCAACCATCCGGTGAAAAATCTGCTTTCCGGCAAATGTGAGGTGACCAGCCAAAACCACGGTTTCGGCGTGCTCGAACAAGCGGTGTACGACTCTCCGTCGCTTGTGACAGCCACCCATATCAACCTGAATGACAACACGGTAGAAGGGATACGCCTGAAAAACTACCCGGCATTCAGCGTACAGTATCACCCGGAAGCCAGCCCCGGTCCGCACGATGCGCGTTATCTGTTCGATGAATTTGTGGGACTTTTGGGGTAATTCTGATGGTTATTAAAGTAATTAGGGGTAATTAAAGTAATTAGGGGTAATTAAAGTAATTAGGAAAAGTCATTAGGGAAAGCAGCCGTCACCTTTAACGCTTCTCAACCTTCATCTTCCAATCGAAATGGCTTTTTTCAAAACCAAACGTCCGGACAAGCCGCTTACGACGGATGAGGCGCTCGCCAAACTGGAACATTTTTGTGCCTATCGCGAACGCTGCCCGAAGGAAGTGCGCACGAAATTGGCCGAACTGGGTGTAGCGGGCAAGGACGCGGCGCAAATTTTCGAAGTCTTGCAGGAAGACGGTTTTTTTAATGAGGCCCGGTTTGCAATGGCTTACGCGGGCGGGAAATTCAGAATAAACCATTGGGGGCGCATCCGCATCCGGCAGGAATTGAAAATGCGCGACATCGCGCCGGACCTCATTCAGCAGGCGCTCGACTCGATCGACGAAGCGGAGTATTTGAAATTGTTGCAACAACTGTTGGAGAAAAAGCGCAGTCAATACAAGGAAGACGACCGGGCTCGCGAAAAAACAGCGGCCTCGCTTATTCGCTCCGGATTTGAACCTGAACTGGTTTTTCAGTATCTTTGACCAAACAAGCGTTGAAAGATCAATGGATTCGGCAAATTATTGGACGCCGGAAACCTGACTTTTCCAAAAAATTGGTAAAACGCACCTCCCGCCGAGCTATTAACTTTTCGTTGCTTTTCCGATCATTCACATTCTAACTGCTCCGTTATCGTATGGCAAAAGAAAAACTCAAACTCAGCGACCTCAAAGTCCAAAGCTTCGTCACAGCATTAGACGAAGATCAAATGAACCGGCTGAAAGGCGGCTATGTAATCAAAGGACGCCGCTTTAATTACCGCACCCGGTGGACGATGGTGGATACCCGTTCCGATGTGGCGCTCGACGCGACCACCAATTCCGTTAGTGCGGGCTGACTGCGCCGTCGGAAATCCCGGTTTCTTTTCTCCATTTTTCTGCCACTGTCGCTGCAAACGTCTGGCCATTGATCCTGGCATCCAGCCAGGCCGCGAGGTCAAATGTTTGCAGCATTGTTTTTACACCCGGAAGCAACGCAAGTTCCTGTAAGTCACTTTTCATTTTTTGAAAAACAACCTTTTGATCCCGGGCAGAAGGCTGTTTTATCAATTCCGACATAAAATGAATAAACCGCCGCTCCAGGTCATAGAGGCGGTTTCTCTTTTGTAAGAACCGGGTGGCAGCGCGCAACAGTGACTCCAGCAGTACAATATTCCCCATTTCAAAGTGCAGGATGAGCGCCAGGATGCGCGCCAGGCATTGCAAATCTTCGCGCTCGACGGAGCGCGGTTGGTTGTGCCAGGCATTCAGGTATTCCAGCGCCCGGTCATAATCACCACAGCCGAAGCATATCGTGCAGAATTGTGAGTAAAAACTCGCCGTTTCGTAATCGTGCGAGTTGAATCCTGCGGCCTCCTGCAGGCATTGTTCCATTTCCTGTTTTGCTTCCGCAAATGCGCCGGTGTAAGAACACAAAGCGAACTTGTTGGTATAATATTGCCGGTGAATTTTCCGCCGGTCATCTTCCGTAATGGGCGTCAGGTTGCGCAGTTTTTCGAGGCAGATGCGCACTTCATCGTACCGCTGCAACATGCCGCAGGAGAGGATGAGATTGCTCAGCGCGGCAATGTAATCCGAAAGGTTTTCGCGCAGAAAATGCGGTTGCGATTCCAGCAACGCAATGAGTTTTTTCCCCGATTCATAAAACTGCTCGTATTCCAGCACAGCATAGTGGTACAGGTTGAGTGTGCGGTAGTAAGTTACCCTTGCCTTGTACGATGCCGCCCGGTCCGGATCTTCAAAAGACTCCTGATTTACAATATTTTGCAGGAGTGTCGTCCGGTCGTAACCGCGTTGCTGGGCTTCCCGTTTTATGGTGGTATACACCTGAAAAAAAGCCCTGCGGTAATCGACGGCATTGCGCAATTGTTCCAGCGCACGATCCTCTTCAAACTGGAGTTGCTCCAGTTGTTTGTGCAAAAAATCCACATCCATGCGGGTGTAGGCCAATTGTTTCTCCCAGCGGATGATCTCCAGCACGTGGGCAAAACTCTCGTATTGCCGGGCCAGTTTGACCGCTTTGTGGAGCAAATCGCGGCAATCGTCGTAGTGGCCTCTTTTGTATAGCACGGCGACGCTTTGCAGCAAATGATTCAGCCGGTATTCCACCGACTGTTGTTCGTCGAACGATTGAAGGCATTTGAGCACCAGATCGTACAGATATGCCTTCAATTCGGAGTATTTTTTCCCTTCGGGTGGCTGGTTTTTGTAAATTCTTTGCTTCAGCGTCACTTCATCAAACACCTCCATTTCGGCGATTGCCTCGAACAACTGCTGGTACTGGTATTTGCCTTCGCCCTCCGTTTTTTGACCCATGTACAGGCGGAAGTAACGCTTTTCAGATGGCGAAAGCGCGCGGATAAGGCGGAATAATTTGTCGGACGGAGTCTTTGCCATGTCGTTTGAACCCCCAAAAGTGTCGGTTTTTTGTCACATTCCAAAACTTATTTAGGCGCTCAGGAACCTGACTTTTATCATAAAGTTGGGTTGCCGGCGCCTTACCACGCTTGTACTTTTGTCACATCGAAATTAACTTTAAAGAACTGTTTGGAAAGTTGAGGAGGTCAGGATTATTCACGGTCGTGTCATTTTTCCTGCCTCCGCAACTTTTTCCATGATTCTGATTGTCTTGTTACTATAAACATCTGCGCCATGTTGAACGCCGTATCACTCCACAGCATCACCGACTCCAACGAGCCGAACCGCAGCGCCCGGGGGGGTAACCTCAAAACGGAATACAGCGCTCCGCAGAAAGCATCCAAAAAAATCGTGCTGCCCACGATGGAGGGCCTGTGCTTCGAAAAAGTGAGGGACATCGCTTACCTGGAGGCCAGCGGCAATTACACGTTGCTACACTTCACCGACAAACGCCAGATTCTGGTGTGCCGCACCTTGCGGGAAGTGGAACAGATGCTGCCCGGCAAAGCGTTTGCGCGCATCCACCGTTCGCACACGATTCATTTAAAACACATCAAAAAATATGTGCGCGGTAAAGGCGGTCACGTGGTCTTGCAAAATGGCGTCACGCTTGTCGTTTCTGCCGGACAAAAAGACTTGTTTCTGAGTGTGTTGCGTCAATATTTTGGAAATCAAGGCAATTAAAAGTAATAAAAAATTGTTGCCTGTATACCCCCAAATGACTAATACTGTCAATTTAATTACTCCTGATGAACCAACCATATTGCCTCAACCCTCGTCTAATCCCAAAAAACACACCCGTGTTTGAAAGCCCCGGAAGCCAGGCAAATAAACACAACTCCTTTCGACCCTCCCCTACAGTGGGGAGGGTTGCGAAGGGGCAGAAAAACCTGAGAGATGTTGTACTCCATCCGGAGTACCTGATAAAATAAACAACCCGCCTTCGCCAAGGCGAGGGTGTAAAAAATAAACAACCCGCCTTCGCCAAGGCGAGGGTGTAAAAAATAAACAACCCGCCTTCGCCAAGGCTACGGCGGGTAAAAAAAACACACAGTAAGGGTTTGGTTTGGCGCCGGGCGTGGAAAGTCACTGCCCGGCGCTACCTTTTTATGCCGTTCGCAGAACGCCGTGGAAACGCAGCAGGTGCTGGGATTCTTTTTCATTATACACGCACAGAATCAACGCATTGCGCTGGCGCGAATCATTCGGGAATAGAATTTTTACCGGATTGTGCACATAACCCCGCTCGCCGAATAATTGCAATTGCCGTCCGCGCGGGCGCTTGAACAAACGCAACTCCTCCACCGTTTCAGGCAACGGCACGTCGCCGTAACCTTCCTCTTGCAGGAACTGTTTCACCATTTCATAAGTGTATGCCAACTTTGCCCCCGCAAACACGGTGCGGTATTCCCAGCCGTCGCTCGTACCGCCGAGATAATCGGCGCCGGGCAGGGGGAACTGTTCGCGTATCGGCACACGCGGTTCGGCAGGCGCCTCTGGCAGTTCCACCGTTTCTTCAAAACCGAATTCGTCGTAGGTCATTTCGCAGTAAAAACAGGCAAAAATAAGCGGCTTCTGACTTTATCAGCATTTTTAAAACAAACAAAAAGTTTTTTTATTCCATTGCCCACATTGACCACATTCATCATATTGACCACATTCATCACACATGACCGCACACCTCCTCACCATCGGCGACGAAATCCTGATCGGCCAGATTGTAGACACCAATTCGGCCTGGATGAGCCGCGAACTCAACCTGCGCGGCATGCGTGTCACCGGCAAAAGCAGCGTAGCCGATACCCGGGAGGCCATCATAGCGGGTGTTGAACACGCAGCCCGTAGTGCTGATGTAGTGATCATGACCGGTGGTCTCGGGCCCACCAAAGACGACATCACAAAGAAAACTTTGGCCGATATGTTCGAGTCGCAGATGGTTTTCCACCAGGAAACTTACCAACGCATCGAACAATATTTTCAAAAAATTGGCCGCCCCGTATCGCCGGCGATGGTGGGTCAGGCCACGCTGCCCGACAAGGCGTTGCTGCTCGTCAACAAAGTCGGTCAGGCGCCGGGCATGTGGTTTGAGCGGGATGGCAAAGTGTATATTTCATTGCCGGGTGTGCCTTTCGAGATGGAATACCTGATGACCCACGAAGTGATGCCGCGTCTGCTTGAACGTTTCCCGATGCAACCGATCGTGCACCGCACCCTGCTGACTGCCGGCGAAGGGGAAAGCAACATCGCGCGGCGCATCGAAGCCTTCGAGGACGCACTGCCGGCGCACATCAAATTAGCCTACTTGCCCGCCCTCGGCCAGGTGCGGCTGCGGCTCACGGGTACCTGGGACGGCGCTGTGACGCCGGATACCGAAGCGCGCCTGAACGCCGAACTCGACGCTAAAATCGCCGAATTGCATGCCGTCATCCCCGATCTCGTCTATGGCCGCGAAGAAGAAACCTTACAACAAGTGATTGGGAAAATCCTGCTGACACAGGGCAGGCAGTTCGGCACGGCCGAAAGTTGTACCGGCGGCTATGTGGCGCATTTGATTACAACGGTGCCTGGTTCGTCGGCGTACTTCCCCGGTTCGCTGGTGACGTATTCCTACGAAATGAAAACCAAGCTGTTGGGGGTAAAAACCGAAACACTCGCCCGCTTTGGTGCAGTCAGTGAGGAGACCGTACGGGAAATGTCGCAGGGCGCCCTCGGCACCCTCGGCATAGGTGTGGCCCTGGCGATCTCAGGCATCGCCGGCCCTGACGGCGGTACGCCCGACAAACCCGTCGGCACGGTCTGGATGGCCGTAAGCGACCGCACACGCACCGTGGTGCAAAGGCACCTGTTTGGGCGCGACCGTTTGAAAAATATCCAACTGACGGGGACGTATGCGTTGAATCTGGTGCGGAAGTTTTTGTTGGGGGAGGTGTGAATCAATATCCTTTTACCACCAACCTCCCCACGCTACCTTTCCCCGTCTCCAATAAAAACCCATACGTTCCCGCAGGCAAACTTCCCAAATCAACCGGCCGCGAATGCTCCCCCGCCGGCAGCCGCTCCGGCGCCGCCTGCCATACGGTTTTTCCACTGATATCCAGCACTTTAAGTGCAATCTTTCTTTCTTCAAACAACGAAAATTTGACCATTGCAACATCCACCACGGGGTTCGGCTGGATCGTGTGCAGCGCGGCCCTATATGCGGGTTCTTCCGCGTCTGTCGGCACGTACGCCATGTCCGTCTGCCACACGCCGAGGCCGTGGGTAGCCACGCGCAATTTGCGGCCGGCGGAGATGCTGAGGTGCATGGCAAGCATGGCCTGGGGTGCATCGGCGGACCAGAGTTCCCAGGAAGCGCCGGCGTCCTGCGAGAGCCACACGCCGAGGTCGTTGCCGATGTAAAGGTGGTCGGGGCGGAGCGGATCGATCAGAATCGTATTAACGGGCACATCGGGCAGGCCGTTGTCGATGGCCGTCCAGTTTGCCCCGTTGTTGGTCGATCTCCACACATGTTGGGTATTGAAACCTGCAAAAACAGCATAGACCGTGCCCGGCGCGGTGGGATGTATGGCAATGTCCATACACACGCGATTAGGCAGGCCGGTCAGTTCGGTTACAGCCCCTGCATTTATCTTAAAGAGCCGCGCTGTATTGGTATAAACCGGCGCTGTGCTGCAAAAAACAACGTCGGGATCTGTCGGGTGAACGGCAATGGTCAGGATAGGATCGCCGATGGCTATGAATCCGCCGGAAGCATTGGACCAGCTCTCTCCCGCGTCGTCGGAGCGGTGCAGGCTTTGTGCGCCGGCATACATAATGTTCGGGTCGGAAGGTGTGATCTCGAACGGGCCGTTGAAGCAGGCGTCTTCGCTATCGGGCCCGATGTTGTACCAATTTTCCCCGCCGTCGGTGCTTTTCAGCATATTGAGGTACTGCGAGGAGCCGTACATGATCTGGTCGTCGAGCGGACTGATGGCGGCACATTCGCCGTCGCCGCCGATGACACGCGTCCAGGCGGGGTCGCCGCTGTAAATAGCGGTGGCGTTGTCTTGCATGCCGCCAATGCAGATGTCGGGATTGGTAGCGGAATTGCCGAGGTTAGCGTAGAACTGCTGGGTTTGGTAACCGCCGTTGCGACCCTCGAAGGTTTCGCCTCCATCGTAAGAGACAAATATACCGCCGTCGGTGACTAAGTACACCTTGTTCGGGTCGTTTTTCTGCCAATAAACGCGGTGAATGTCGGCATGAACGTAATTGGTCGGACCTTCCGGGCCGCCCACCGGCACCTGGCCGAAATACCAGGCAAACCACGAAGATTTTTTCAGGACGGAAGCGCCGCCATCCGTTGATTTCCAGGCATCTATGCCGCCCCAGAGAAAAATATCCGGGTTGGTCGGATGCACCGTCACGTCGTGTGAATACCAGCCCTGGTAGGAACAAACATCTTTTGTGTTGACTTTTGTCCAGTTGTTTCCACCGTTATCTGTCCGATAGAGCCCTTCCTGATTAAAGGAGTTCCCGACTGAGGCATAAAGCACGTTCGGGTTGCCGGCACAAACGCCCAGCAGTGTTTTGCCGGAATAGGAAGCCGGTAACCCGTTGGTCATTTTGCTGAACGAGGCGCCGCCGTTGACGGAGCGGAACACCCCGCTCACCGCATCGTCGTCGAGCGAGCCGTGTGTGACGTATATCTTATTGGTATCCAAAGGATTGATTTCGATGTCGACGGCCATCGACTTGTTGTGCACGGTCTGCCAGGATGCGCCTGCGTTGTAACTTCGCAACAAACCCTCGGTCGTGGCGGCATAGACGGTCGCCGGTCGCAATGGGTTTATCTTGATGTCCTGTACGCCGCGCAGATCGCCGTAACTCCAGTCGAGGCTTTTGGTCCAGGTAGCGCCACCGTCGGTACTTTTCAGGATGCCGATGCCGTAGGTGCCGCGGGTGGTGCGGATCGCAACGTTGGGCGCGGAGTTTTCCAAATTGTACACTTCCCCGGTTCCTGCATATATGATTTCCGGATCGGTAGGGTCGAGCGCGATGGCGCTCACACCCAGTACCGGGAATCCGGTTTCCACACGTTCCCAGGCTGTTTCGCCGTATCCTGCCGTAGTGCTTTTCCACAAACCGCCGGAGGCACTACCGGCCCACAATATGTTGCTGTCCAAGGGGTTGACGGCCAGGCACAGCGTCCGGCCACCGATGTTTTTCGGCCCGATAGCCTCCCAGGTATTGCTTCGTTCGCCGCGCAGTTGGGCGGCCAAGCGCATTTGTGCCATTGCCTCGGCGTACTTTTCCGTGTGAAAATGCCCGTCGGGAAAGGTGCGCGCCATGCCCCACATTTTAAAAGCCGCACCAGCTTCGGATGGTGAATGTTCGTCTTTATCAGCTCCGCCTTTCGGTGTGCGGGAACAGGTTGTTAGCAAAGCAATGGAGAAGCAGAACAGGAGGTTTTTTTTCATTTTGAATCACTTATTTTTGCCAAAAATGAAAAAATGTTGTGAATTGCAGGCGACTGGATTGAATCTTTGACGCTTGCTGGCAAAACTGAACTGTTTGCGCGTCCGCTGCGTTTGGCGTAAAAATCTAAAACATGAACACTGACCTGCTCAAAACGGAACTTTCCTACCGCACCGCCCGCTCCGGCGGCGCCGGCGGTCAGAACGTGAACAAGGTAGAGACCAAGGTAGAAGCCCGCTTCGACGTCGCCGCTTCCGGGGCGCTGTCGGAAGAGGAAAAAAGCCTGATCCTTGAAAAGTTGGCAGGTCAAATTTCCGCTGAAGGAATCCTTTCCTCGACGAACCAGACTGCTCGCTCGCAGTTGGCCAACAAACGTTTGGCAGAAGAAAAGTTACTCAAACTCATAGAAAAAGCGCTGCACAAGCCTAAAAAACGGAAAATAACGCGCGTTCCGGCAGGTGTCAAAATCGCCCGGGTTAAAAACAAAAGACTGCAATCGGAAAAAAAAGCGAGCCGGCGCTGGTCACCGGGAAGGGGAAATGGGGAATAAAGAACGAAGGTTTTTTGAATGCCGAAAGGCGAATACATGAAATACGAGTGACGATGTGGCACGTTGCTTCCGATACCGGGCGCAAGCAACAAACATCGTATTTCGACTTTCATGTATTCGCCTTTCGGCATTCAAAAAAACCGATTTACCCTCCCCTCTAATTCCCATTTAAAAACTCTGCCGTCCCTTCTCCCGCTTCCAGCAAAGCCTGCAACGATGCCGCGCGCAACACGCGGTTTTGCATTTCTTCGTCTGTGTAATCCCCTTCATTTTTGGTGGTTTGGGTGCTTTTCGTGACGACTTGGGTGTGCGGGATCACTCCCGTCCGAATATCCATCAGCACCACTTCGCAGGTAGCAAACGCTTTCGCCTCGTCTTTTTTAAACGCCCGGTATTTCTGGAAAATATCGCTGTTCAGGCTGAAAATCAACAACATATCGGCCTGCACGCGCACTGCCGACTCGCGCAATTGGTTGATGTTGGGTTTGATGCCCGTCACCATAGAAGGCAAAAAAATTACCTTTTGCACCCGGCGCGACTGCGACAATGAATAGGAAAGGGTATCCAATAGTTGTTGCTGGCTTTTCAGGCTCTCTTCGTCGTACCAGCGCCAGGAGCCGTAACGGGCCAGGGAACCGCCAAAATTGAACACCGCGAGCCGCACCGTATCGCGCAGGACGATGTTGCCGTCGAGGATGCGGCGGATGTCTTCTTCGCTCAGGGTGCGCTCTTTGTAATCGAACAGCGACTCGGTAAGCGGGGGGCTGCCGTAATCGTTCATATCACGGGTGGGAGTCGGTGCTGTATAGGGCGGTGGGACTTTGCAAGCCGTGTGGGCAACAAGCAACAGCAGAATGATCAGAAATGGAAGATTGGAACGTATCATGTGTTGAATATTTTCAGGCTAAAACGTTTCAGAAGTTTCAGACCTTTCCCCGAACGTTTTTATTTTCCGAAAAATGGCAAAAAAACTTGATCGCCGTTCCTTCCTCCGGAATACCGCACTCGCCGGAGCCGCCCTTTCCACGCCGGGCTTCGCTTCCGCTAAAACAACTGCGACGCCGGGTGCTGTGTCCAACGTCCAACGTCCAACGTCCAATTTGCGCATAGGCTTCATCGGCACCGGCCTGCGCGGCCAAAACCACGTAGAACTCGCCCTGCTCCGCGACGACTGCGAGGTAGCCGCCATTGCCGACCCCGACCCGCGCATGGTGGCCGACACGCTCAAAATGATTGTCGACAAAGGCAAAAAGAAACCCGACGTGTATGACAAGGGTAATTTTGATTACCAGCGGCTGTTGCAGGACAAAAACATCGACGCGGTGGTGATCGCCACGCCTTGGGAATGGCACACCCAGCAATGCGTAGCCGCCATGCAAGCCGGCAAATACGTCGCTACCGAAGTATGTGGCGGCTTCTCCCTCGATGAGTGCTGGCAACTTGTCAACACCCACGAAGCCACCGGCACCCACCTGATGTTTATGGAAAATGTGTGCTACCGCCGCGATGTGATGGCCGTGCTGCAGATGGTGCGCGAAGGCTTGTTTGGCGAACTGATGCACCTCGAAGGCGGTTACCAGCACGATTTGCGCGGCGTCAAATTCAACGACGGCGTCACGCCTTACGATTCCGGCGCCGAGTTTGGAGAAAAAGGATGGTCGGAGGCCAAATGGCGCACCAAACACTCCGTACACCGCAACGGCGACCTTTACCCTACGCACGGCATCGGGCCGGTCGCCATGATGACCAACATCAACCGCGGTAACCGCTTTTTGCACCTGACTTCGACAGCATCCAAAGCCCGCGGCCTGCATGACTACGTGGTGCACCATCCCAAAGGAGGCCCCGAACATCCCAATGCCAAAGTGCAGTTTAACCTCGGCGATGTGGTGACCACCATCCTCAAAACTTCCAACGGCGAGACGGTTTTGCTTTCACACGACACCGGCTTGCCGCGTCCTTACTCCCTCGGTTTCAGGGTCCAGGGCACCAAAGGCATCTGGATGGATGTCAATCAAAGCCTTTTGTTGGAAGGCAAAACCAAATCGCACAGCTGGGAACAGGCTCAGACCTCGCTCGACCGGTACGATCACCCACTCTGGAAAAAGTACGGCGCCGACGCCAAAACCGCCGGACACGGCGGCATGGATTTCTTTGTTTTTCACCACTTTGTGGAATCGGCCAAACGCAATATCGCACCTCAAATGGACGTGTACGACGCGGCTACCTGGCTCGCCATCACACCGCTTTCGGAGGCCAGCATTGCTACCGGCAGCAGCCCGCAGGCATTCCCGGATTTTACGCGGGGAAGATGGACCGAACGGAAGCCGGATTTTGCATTCGGAGATATTTTTTAAAAAACTTTTTACATCATGGAAAAACGCTACCCGAACGAAGACATTACCGTTGTCTGGAAACCAGATGTTTGTATCCACTCCGCACTGTGCTGGAAAGGACTTCTTTCCGTTTTCAACCCCCGCAATCGCCCCTGGATCGACATGGAAGGCGCCGATACGGAGGCCATTATTGCACAGGTAGAAAAGTGTCCGTCGGGTGCGCTCAGTTGGTACCGCAACGGCGAAGTCGAAGCTGCATCTGAAAAAGTGGAGGTGGAAACCATCGTGGAAGCCACGCCCAACGGCCCACTCATGGTATACGGCAATATCACAGTGAAAGACGCGGAAGGCAACGAAACGACCCGGCACAAGGTCACGGCTTTTTGCCGCTGTGGCGGATCGGGCAACAAGCCCTATTGCGACGGCACGCACAAGAAGATCGATTTTAAAGGCTAACCGCGTGGGCACGTTGGCAAAAAAGAGACCCGGCTGCTCCGATACAGGAACAGCCGGGCCAATTGAATAAAAAGATCGGTTCGACCAGATCAGAAGCGAATCCGCAAGCCTGCATTCCCATAGAAGATATTGTTTTTGGGCGACTCTTCAAGGTCTTCAAAAACTTCAGACAAACCAAACTGGTAGCCGGCATCTATAAAAAAGATGGAAAGAAAATCCACGCCAATGCCAGCCTTCCAACCCCAGATGACGCTGCTCACGTCAAGGTCTTCGAAAGCCGATTGGTCTTCCGTTTTTTCGCCCAGGTTGAAGGTAGCGTTCGGGCCGGTGAAAAGGCGCAAACCCCAATCGCTGTCCGCACCGCCAAACGAATAACCTACGAGTACGGGAATACTCATGTTAGTGCGTTTATAATCCTCCTCCACACTGGTTCTGGGGTCAACGATGGTGTTTGCGACGTACTCGAACTGGATGCCCGGTTGCACATAGAATTTTGAGCCAAACTGAAGGTCGGCGCCGATCTGGTAGCCGACTTTGCTGTCGAAATTAGCGCTGTCAATGTCGGTCAGGGTGGAAGAATTGGCGCCGAGGAAAATACGCAAGGACATCTGTGCCGAAGCAGTGTAAAGACTGCATACTGTGAGGGCAAGCGGAAACAAGATTTTTTTCATACTGTGTGAATGGTTTTAGTTTGATTTGTTATGTACATCAGGAGGTTTTATTCGAAGCAAAGGTAATTTGCAACACTGATCATTCATACTGATTTATACTTTGCCACGTACTGATTTATACCACACAAGTCATTCCCGCGCCTCTAATGCAGATATTTGCCGGGCGTATTGTTCCAAAACACTTTTTTGAAAATACAATGGATGATGCTTGGATACATGGCGGCGCGACTTAAGCGCCCCATCGAAAGTGTGTGCATCGAAGTGCCGGAATTTTCGTTTCCAGTATCCTGTTGTGAGGCGCATGGCCTGTACGTCGAGCCATTCGCTGAAGCGACTGCCGAGCATTCGTTCCGCTGTTTTTTTGAACAAACCACGTTTGTGTGCAGGCGTTTCGTTGTTAGGGCGAGGGGGGAAATGAGGAAAAAAATCATGCACCCATTCGTTTGCGCGATAAAAATGCTCGTACCATTCACGTCCGTACATGGGCAACAATGTCACAATTTCAGTAGCCGTATACTGGTTTTTTTCTTCGATTTCCAAATGCTCAGTATCCACGAAGTAGTTGACACAGAAGTATTTATGCGAATTGAAAAGGAAGATTTTTTTAAAAAGTACCAATAAGGTTCGGGCAAGCCAAAGGCGCCCGGGCTCCGTAATAATAAAAAAATCGATGTCGCTGTCGGCGCGCATACAATGTTTCGACAACGAACCCGATACGAACACGCCCCGTACGAATGGAAAGGCTCCGATGAGCCGGGCCATGCGCCGGGCCACAGGCAGTAACTGGTCGGCGCGCCGGTTGTTTTCTATGCGGTTCAAAGTCCATGAAATATCATTTGTAGTTTGAAAAAAGGAGTCGAATTGAAAGGCGATACCCTGACGGACAAGTTTTTGCAATATAGCGAATACTTCAACCGGGTTGGTGCCTGCGCAATTAGAAAACTGAAACACCTCCTCCGCTGTAAGTGGGTAGGAAAAAATTTCGAAATACAGCAGCACCTGTACAATAGCGCGCTCGGTCGGGCAGCCGACAGCAGTGGATATTGTCTCGGTCATGGGCACAGGATGGGTGGTTTTGCCTGAAAAGAGAAGCAAGGTAGCAGGTTGGACAAGAACAGACAACTCTGCGCGACTGAAGCGGTAAAAAAGCGGGTTGTTTCAGCGGGGTTTGCCAGTTTTAGGCAATAAAGAGAAAGCCCGGCAGTTCGCACTGTCGGGCTTTCCGATTCGTTATTTAAAACGGAATCAAACTTTTATCATCTTTTCACATTCGCCGAGCAGGTATTCTCCTTTTGAACGGAATCGAAAGTTCGGATCGTTTTCCTGAAAATTCTTTTGCAGGAAAAACTTCAATTCTTTTGCGGCTTCTTCGCCTCGTTTGGCGTGATAAAGGCTGTCGCCTTTGCGCAAGCGCGACAACCAGTGAATCGGTTGCACCGCCAGCGATAATTTGATCGCTGCGTCAAAATCCTGCACGGCCGCCTCCCATTCGTTTTTCAACATCCGCACTTTGCCACGGCCATAAAACGGCTCCGGGTTGTTGGGGTTGATCGCAATACTTTTGGAGAAATCGTACAGCGCATCGTTGAAATTTTTGAGCTTGTAATTCACATAACCCCGGCGTTCGTAAGCCAAGGCATGGCGTTCGTATTTGGTGATCGCATTGGTCAGCGCTTCCGATGCCAGTTCCATGCCGCCTTGTTGTGCAAGTTCGCGCCCGCGAATGTACTCCGACACCGCCGTTTTGTCCGATTTTGGCTCGATGTTGCATTCTGCCAGGATCTGTCCGTTTTGCACCCACCAGGCGCCCACTTGGCCTGCCAGCGCGAATTGCGCTATTTCCTGCAAGAGCGCAGTCGTACTGCGCCAGTGTTTTTCCGTGCTCATCAACACTTGTTGCGGCACCGTCAGCGCGTGGTCTTCCTGGCTGAAAACCTGCTCGGCCTTGAACAGGATATCCGATTTGAAGTAACTTTCAATCCGGGAGTTCCAGTGATGGAGCACCATGTTGAAAGTGCGCTCAGAACCGAATTCAAGTCGACCCCTGAAAATGAGTTTAAGCGGTTGCGGTTGTGGTTGCGTATTCATCCTGCCAAGCTGTTTTAAAGACGCTGAGAAACAGTTTTCATCGGCGGATTAGAGGGGCTGAAAAGTGCCTGCATCCGAAATGCCGGACTATGCAGACGAATGAAGCACAAAAAGTTGCATTTCTTTCTCCGGCAGTCGCAACAAATGATCTGTTCATGACACAATGCTGCCGAAAAAGAATGGGCGACGTTCGCTCGACCGACTCCCCGTATGAACAGTGGTCGATGACAAAATCCCGTAAAATCGTTGAGTATGAAGCCCTTTCAGAGGGATAACCGGTATCTTTTTAAAAAGTTCCGGTTAAAGAAGGGTGCTTTCCCATAAGGACTACAAAAGTGCAACGTTTTTGTCATCTATGCAAGCTTGATTTTGAGGTTTTTGGAAAAAAATTTTTTGTTTTGAAAGATTATAGCCAATTTTATTTTGAAAATATGCATTTTAAACGCGCATTTGCCGAACAAACTATAAAAATTGCACAACTGCTTCTTAATATTATTCCCAATTACATCACTTTAAATTTTTTTCCACAATCTTCGCCCGGAAATTATATAACAAGATAAAATCAGGATTTTTACAATTTGTTTCATAAATGTCGGATAAACGTCTTTTCGATTACCTGTACGATCAGTTGCGCGAACACCCGCTCGAACGCGCATTCGGCTCTAAAGTGAACGGTACATGGCGCTATTACGCCTCCGCTCAAATGATGGAGTGGGTCAACCGGGCCAGTTTGGGACTCTTGCACCTCGGCCTGAAACCTGGCGACAAAGTCGCTACCGTCGTCTATCAGGCGCATCCCCAATGGGTCGCGCTTGACTATGCCATGCTGCAAATCGGCGTACTCAATGTACCGATGTACCCGACCATCAGCGCCAGGGAATACGAGTACATCCTGAACGAATCCGAAGCCCTGTATTGCTTTGTCGGCGAAGGCGACCTTTTTGATAAAGTGATGACGGCAAAGCAACATACGCCGGGATTGAAGGAGGTATTTACTTTTTTCGATCATCCCGAGGTCCGCCGCTGGGATTCGATACTGGCGCCTGCCGATGCGGATTTTTCAGAAGTGGAGCGAATCAAATCTGCCGTCAAACCTGACGATGTGGCCACCTTGATTTACACTTCCGGTACCACCGGCAATCCCAAAGGTGTGATGCTTACCCACCGCAATATCGTCTTCAATGTCGAGGCCCTGCGCCGGCTGGCGCCCATTTCCCCCGGCGACCGGATTCTGAGTTTTTTGCCCGTCAGCCACGTCTACGAGCGGGTAGCGGTATATGCCTATACTGCTTATGGCGGCAGCGTATCATTTACCGGTACCGACAACCTGGGCGGAGATGCCGGCGACCTGCGGGCGATCCGGCCGCACTTTTTCACTTGTGTGCCGCGATTGCTGGAAAAAGTGTACGAGCGCATCTATTCCAAAGGCCTGGAATTACACGGCCTCAAACGCGCGCTTTTTTTCTGGGCCCTTCAACTGACCGACCATTGGGATTTCAACTTCAAACCCACAGGTTTTACGGCGCTCCAATGGCGGATCGCCGACCGCCTTGTTTTTTCCAAATGGCGCGAAGCGCTCGGCGGACACGTGCGCGGCATGACCACCGCGGCAAGCGCCTGCCCTTTGAAGGTGTTGCGCACTTTCAATGCAGCGGGGATTCGCGTACGCGAAGGTTACGGTCTGTCGGAAGCCGCTCCTGCTTTGACACTCAATGAGTTCGACGAAACCAATGCGATGCTTGGCACGGTTGGCCCTGCCATGGAAGGTGTGGAACTTCGCTTTGAGCCCGATCCGAACTACCGGTCTGGCGAGGGAGAAATTCTGGCCAAAAGTCCCGGCATTATGGCAGGCTATTACAAGCAGCCCGAAAAAACTGCCGAAGTGATTCGGGATATCGACGGCGAGCGCTGGCTGATTACCGGGGATGTAGGCATGTTGGTGGAAGGCCCCGGCGGGCGCAAGTTTTTAAAAATCACCGACCGTAAAAAAGAGTTGCTCAAAACCAGCGGAGGTAAATACGTGGCGCCAACGCCTATCGAATCCGTTTTTAAAGAACACCGCCTCGTGGAACAGGCGATGGTGGTGGGCGAAAACCTGAAATTCGTTTCCGCCCTGTTGGTGCCTTCGGAAGAAGGCCTGAAGGAATGGTGCAAAAAACACGGCATCGCATGGACGAATTTGCCGGATATGATCCGAAATCCAAAAGTTGTGGAACGCTACCAAATGCTCGTCGACCGGGTGAATGCCTTCTTCAGCCACGTGGAACAGGTGAAAAAATTCACACTGCTGCCCGACCAATGGGAACAGGTGAAAGCCGACGGCTCGGAGGGAGAACTGACCCCAACCCTCAAGTTGAAAAGAAGGGTAATTATGAAAAAGTTTGAAAAGGAGATTGAAGAGATGTACCGCTAAGACGCGTACAATTTTTTTTTAATTTATTCATTAAACCCGTTGCAGCATACTCCGTCAAAGCACTACTTTCGCCCAATCGCTCGCGCTTCTCCACATCCTTTCTACACACAGCAGCCAGTGGCGAGCTCACCCCTTCGGCATTTCCTGCCCAATTTTTTTTTATAAATGGCTTCACTTAATACCCTCCAGGGCAATTTGGGGCATCGCAGGGCCGCGCATTTGCTGCGACGCGCCTCCTTTCGATACAGCAAGTGGAAAGTAGATCAAATAGCTGCGCAAACCGCCGAGCAGGCCGTGAACAACCTCGTGATGCTGCAACCGCTCGACCTTGCCCAACCCGTGTACGATAATCCGCAAACCGATACCGTGGAATCCATCATGTGGATCAATCCGGCTGGACAAACTGCTCCGGACCAGGACTTTAATCTCCAGCGACGGATCATCGCCTGGTGGCTCGACGAGGCGCTGGCCGACGACGGCATTGGTTATAAAATGAGTTTCTTTTGGCACCAGTACCTATCTGTAACAGCCAACACCATCAATAATTTCACCTTTTTCGACTACCTGTCGCTGCTCCGATGGGGCGCATTGGGCAATTTTAAAAAATTAGCGACCAAGATGGTAGTCGACAATACGATGTTGCGCTACCTGAACAACGACCAAAATACCCTGCTCAGCCCGAACGAAAATTTCGCCCGCGAGTTCCTCGAACTGTTCACCATCGGCAAAGGCCCCCAAATCGCAGCCGGCGACTATACGAACTATACGGAGGACGATATTATCCAGGCTGCGCGCGTATTCACAGGCTTTCGTACCCGCACCCAACGCGACCAGGTGGACCCCGAAACAGGTATTCCCCGTGGTATCGTGCAATTCAACCGGCATGATACGGGGCCAAAGACTTTCAGCGATAAATTCCAGAACACCACGATCCAGGGCGCGGCCAATGCGGCAGGAGTGTATACCGAAGTGAATAATTTTGTCAACATGGTATTTGCGCAACCTGAAGTGGCAAAAAACGTTTGCCGGCGCCTGTATCGATTTTTCGTTCACCCCAACATCACGAACGAAATCGAAACGGATATCATCGTGCCGCTGGCCGATATTTTCCGCAACAACAACTATGAAGTAGCGCCGGTATTGAAAAAACTGCTCAAAAGCGAGCATTTCTTCGACGCCGACGACTCGGACAACAAGGATGAAATAGTGGGCGGCATGATCAAGTCTCCATTGGATCTGACCCTCGAGGCCTTGTCATTTTTCAACATCGCGATTCCTGATCCGATCACAAGCAACTACGATCACTACATCCGGTTTTATCAGCAGGGTGTCATCGACCGGATGCTCGGGTATGCCAACCTGCCGCTTTTTTACCCGATCGACGTGGCGGGCTATGCAGCCTACCACCAGCAGCCCGAATACAACCGCAACTGGTTCAATTCCAGTTCGATCATTGCCCGGTATAAACTGCCTCAGATGTTGCTCACCGGCAGGCGGGTATTGGGCGGCGGCCCGAATACAAGCATCGGCATCAAACTGAATATTGCACCCTGGGTGCGCGACGGAGGCATCGTCAGCGATCCCTCTGATCCTTATGTGCTGGTCAAAGATCTGCTCGACTATATGCTGCCGGAAGCGGTGGACGACGACCGCTTCAACTACTTCTACAACCAGATTTTTCTCGACAACCTGCCGGCCTCCGACTGGACCTACGAGTGGCAGAGTTATCTGAGCAACAACAACGATCAGGAGGTGAAAATCGCCCTCGAACGCCTGATCACTTACATCATGTTTTCGCCGGAATATCAGACTTTTTGAAGATTTGGTAATTTGGTGATGCGGTGATTTGACGGTTTTCCAAATCACCAAATCCACAAATAATCAAATCCGCAATTCAACAAATCCACGTTATGAAAAGACGCAACTTTCTCAAAATATTGCCGGCTGCCGGGGTGACACCTTTCATGGTCAACGGCTTTTCCATGCGCCCTTTTGCCAACCGCAGCATGGCCGATCTGCTTTCTTCCTGCGATGCCGTGCGCGACCGGGTGCTCGTGCTGGTCCAGCTCAAGGGCGGCAACGACGGCTTGAACATGGTCATTCCGGTTTCGAATTACGACCGTTATATGGAATTGCGTCCGACCATCGGCATCGCTGAAAACCAGTACATTCCATTAGATTCCACATTGCCCGGCGACACCCAGGTGGGCTTACATCCGGCGATGACGGGCATCAAAGCCTTGTACGACAAAGGTTGGGCGTCCATCGTGCAGGCAGTCGGTTACGACAGCATGAACCAGTCGCACTTCAAAGGCACCGATCTCTGGCTTTCCGGCGGCGGCGGCTCTCCCGACCTTTACAACATTCCTTCCGGCTGGATGGGTCGTGCGCTGCAAGCCTTTTTCCCCGATGTGGAAGGTGTGCCGACGCCCGACATGCCCGACCCGCTCGGCATCCAGGTCGGCGACCCCAACACCTCGCTCGGTTTTCACACCGAAACCCAACACCAGAACGTCATCAACCTGAGCGGCCAGGATGTGTCGGGTTTCTATTCGCTCATCCAGACCATCGGCGGCGCGCCCATTCTCAATGTGCCCGATACCGACCAGGGCGATGAATTGGAATACATCATGAGTGTGGAGCAAAGCATCAACCAGTATGCCCAGCGCATCACCCAGGTATTCGACGCCGGATCGAATTCCATTACCACCTACCCGAACAACGGTTTCGCCAATCAACTGAAAACCGTTGCGCGTATGATCCGCGGCGGTTGCAAAACAAAAATTTACCTGTGCCAGGTGGGTGGTTACGACACCCACAGCGCGCAGGTGGATTCGGGCGACACAAGTCTCGGCAGCCATGCCCTGCTCTTGCAAACCCTTTCCGATGCGGTGAAAACTTTTTTCGACGACCTCGAAGGGCTGGGTATCGCCGATCAGGTGATGGCCTGTACCTTCTCCGAATTCGGGCGCTGCGCCAAAGAAAACGGCTCGTTCGGCACCGACCACGGTACCCTCGCACCCATGTTGATGTTTGGGAAAAATATCCGACCGCGGGTACACGGCACCAATGTGGATCTGGACAACCTGACAGCGGATAACCAGTTGAAAAACAAACAATTCGACTACCGGCAGGTATTCGCTACACTGTTGCAGGACTGGCTCGGCGCCAATGCGTTCGTGATGGAGCAAGCCATGTTCGACCCTTATCCAAAGATGTTTGTGGTGCAAAAAGCATACACGGTCGGGCAGGATTGCTATTTCGGCGGCTCGCCGACGATCTATGACCCCTTCGACAAAAAGCCCCTCACCGTGTCGCCCAACCCGGCTTCCGTGAGCGCCGAAATCACCTACCAGAGTGCGGATGCCTTCGACGCCTTGCTGTCGCTGCACAGTCTCGGCGGCAGGCTTGTGTCGGCCAACAACCAACCCGTACAAGAAGGTATCAACCTGTTCTATTTCGATGTGACAGCCTTGCCGGCGGGGACGTATTTCGTTCGTTTACAGAATAAAACGAGCGGGAAAGCGGAGGTGGTGAAGGTGAATGTGGCGCGGTGAGGGAGTTGGGGGCAAATTCTGCTTAAATCCTGAATGAAAATTATAACAAGTGATTAACCTCCGGGAGCTGCATGGGGCTATCCGATTATTAAGTCCATGGAGGGAATCCAGCAGTCAGATAGCGTCAAATTTAAGTAGCATACAATACGCTTCCCGGCAAGCTAGATGCATGTGCATTGTCCTGTGTATCAATATTCCAATAAGGCTTATACCAATATACAACTTGATTTTGTTTTTCACTTTGCAGACCGAGAAAATCAGCAAACTCGTTTTTTACCGGTATATTATTTTCCACTTTTGATTTTAATTGAGGAAGTAATAAACCAAGTCTGTCGAAGCCAATGGGAATTTCTTCTTTAATTGAAAGGTCAGCTAAACACTGCAGTCTGACCTCGTCGGCTACCATATTTATCCGGTCAATCACGGTAGGGCTTGTTTTACGCCTTCCCAGATTATTCTCTAATAAGAGTTGTCCTTTCATCGCAGAGAACAGATTGTGAAGACGAACGGGAAATTCGCGCACCACTTCGGGATTTTCTAACGAGCGTTTCAAATTAGTATTAAAAAGGGCCAAAGCCTTGCTGAAAGCGGTACGGTTATCCTCCAGATAGCTCATGGAATTATTTAGTATACAAACTCCTTGGGGGATTAGCAAAACCCAGTTTAAATAATTTTCCCAAGCGGCTGCAAGTTGCTGAAAATGCGGTCGACTATTCAGAAAAACATAGGATTCAGGAAAATGAAAACGGCTGACCCAGTCTTTTTCAAAAGACAACCAAACATTTTCACCAGAGATTCGCGAGAGTAGCGCGTTTGAATCGAGCGCTAAATGTCTGATGGAAGTTATGAATTGTGGATTTTCCTGATGATAGGCAGTTCCGCAAAGCACTAAATCACCCTGGGCAGGAGTGGTTGGAAGAGCGTTTTCGGGGTATTGAACAGCCTGTTGGGTTTGCCAATCCGCGATCAACCTTTTCACTTCCCATTCGTCCGGGGCATGCGCCAAGCGCCAGACATAATTCATAATATTGTTTTGAGGCGACAAACCGGGAGATTTCGATTCCTGAAGTGCAGGCAATATTTTTGGGTGTGCCGGCGAAGTGTCAACCGGATTCTGGAAAGGCGGTTCCTTCTTTGTCTGTCCTGTATGCAGTGGGTGATTCTGTTGAGCGGGAGACAAATCTGCGGGCGTTTGGGAGTACAAATATTTTTCCAATAAATCAATGTGTTCTAAAAGTATTTTCTTATCTATATCGTAGTCATTCACCGTACTTTTCAGGTATTGAAGGCTCCCGTAAACAGTATGTAACAATTCTGCAGTCTGTTGCTTCAAGGTCGTTGTCACAGAACTGTCTTTTCCAAGAAGATGCTCAAGCGTCTCAAGGTAGTCTAAAAGACTTTTACAGGCGTTTGTATCAGGTATATTGATTGAGGCCTTATTCATCACCGGAGAATGGGTTGAAAACGAAAGACTGATTCAAGAGCCGGTCATAGTGCATGGGCACTTCATTCTGAGATTCGAACTCGGGCTCAAAAATACCGTAGGTAAGATAAGGGACGCCGTTGTCTTCGATTCCAAACTTAAGTTCCAACCCTGCAAGCTCGGGGTTGTTTATCTCATCTTTTTGGACATTGAACGACCATACGAGCCGGCCATTGAGCCGAATGTAATATTTGCTTCGGAGGTCCAGGTTATTCGCTTTTCTCAAATCCAATTTATCTTCTATCGCTTCCTCCGCGATTTGATCCTGGCTTGTGTAGTGGCTATCGCACGTAATTGTCAGGTTTTCCTTCCAGTCAAATTTCCCACTCGGCAACTCGTCAATTAGTAGATATTTTGCCATAGCTATCTCGTCTGGGGTTTTATTAAAATGTTCGCGTATTTTTTTCTTTACCAAATAACAAGACAAATCGCGGTTGGAATCTATATCCAAATAAATTACATATGGAAGTTCTTCCTTTGAGAAGGCTTCTAATTTCTTTGCAACTTCCTGGATATAAAAAGAACCGATGTACTGATGATTGGAATAATCGCTTTCATCTTCCAAGCGGACGCAATGCAGAATATCAATATTACCAACCGGTATTTTTTTACGTTTATATGGGATGTCCTTATCCGGGCCATGCTTTAGTTCTTCGCCTATTCGAAAGGCTAAATTTCTATTGCCTGTTCCTATCAAATACCCTACTGAAAACGGGACATGATTACGGATGTTATCAACATTGAAAGATAAAAAGTACTTGCCATCGCGCAGCTGTCTCTGAGCGTCTTCACCCATGCCCGTATCAATACGCTTCAAAAAACCAGGCAAGCAGGCACCGCGGGCCACTGCCAGTTTGGCGTCTCCAGTATTAAAAATAACTTTACTTTCATCATACTTAAAAACGGGAGGAAGTGTATATCCAAGTTTTTTAACGGAAGTGCCCAATACATCTTTGACTTTATTTTTTACAATCCTCAGCTTAGAGCTGTTGCCAGTCAGAATGACTTTATGAATTTCCCGGGTGGGTTTTCCCTCTTTGATTGCCAGGTTTTGAGCTTTTCCGAATACTTTGTTAATATCTTTTTCAATCAATTGTTCCATTTCCGAGCTTTTGACAAAGATACTCAGTGCTGGAATTTCGGAGCCCATTTCAAGTTTTTCGTTTTCAGATATGATGGATTGCAAAACGCTCTCTATTGCAAGGGCCTCTTCCGGGAATCCTTTTGTTTCGTCGCTCAAATGCTTCTTCACACGTTCCGCTTCTTGCCAAAGCCTAAAAAATGCATTTCGACGTTTGGGGGCTTTACGGAAGCGAGTGGGAACAATTTCATCAATAATGTCACTCACTTTGTCATAATATTCGTCATAATCATTCGATTGAGTCCATTCCAACAACTTTTCCGGGTTATTTCTGTAATCGGAGTCTATAATAGAGAAACTTTCGGTACGCCCCAAGCTGGACAAAACAGATACAGCTAACTTAGATTTTAAAAGCCGGAAGACAGATCGGGTGACGTTATCGCCCCCGTAATTATCTGCTCCTGTCAGGCCAAGAATCGTCGGTTTTAATTCAAAATATCGGCCTTCTTTACCACTAAGGCGCCGGGCTAACAGTTTTTTCTCTTCCAAACATATTTCCAAAAGCGCAATGTCGGTGGTGCCGCCACCCATATCAAAGACAAGGTAATTCTGATAAAAACTCTCGCTATTGTTTCGATTTTGTGTTTCGGTCTTGCTGCGGGCAAGAAAACCATCGTACGCAGTGAACTGATCGGTAAGTAATTCGCGCCAGATATAGTACAATGCTCCCGCGGTAGCTTCGTCAAAACCGTCATCTACCATGCGAATACCACATGCCCGTACCATGTTGCGGAGTTCTTTCCGTCGGTGCTGAGGCCAGTTGGCTGGATAGGTTATGACTATGTCATTGATACTTCTCTTAATTTTTTTCTCAGCAGCATCCAGAATATACCGGATTGCCAGAAAAGCCAGCGGATCATAGCAATCTTCCAAAGAATTGCCCTGGGTGTCAATAAATTCCACCAAGGTTTCGCTGCCGATATGTCGTTTTAGTCCAGTCAAGTAGCGATCATGGGAAACCTCGAGTCCGGAGGATACCTGGGGCAGATCGTTTTCAGAAGGCTCGCTGGTTACGCTGGACATTTCATTCTCGATCGATTGACCCATGCATACAACCGATCCATAACCATCTATACTATAGGGCAGGATTAATTTATTGTCGCTTTTCTTGAGATGGTCCATCCGGACAGCGGAAGATATTTCACCCAATGAACCAGCCTCCAATTCAGCTAAATGGATCGAAAAGTCTTCCTGTATATCAACATCAATAATCCTTTGAATACAGTTATAATACAGTTCAGCCAATGCAGCGGCTATGGCTGGTTGGTCAGTCGCTAATATCCGATACTCTGAATTTACCCAATTAAACAGAAACTCGGTATATAACTTGACAATTTGTTCATTTTCAACTTCGCTATTTGCAACTGTCTGCATAAAGGTTCGAATATCGTCGGTAGTTCGGATTACCAGATTATTTACAAAGCGATGGTGCAGTGTGCTGCGTGCTGTAGTTATAAGTGATTCGAGTAAAACCTTATATTTTTCTTCTTTTTCCAGCGGTTTCAGAATATATTCATCAACGATTCTGCCTAGATTGCTTACCTGCGCAGAAGATAATCCCCTGGGTTCAAGAGCGCGGTTCATCTTTGCAGGGTTCACATAAACACATGCCGAATTAGTGGTTCCGAAATCCAGTGCCACTACACCGGCGAAAGCTTTGGGTTTTAAGATTACAGGTAAGGTCAATCCGGGGGAGGACTCCGGATTAATAAGGGAACCGAGTTGGATACGTACGGTAAACAGCAGTTCCTTTTCAAGTGGAATTTTTATTCTCGTAGTAGTCATCGTAACCTTGCACTGTTGCGCATCCTTCGTCGGAATCACATGTATGTCTTTAAAGTCGAATAAGTTGGTTACTGCTTCCCGATACTGAGTATCTTCTTCCAAATCTGTTATTTCGATCCTTGGTTCAGTTAAGAGCGTCCAGTTTTTATCCCGTTTATTGACCCAGCGGTCAAAATCAGATACTTCTCCAGTTTTTAAATAGAATGGCAAGACGTTTTCTTCGTCTGAATACAAAATCAAATAATGATCCTCTGCTTTTACAGGCTCCAGGCTGGGGTGAGTTACAGATTTGGTTGAAGCTGGTTTTTGGAGGACATTTGAGGCGTCGGGGAGATGAATAGCGATAATAAAACGATGTATTGTCTCGCCTTCCCACTTGACCAAAATCTGAAATTCACTTCTGGGAGGCAGACTGGCGCGGAGGATGTCCACGAATCGTTCCAAACTTACAATGAGATTAATCTTATCGGCTAAGGGGTTGGACCGAATTCTGCTACGGATTTGCTCATTTACAGTTTCGGCTAATACATGGCTGAGACGGGTTTCCATTGCCAAAAGAGTTGACTCATCCAGATAGTTTAGCGCTTTAGCCTCGAAACCAAGTGGCCTGGGATTTTGTATAAAAATTCTTTCCAGGCGTTCGATTATACTAATCGGATTTATCAGAAGGTTGAAAGAGAATGGGGCCTCCGCCATGTCTCCCGATTGGGCGACAATTGCCCGTTGGTTATCGAGTGGATATAGGATTTGCATAAAAAATGTTGAATTATTTAGTATGATGGGTTTGTTTCGAGAATGAATTGAAAAACCTGAAATTAATCGCTGTTCCAGAAGGTCAGCATTTCATTTGCCAGCTGCAGAGCAATTTTTCGCCGCGCCCGACCATGTGCCATGTCTGGGTCAATTTCTTCCAGATCGGCCAATTGGCTTAAGGTTTTCGTAGACAGTTCCATTTTGTCTATTTCCCTGGATGTCATTTCGAGAATTCTTTTAAAATGATCGTTGTAAAAAGAAATCCTTTCAGAAAAACGGTTTTGCATAGTTAGGATTATCTGTCTTTGTAGTTTCATTATCTCTACTGCTGAGCCCGTAACAACGCCTTCAGGGTCGAATGGTGGGCGAACGTTGACGATTTTTTCCACAGTGTCTTTTTCGTACCGTTCCATTAATTGCTTTGTAATAGTGTCACTCCAGTTTTTTGGGTAAATAAACTGTTCGATCTTCTCCTTTTCCGTATTGTCCAGGTCGGGCAGATCACTATAACCTAAGCCGGAGAAATATTTTTGTTTTTGTGCAATACTCGTCATGCCTCCAAATAATTCAATCTCTTTTTGTTCCATATTTTCTAAAGTCGCTCTCACTGCGGCACTCAGGTGATCGTTTGTCCAGCGGTTTTGTTTCGCCAACAATTCATTGTACTGGAGATCGAGTTTACTTAGCGGAGTGATTTTTTGCTCCTCATCTTCTACCAATGCCTCATTCCAGAACGGCAGACTTAATATTTCATGGAGAGAAAACTGCCAAGCCAAATCAAGAAAGGTTATTAGTTCGGAATATTTTTGTCTGGGCAAAAGCGGTGTCCTGATGACTAATTCTATCGAATGCATCCTCTTCCAGTTTCCGTAGATATTTCTTAGCTCGTTCCAATGACTGCGTATTCTGTCTTTGGTACGGAATTTTTCGATATCTTCCTGCTGTATGTTAGAGTCTTCCAACACTGAGGTCAATTCGGATATCAATCTGCTTTCCAGTTCCTGAAGACATTTTACTATATTTTTTCCTGCATCCTGGCTAATGAATCGCATACCATTCTGTGCCAGATGATCGATTAATTCCTTGCGCAAAGCGTTGACTCCTCCATCTAACTCCTGTGGAACATAGTCTATAATTGCCTGTTTTAAATTGGTGTATACATTTATTTTTTCTAAAGACAACTCATCTTTATGAATAAGCACACGGCTCAGGTCCTCGAGCAGGCCCCTGTATCGCGGGAGTATGGTAGCATGATAATAATCGTAAGATGCTCTATCGCGCTCCGTGGTCAGTAAGTTTTCTGGCAGGGCAACCAAAGCGGAAATCAAGAAAAAGTTCTGGTGGTTTAAACCCAAATCTTTAAGAAAAATAAGGAAAACATTGAACCCATTTGTCATTTCACCCTCGCTATATTCTTTTTTCGCCAAAAAACGCTCTATGCGACTCAATGCTTCCTTCCAGTCGTCAGAACCATCGCTAGCCGGCAATTCGGGTAGCGGCGCATAGAGGTCAAATAAGTTGATAACCGGGATAATGCGCTCCATAGTCTGCGTACCTTTATCTTCTGCGATGATATCGCGCAGTTCGGAACTGACCTGAGGGTTGGGTTTTTCACCATTTAAAAAGAACAAGTTAACATTCGCCGACTTCATTTCGTGTTTGCACAGCCATTTATCGCGCGAATTGGCGCTCCCTAAACCCGGAAAATCCAGAAAGGAGATACATTTAATATCTCCGGAATCCATATCCTGGTCGGATCGGACGTGCAACGTGACCCGGCTAACTAACAGGAAAAGCCCCCGCATTGCTTCGATAGGAGCAGAACCAGCCTCGCATTGCCGTTGTAATATTTCCAAACTTTCCGGTATAGATTTCCAATAGCGCTCCATTCGTTCTTCTATTTTCAGAACACCGCCCCTTCTTTCTTCTATGTCGAGTTGAAGCACATTTCCTAGCAGCACCGGAAATCTTTCCTGCAATGTATTCAACCTAAACATACTCACGCCTGAACTGCCTGGAAATGCACCGAATTTGCTTTTAAACGATTCAAGACTCAGAATCAACCGGTAAAAATCGGCTAAATCCTGGTTTGTTTGAGTTGGTATATTGTTTTCATACTTTTTTTCGTCAACATCCTGTAGTAAATGGCGAACACTTTGGCGAATTGAGTTCAAATGTCCAAGCAAGTTTTCATCCAATTCCGGCAACATGCGTTTAATAATCTCATTCGAGCGTAGTTTATTGTAGTAATACCGCATCATTGCTTCCAACGCAGGGCTATCGAATAGTGAAATCGTACAATTCGAAAATACACCATTGTTGTCTTCAGGTTCACCAAAATACATCCGGATCTCCGTAACATTTCCCGTGCTGGCATTAACCATATTTCTCGGCAACATACGAATACCGGGCGACTTGAAAAGCGACATCAATGTCGTTGTTTTCCCTGTTGAGTATTCACCGACCAAGGCGACCTTAAGTGGTTCACGGCATTTTGATTTGGCCATATCCAGTTCGGGTCGCGTTACTTTTAATACGTGGTCAAAATCAAGACCCAGTTGATCATTCAGCAATTCTCTGCTATCCTCCAATTTGTTGAACAGTTGTTCTTCTAAATTAGAGACCAGGCTTTGAATTTGGGATAGTTTACCTCTTTTGATCAGTTCGTTGAATTTTTGAGTTATCATACGGCTTTTATTTTACTTTTTTGGATCTTTTTACAAGAAGAGGGCTTGTACGCTCCTCGTCCTTAATTCCGGAAGATTCGATTTGATCATGTACATAGGCCTCCATATTCTCAAAAGGAAAATGGATCGGTTGATCCACAGTCTCCGTTATGGACCGCTTCTGGTGCAGAAGGCCTTCAGTTTGTTGCCGGTACAAATCACGCAGATTTTCTTGAAATGTGAGTATCAGGGTATTTGTCTGGCGGGACTGCTCAATCCCTGATTGCCATTGCAAAGAAAAGTGCTCGAAATTTTCTTTTACAAGCGACTGAAAATTCTCTAACATAAGATTGTAAATACCCTTAATGTCATGGCGAATATTATCAAATACTGCTTCAAATTGTTTGGGCATTTCAGCCGACATGTTGCTAAATGAGCCAGCTATTGCAGTCATATTATTTTCTGCAACCAACATTGCTTGCCGAACCGTGGCCAAATCGGCAATCTGTTGTTGGTGAAGTTTATTTTGGTCTGCCTGAAGAGTAGCGACCCATGCGCTCGTTTCAGCCGTTTTATTGCCAATCGAATCAAACAGTTCGGAAATCTGCCGGTAATTCTTCTCCAACAATTCTTTAGAATTTTCATGTACGTTCGTTAATTCTTGAAGTGCTGCGGCAGTTTGGGTTTCGAGATGTTGAAGTATACCACTTGATTTTTCCTGTATCTGGGTAATGTTTTTTTCATGAAGCACCAACATTTCTTCCTGGCGGCCAATAAATGAATTAATTCCTGACCCTGCGGCCTGCAAAAGAGTTTCGGTGCCTTGCCGGAATCCTTCCTGAAGTTGCAAATGAGTTTTGCGTTGATCTTCGCGTAAGGCTTCAAGCCAAACATCCGTTTGAGTAATTTTACTAATCGCTGCATCCAACAATAGTGAAAGTTGACCGGAATTTTTTTCCAAGGTTTCTCTAAAATTTTTATCAATCCTTGCCAATTCAGTCATCGAAAAGCTGGTTTCGGACTGCATCTCCTTTAAAATATCTGCCGTTTTTTTCTGGATTTTCGACACAATCTCTTCCTGTAAAGTCAGTATTTTTTCTTGACGTTCGATAAATGTTTCTTGGCTGACTCCTGTTGTTTGGATCAGTGATGTAACGCCTCGTTCAAAACCGGCCTGCATTTGTTCTAGTTGGCGGTCGGTGCTATCTTGATATTTTTGATTTATTTCCGTCAGTGTCTTGTCAAATCGACCAGTAATAATATCTGCTTCGCCGCTGATCTTGTCGAACAGGCTTTTGGAAGTTTTTTCCAGTAATCTTAATAAGTGTTGGCTGCCGGTTTTATTTTGTTCAATTAGTTCGTGATTTTCCCGTTCGATCTCTGAAACTAATTTGGCCAGAAACCCTTCAAGTCGATTCGTAAGTTGGTTAAAATTATCTTTTAACTCGTTCGAATACATGTTATGATTCACTTGAAGCTCGCTGATATAAATGCCATGATTCTCGGCGATCTTTCGGGTAAAAATCTCGTCTGATGCCGATAGCTTCTCAAAAAAGTCTTGTTGGACTTCTTTCAAATGTCTTGCTGTTTCTTCCGTATTTGTTTTAACGGAGGAGACGAGATCACGTACATTCTCCTCAAATAAGTATTCAATTTTTCTATTTAACGTGTTTATTTCCTCGTATAACAGTTTTTCTTTTGGCGGACGCTTGATATGTAGAAGCGGCAGAAATTCAACTTGGATAAAATGTTCTAAATCTATAAATAATTCATGGGCGACCAGATTTGACCAAGAATTGACCAAGCCGATACTAATAGAACCCAGAATACCCAGAATGCTAGTGATGAACATCGTGCTTATCCCCGAAAAAGAATCTCTGACCAAATTCATTGTATCATTATCTGAATTTGAAAATGTCCTGAGGGGTTCGAGCGCATCACGGAGACCCAGAAAAGTACCCAGAAGCCCCAAAACAACCAATACACCTATCATATATCGTGTGAAAGCATTTCTGCTGGTGTATCGATTAAATTCAAGAGCAATAAGGTTTTTATAATCGATGGACTCTTCCCGCTCACTCAATGAGATCAAAGGGCGTAGAATGCGGGAACTAAATATATAATTTTGTGTCAGGTGGTGAAAACCCTCTGGAAATACAATGTCTTTCAAAGAATTCTGAGGGTCTTTTGCTAATAGGCGTTTTATACGTCGCGTTTCGATAAAGATCGTTCCAATTATGAACCCTTCTATGATCCAGCCTACCGTTATGCTGATATCATTGAGATCAGGAATAAAATACAGGAAGTATAAAAAACTGAAAGCCACCAAAAAGTACGCAATCAGTAGGCGGAGGTTAAATACTTTGAGTATCATTTGGAATGTTTGTATCGGTATTTGTTTTTCCTGGTCAGAAAGATTTCGATTCGCCGGTTTTCTGTTTTAGCTTCCTCAGAATCTGCTGAATTGATGGGTTTGTACTCTCCATAAGAAATGCAGGATATTTGAGTAGGAAGGATATGGTTACTTTTATTAGGGTCGGAAAGGTATCTAACTACAGCTGCTGCACGTGCAGCCCCCAAATCCCAATTATCGGAATATTGAGAATTGTTAACGCTAATTGGATCGGCGTCGGTATGACCTATAACCAGTACAAAGTCATAGGAGCCCTGTTTTAGCCTTACCCTAAGGGTGTCCATAGCTTTATTCAAGGTTTCGTAATAACCTTCCGTAATAACGGCGCTTCCTGACTGAAATAAAACCTTGTTAGCCAATCCTTTATCGGTTAAAGTCAAAACAAGACTGTCTGATGCGCCTATTTCGTCAATTTGTTTTCTTAGAATCTCATTTTCTGATTGCGCTTTTACGAAAAGCCCTTTCCAATTTTTCTCCTCTGCGATATTTTCGTTAACATCCTTTTTCACATCTGAATACATACTCATCAACACGCCGCATATCAGAATTAAAACAATTAAAATAATAGTCAAGGCGTCCGTAAAACCAATGTATTCGAAATATGTTTTATTTTCATTTGAAAGTTTTTCCATACGTGTAAACAATTAGCGTAGAAGGCGATATTTTTTGTTTGGAAATCTCTTCGGTTTTAATTCGAAGAAAACGTGAAACATTAAATGAAATCAAAAAATCTTATAAAACATTTCCGCATTCCCAATTTTCTGAAAAATACTAAAGAAGATCAAGATGAGTGCATCTCTGCCGAGATGGCTCAAAGTTAAAATATCGCTTTATTAAAGAGGCGAATTCTTTAGTAGAAAATTTTTGAAGACTTTGTTTTTTAAGTATGGCCTTTCCTTGCTCACTCATTTCATGCGTCAGTTTTAACCATTTTGAGTTGGTATTGATCTTTTCCGGCTTGGGTGACTTTCATGCTGGAATGGGGAGGCTTCGATGAAATATTTTCCGTAAAATAATTCGCACTTTACCTCAGATTCTTTATTGATATTTATCACAAACTGAATATAAATTACTTCCCCCCTTTTGCCCAATTAATTAACTCCTCATGTCACAAAAAACAGAACTAAACCGCATCCGCGCCGTCCTTCAAGAGCAGGGGCGCACCCAAACCTGGCTTGCTGGCAGGCTGGGATTGGCCTTTGCAACCGTGAACGCTTGGTGCAATAACCGGAATCAACCTTATTTGACAGATTTGGTGCGGGCAGCGGAGCTGCTGGAAGTGGCACCGGCTGACCTAATTGTGGATGGAACAAAAAAAGAAAGAGGCCTGACGGCTAACCATCAGACCTCTTCCATGTTTGCATAAACCTTAAAAACGACTGCCGAAATGACTGCTGGCGGCAACCAAGTAGTCATAACTCATTGAAAAACAATCGCATATTCAAAGCCTTTGCGGTCCGGACGGGACTCGAACCCGCGACCTCCGCCGTGACAGGGCGGCATTCTAACCGACTGAACTACCGAACCAGATGCTTTTCTTTAAAAGCGGGGGCAAAGGTAAACCCAAACCATTCGGAACGACAAACCTTTTTCCAAAAAAATTTGAAAAAGTTTACCCTTGCATTACATTTCTCGGAAATACGCCGGGTTCGTGTACCTTTGTCGGCCAAATAAAACCAACCCAATTCCCAAACCGGTAATCTGCCTTTCTTAATCCCCCTTTGGTTCCATCAATTTTCCAAAATCAACGTTAGCGCCACATGGCAATGACCTTCATGGATTTCGAAAAACCCTTAGAAGCCCTTTACGAACAGTTGGAAAAACTGAAAGAGGTGGGGGAGAAAGGAGAACTGGACGTGACCGACATGGTGCGCGAACTGGAAACTAAAATCGCCGCCAAACGCAAGGAAATCTTTGCCAACCTCACGGGTTGGCAAAAAGTGCAACTTTCCCGCCACCCGGAACGCCCCTACACCTTGTACTATGTGACCACGATGTGCAAAAAGTTCATCGAACTGCACGGCGACCGCTACGCAGGCGACGACCACGCCATCGTGGGCGGACTTGCCAACCTCGAAGGGCAAACCATCATGGTGATCGGCCACCAAAAGGGTGTAAACACGAAGATGCGCCAATACCGCAACTTCGGCATGGCCAATCCCGAAGGTTACCGCAAAGCGCTCCGCCTGATGAAAATGGCCGAGCGATTCGGTTTCCCGGTGGTGACGCTGATCGACACGCCGGGCGCTTATCCCGGGCTCGAAGCCGAACAACGCGGGCAGGCAGAAGCAATCGCCCGAAATCTTTTCGAAATGGCGCAACTCCGCGTTCCCATTTTGTGCTACATCATCGGCGAGGGCGCCTCCGGCGGGGCCCTGGGTATCGGGCTGGGCGACCGGGTGTTTATGCTCGAATACACGTGGTACTCCGTGATTTCGCCGGAATCCTGTTCTTCCATCCTCTGGCATTCCTGGGATTTTAAAGAACAGGCCGCCGAAGCCCTGAAACCCGACGCCGACAATATGCTCAACTTCGGCCTCATCGACGGCATCGTGAAGGAACCGCTCGGCGGCGCCCACAATGCCCCGGAAGAAATGGCGAACGCATTGAAAAAACACATCCTGTCGGAGCTCAAAAAATTGACGCCGCAGGATCCGGATCAGCGTATTCTGACACGCATCGACAAGTACAGCAAGATGGGACACTACCGCGAACTGGCCCCTGCAACTCCTGCAACCAGCAAATAAGATCCGGATGTCGGACGTTAGTTGTATAGACACCGGATATTGGACATACCATTGATTGTCAGAAACATGGTGTCATGACAATCCACAAAAAATAAACTCGCTATGCTGGAATCTATCCGCAGCGCTCTTTACAAAAAATCCCTGCACCGGGTATTGGCGACGCAAAAGCGCCGTCGCCAGGCACACAATTTTGGCAGCGCCAAAAAAATAGGCATCCTCTTCGACGCCACCACTGAAAAAACCCGGCACGAGATCATGGAATACGCCAAACAATTGGTGGAAAAAGGCAAAAGTGTGCGTTTGTTCGGCTATTTCAAGACCAAACAACCCCCGGAAGGTCATGCCTTTAATTTCTTTTTCCAAAAAGAAACAACCTGGACGGGTGTTCCGAAAAGTGAAAAAGCATCCTCTTTCGCCGAGGAAAAATTCGACATGTTGATCTACCTCGATCCGGAAGAATGCGCCCCGCTCGAATGGCTCGCCGCCGCTTCGCAGGCCGCCATGAAGGTTGGCTATGCCACTGACCGGCCCAACGACTTCGACCTGCTCTTAGAAACGCCCAACGAAAAGGGTCTACCCTATTTCATCGAACAACTACACCTGTACCTGGATAAAATCGTCCTGACAAAAAATGAATCCGCACGAGCGATTTAGAGGCACCGGCGTCGCCTTGGTCACGCCTTTTAAAAACAACGGCAGCATCGACTGGGAAGACCTCGAAAAAATCATCGAGCACGTCACCGCAGGCGGGGTCGAGTTTCTCGTCAGTCTCGGCACGACCGGCGAATCGGTCACCTTATCGGAGGAAGAACAGCGGCAAGTGCTCGATTTTACGATAAAAATCAACCGCGGCAGATTGCCGGTCGTGGCAGGCGTATTCGGCGGCAACAACACCGCCGAGTTGGTCAGGAAAATTTCCAATTTCAATTTCGAAGGCATCGACGCTTTGTTGTCCAGCAATCCGGCTTACAACAAACCCGGCCAGGAGGGCATTTTCCAGCACTACATGGAACTGGCCGAAGTATCGCCCAAACCCATCATTATCTACAACGTGCCCAGCCGCACGGCTTCCAACATGAACGCCGAAACGACCCTGCGCCTCGCCAACGCGAGCGACAAATTCCTCGGCATCAAGGAGGCTTCCGACGACATCTACCAGGTGATGAAAATCATCAAAGGCAAACCCAAAAATTTCCTCGTACTCAGCGGCGACGACTTCATCACCTTGCCCCTGATTGCAGCCGGCGGCGATGGCGTCATTTCCGTTATTGCCAACACCACGCCGCGCCCGTTCACCGATATGGTGCGCGCCGCCCTGCGCCAGGACATGCCTACCGCCCAGCAACTCAATCTAAAACTATTGGAACTCTATAAACTCCTGTTTATCGAAGGTAATCCCGTCGGCGTGAAAGCCGCACTTGAACTTCAGGGACTTTGCAGCCGCGAGGTACGCCTGCCGCTCGTGCCGATGACGGAGCAAGGGGTGCATTTGGTGATGGCAGAGTTGGAGAAGGTGCTATAATAGTTTGAAAGTGGACTGTCTTAGGAGAGGTTTTGACAGACTTTTAAGGCTATATCCCTGCTATTTATCTAATTTCAATGGCACATGCCGGCATTTTATTGATTTTCACCGGCGAAATGCAAGCGTTGTCTGAAAAGTCACCTGCATACAAACCACCCGTTGTTTCATTCCACTCGACGATTCTATCTAATATGATGAAATCTACCTTCGCCCTCGCCGCTTTCATTTTGTCCTGTTCTTTCGCAAACGCCCAAACCGCCCCGCTCTGGATGCGCTATCCGGCTATTTCGCCCGACGGCAAATCCATCGCCTTCAGTTATCAGGGCGACCTCTGGCGCGTGAACACCGAAGGGGGCCCCGCCGCCCGCCTGACCGTGCACGATGCCTACGATTTTATGCCGGTATGGTCGCATGACGGCCAATGGATCGCCTTCGCCTCCGACCGCTATGGCAATTTCGACGTTTTCGTCATGCCTGCCGCCGGCGGCCCGGCGACGCGCCTGACGACCCATTCCGCCGGCGACTTCCCCAGCGATTTTACGCACGACGACCAGGCTATTGTGTTCACTTCCAGCCGTTTGGACGCCGCGTCCAACCAGCAGTTTCCCTCCGGTGTGTTAGCCGAACTCTACAAAGTGCCGGTAAAAGGCGGCATGGCAAAACAAATGCTGACCACCCCGGCGGAAAACACCCGGTTCAGCGCCGATGGAAAAGTGATGATCTTCCAGGACAGAAAAGGCTACGAAGATAGTTTCCGCAAACACCACACCTCTTCGGTGACACGCGACGTGTGGAAATATGACGTGACTACAAAAAAATATACCCAACTGAGCGCCTTCGAAGGCGAAGACCGCAACCCCGTTTTTGCGCCCAATCAACAGGACATTTACTACCTGAGCGAAGCCAACGGTTCCTTCAACGTGTTCAAAATGAACCTGAACAATCCCGCCAAACCCAAACAGCTGACTTCTTTTGAGAAACACCCGGTTCGCTACCTGAGCGCCGGCAAAAACGGCACGATTTGTTTCAGTTTCAACGGCGAACTCTACACGATGCAGGAAGATAGCCGGCCTAAAAAAGTGCCAGTACAAATTGCAGCCGACAGCCGCTATAATACGGAAAAAATAGTATCCGTGAACAAAGAGGTGACCGAAATGGCGCTTTCACCCAACGGCAAAGAAATCGCTTTCGTGCACCGGGGCGAAGTGTTCGTCGCTTCGGTGAAAGAAGGCACTACCCGCCGCATCACCAACACGCCCGAGCAGGAACGCTCGGTCAGCATCAGCCCCGACGGGCGCAGCATCCTGTACGCCGGCGAGCGCAACGGCAGCTGGAACCTCTACAAAACCAACCTGACCCGCCCGGAAGAAAAGTACTTTTTCAACGCCACTGTTTTGAAGGAAGAAACGCTGCTGGAAACCCCGGCGGAGGAATTTCAGCCCGCCTGGTCGCCCGACGGCAAAGAAGTCGCTTATTTAGAGGAAAGAACGACCCTCAAAGTGCTGAACCTCGACACCAAACAAACGCGCACGATCATGGCCGGTGACAAAAACTACTCCTACACTGACGGCGACCAACACTATGCCTGGTCGCCCGACAGCAAGTGGTTTCTGGTGGAATTTCTGCAACCCAAACAATGGATTTCGCAGGCAGGCTTGGTGAGCGCGGAGGGCGGCAAGGAAATCATCAACCTCACCAAAAGCGGTTACAATAACTCCTTACCCCGCTGGGCTATGGACGGCGCCATGATGGTGTGGTTTTCCGACCGCGACGGTATGAAAAACGACGCCAGTTGGGGCGGCGAACTCGACGTATACGGCATGTTTTTCACGACCGAGGCTTTCGACAAATACAGACTCAGCAAAGAAGAGTTTGAATTGAAAAAAGACGAGGAGAAAGACAAAGAAGGCGAGAAGAAAGATTCAGTGAAGGTAGCAGAAAAGAAAGCGGAAGAAAAGGACAAAAAAGTGGAGCCCCTGAAGTTTGAACTCGACGACATCGACGACCGAAAAGTGCGCCTCAGTGCGCATTCATCGCGGCTGGCCGACGCAGTGCTCTCCAAAGACGGCGAAAAACTGTTTTATCTGGCGAAATTCGAGAAGGGCTTCGACCTGTGGCAAACGGATCTGCGCTCCAAAGAAACCAAAGTGCTGGCAAAATTGGAAGCCAAAGCCGTAGGCCGCCTGCTCATGGACAAAGAGGGCAAAAACCTGTTCATTCTCGCCGACGGTGCCCTGTCGAAAATTGAAATTGAAGGCGGAAAAAAACAAGCCATCGGCATCAAAGGTGAAATGGCGCTCAATGAAGAAGTCGAACGCTCCTATCTCTTCGAACACGCATGGAGGCAGGTGGAAAAGAAATTTTACAAAACCGACCTGCACGATGTGGATTGGAGTTTTTACAAAAAAGAATATGCCCGCTTCCTGCCCCAAATCAACAACAACTACGATTTCGCCGAGATGCTTAGCGAAATGCTGGGTGAACTGAACGCCTCGCACACAGGCGCACGCTACGCCACCAAACAGGAAAACCCCGATCTCACGGCCTGCCTCGGCCTTTTTTACGACGAATCGTACAACGGCAACGGCCTGCGCATCGCCGAAGTGATGGACAAAAGCCCCGTCGTGAAAAGCGGCTCAAAAATAAAAGCGGGCGTCGTCATCGAAAAAATCGACGGTGAAGCCATCCTGCCCAATGAGGATTACAATCGCCTGCTCAACCGCAAGGACGGCAAAAACACCCTGCTCTCGCTCTACAACCCCGCCAACAACGAACGCTGGGACGAAACGGTAAAACCCATCACACCCGCCGAAGAAGGCGAACTGCGTTATCGCCGCTGGGTGGAACGCAGCCGCTTCCTCGTGGACAGCCTCTCCGGCGGCAAACTCGGCTACGTCCACGTGCGCGGCATGAACGACCCCAGTTACCGCACCATGTACGAAGAAGTGCTAGGGAAAAATGCCGGCAAAGAAGCCCTGGTCGTGGATACGCGCTTCAACGGCGGCGGCTGGCTGCACGACGACCTCGCCACCTTCCTCGACGGCAAACGCTACCTCACCTTCATGCCGCGCGGCCAGGACATCGGCGCCGAGCCGCAATTCAAGTGGACCAAACCTTCCGTGGTGGTGATGAGCGAAAGCAACTACTCCGACGCGCACATGTTCCCCTACACCTACAAGGCGCTCGGCATCGGCAAATTGGTCGGCATGCCAGTACCCGGCACCGGCACCGCGGTCTGGTGGGAAACCCTGCAAAACGGCATGGTCTTCGGCATCCCGCAGGTAGGCATGGTGGACAAAGACGGCAAATACCTGGAAAACAACCAGTTGGAGCCCGACATCAAAGCGCCCAATGAGCCGGGCGAGGTGAGCAAGGGGCGCGATCAGCAGTTAGAGGCAGCGGTGAAGGAGTTGTTGAAAACGGTACGACCGTAATTTTTCAAAACAACCGCCATTCCTCCCCCACTTCCTCCTGCAGATCCGCCGCATCATACCCGGGTTTGTTCAGTTTTTCCGACACGCGGTATATCGTTAGCGAGTCGTCAGCTGCCGGGTACAGCAGGGCGAGCGCGGCGTCGAGCGGCAGGTCCGACAGCCAGGATTGTTGTGCCGCCGGTTCAGCCAGTATCACCGGCATCCGGGTGTGCACATCCGACATCTCCCGGTTGGGTGTGGTGGTAATGACGGAGAAGGTGCGTTTGATTTCGCCGCCCTTTTTCCACTCCTCCCATACCCCGGCCATAAACATCAGTTCGCCGTTTTGTAGCAATATCCGGTAGGGTACTTTGCGGCCGCCCGGTTCGGTGCGCCATTCGTAAAAACTGTCCGCAGGCACAAGGCAGCGCCGGCTGTGAATCGGCTCCCGGAACGAAGGCTTTTCCCCGATGCCTTCAGCCCGGGCGTTGATAAGTTTGCCGCTGTTTTTGCCGTCGGTGCTCCAGTGGGGTACGAGCCCCCAGGTCATCGTTTGCAATGCACCCGGCTGATCGTTGGCAATCACATAAGCCTGATGCGTCGGTGCGATGTTGAAACTGATCTTCAGTTCCGCCGGGCGCTGCACGTCGCGCAGCTGGGCGTCGAGTTGTTTGGGTTTGGGAGCGAAGGAGTAGCGGCCGCACATGATGTTGTTACAGGGGAGTGGAAATTCGGGGTGGTGGAGTAAAAAATTATTTTGAAAAATAATTTTTTACTCCACCACCCCGAATTTCCACTTACAGTTTTGGACGTGAGAGAAATGAAGACTGAATGACAGGGTTTTTGTTTTGGGAGTTGCAGGATTTTATCGAACTATTAACTTCGTTTTACAAATCTTGTTGGGAAAAAAGGGTGGTTAAATTTACAATTTCTTCACATTCAGGGTTTTGATTTGGGAAACAGATTGTTTCAGGGGGTTACAAACAGTAGGATTATTTCTATGTCTATGAGGTTAAAAACCAGCGGTTAAAAACCGGGTTAACCTGTGAAGAATTGTGGAAAACCGGACAGGTTCTGCACCGGATTCCACATTCACCCAGGGGATATCCCCACCCCGATTTTCAAAAGCGCCGGCAGTGTGGAAACAGCGACCTTTGTTCTACACACACTCACACCCGACCATGTAAAGAAAAGGTAAACACCCGGTTTTTGAACATTCCATCGGGAGGCTGTTTAAAACTTCGCAATTCATTGATTCAAAAAACGCATCGACGTGGATAATATGTGCATGAAGCGGGTAACTGTTCGGGAAAAAGCAATCGTGTTCGTACGTTACAGCGTTATCCACAAACTAACAGCACTGATGATGGCCGCAGGCAATGGAAATTTAAAATCATTAAAACTTATAAAGGTAACTACATTGGTGAAAACGGAACGGCGGAAGGGTTCTACTTTTGTTTGAAACAACGGAGACGTCAAATAATCAGAACGTATGAAATTACAATACGCGGACGAAAACCACATCGCGCGGATCGTCAAAATATGGCTGATCGCCGGACTGGTCATGATTTTTATGCAGGTGGTCATCGGCGGCATCACGCGACTGACGGGCAGCGGCCTGAGCATCACCCGCTGGGAGATCGTGACGGGCGCCGTGCCGCCGCTGAACGAAGCCGCCTGGATATCAGAGTTCGAATTGTACAAACAAACGCCGCAGTACGCCAGGATCAACCAGGGCATGACGCTGGGCGAATTCAAGTTCATTTACTTTTGGGAATACTTTCACCGCTTGTGGGCGCGGCTGATGGGTCTGGTGTTCATTTTTCCGTTCCTGTGGTTTTTGTGGCGCGGGATGTTGTCGCGGCGCCTGATGTTGCGTTTACTGGTTGTGGTGGCGCTGGCCGGGCTGGAAGGTTTTTTCGGCTGGATCATGGTAGCGAGCGGCCTGATCCAGCGCCCCTGGGTAAACGCCTACAACCTGACCCTGCACTTGTGCCTGGCGCTGGTTATATTTGGTTATTTGTTGTGGACCATTTTTATCGCTCATCAACCTAAGCCGCCGGTTTTTGCACAACCTGCCTTGAAACGTTTCGGCTGGACGATGGTCGTCGTCACATTTATTCAAATCGCGTTGGGCGCTTTGATGTCCGGCTCGAAAGCGGGTTTGTTTTATCCCACCTGGCCCGATATGCATGGCGAATACCTGCCGGCAGTATTGCTCGACGGCAGCCATTGGACCGCGGACAGTTTTATCCATTATGATACGAACCCGTTTATGCCGGCACTCATTCAATTTTTGCACCGAAATACGGCTTATGTGCTGACCATCATGGTGTTGTACTTTGCCTTGAAGCTACGGAAGATTCCGATGACACCTGCTTTACGAACAGGCGTATGGGCGCTCGTGGCGGCGTTGTGCATACAGGTTTTGCTGGGCATTTTCACGCTGATCAATTGCAAGGCGACTGTTCCGGTAGATCTGGGCGTGCTGCACCAGGCGGGCGCCGTTGTATTGTTTGGCGTATTGTTGTTTGTCAATTACCGGATGGCGGATCATCGCCGGACTTCCTGAAGAATACTTTATTCCGGTTTTTTTCCGTTTTTTGTGGAAATTCGGCATATCTGTCGCGCATCTGCGCAGCGGCTGCATTTATTTTGCAGTTTTCCCTACATTTGCCCATTCTGTCCGGTCTTCCGAGCGTGTCCTAAAAATTTTGCAATCCGTACTCTGCCCATGAACTTAGCGATCAAAGAAGAAAATGGTTTCCGATACATCGAATCGTCTACACCAGGCGAAACCCTGTTGTTGCTGCACGGGCTTTTTGGCGCGTTGAGCAATTTTGAAAGCATTATCAAGCGATTTTCCGGCCAGTACAACGTCGTTGTGCCGATTTTGCCCATTTACGAAATGCCGATTTTTGAAGTATCGGTGATGGGGTTGGTGGAGTTTGTTTCCAAATTTGTCAACTACAAAGGCTATGTCAAAGTGCACGTGTTGGGCAATTCGCTCGGCGGACATATCGCGTTGTTGTACGTGCTGGCGCACCCGGAGCGCATCGCTTCCGTTACACTGACGGGCAGTTCGGGTTTGTTCGAAAGTGCGTTCGGTACGGCATTTCCCAAACGCGGCGACTACGAATATATCCGTAAAAAAACAGCGGATACGTTTTTCGACCCTGCCGTCGCCAGCAAGGAATTGGTGGACGAAGTATTCGGCATCGTGAACGATCGCAACAAAGCCATCCGCGTCGTGGCCACGGCCAAATCCGCCGTACGACACAACCTCGGCGACAAGTTGCACAAGATCAAAGCGCCGACGCTCCTGATCTGGGGCAAACAAGACGCCGTGACGCCGCCGTTCGTGGGTGAAAAATTCCACGAACTCATTGAAAATTCCCGCCTCTATTTCCTCGACGAGTGCGGTCACGCGCCGATGATGGAAAAGCCGGAGGAGTTCAACGCGATCCTGGATGGTTTTTTGAAAGAGGTGGCGGCGGAGAAGGTGGAGGTGTAGTGTAATTGATACTTTATGATGAATGCAAATCCCCCGCAGCGTAGAGTCGTTGCGGGGGATTTGTGTTTTTGGGTATGTATCTTTGATAAATGCGGTTTGAATTATCTAGCCAAGAAGTCTAATAATCGCCTGGCATTAGGACACTTATCGGCCACTTTTTGTGGGTTTATCCTCCCCAACAATTCGAATGAAATCTTACCTTTTGCGTAGCGTTTTGTGTCACATTCGGCACTTGCCTTGTCCAAGGCATCGAAGATAGACTGCTTTGGTTGCAACTCTAAATTGGTCCAGGCAGGTATTTTGTTTACTTTAAAAGCCTTGCCGAAGTATTGATGCAGAACCTCGGGATCAGCGAGCAACCAGGTTTCCATTACCTGTACCATGAGGTATGCATGATCATCCGAAGCGTCGCCGGGTTTATCCCAGCCATCGCGCACCTTGAGGTGCTGCCAGGCACTGTGACCTGCTGCTACCGGATCTTCACTGTCCAGCAACAGTAACGGCATTTCACCGGATCGACTGTGCTTGATAGCAGTGGAAAACAGTTCAAACGTATTGGCACGTCCCTTACCGCGCACCGGCCGGGGCATTCGACCGGCGAGGCCTACGGATTTGAAAAATTTTGTCCAGGCTTCCCTGAAACGAATGTCCAAATCCTTGCCTTCGCCGCCGCCTTCGATGTAGATTTTAATGGTTACCATCGTGTGCCTCCTATTTCGCCGCGCGTCCAGAGTTGGCCCAGCCGGTAATCTTCGAGCCAATGAGCGATGTCGGCGCGATCAAGTCGTTTGATTTGGGTTTTACCTTCGTGTTTTTCACAAACCAGTACAGACTCCGGTTGAGAAGAAAGTGCATCTATCAGCACATCGGAGTGAGTAGTGACGATGAGCTGAGTACGGGTAGATGCGTCCACTAACAGGTCGGCAATTTTGGGTAATATGTCAGGGTGTAAGCCCAGTTCGGGTTCTTCTATGCAGATCAACGGTGGGGGAGTCGGGTCGATCAACAAAGCGACTAAGCATAGGTAACGCAGCGTTCCATCCGAAAGGCGCGTCGCCGGAATGGAAAAATCGCCTTCGGTAAAAAAAATCTGTACGGTACCTCCTTCGGTGATGACTTCGAAATCGGTGATGCCTTCGTATAAATCCTGAAGCGCCGTAACCAGCGCCCGCTTGGTAGGCGGGTCTTTGCGAAGCCGGGAAAGGAACATCCCTAAATTGGAAAAATCAGATTCTAAGCGATCATTGCGCAAATCGGCTCGCTGCGGCGTACGAAATATACTGTTCCGGCCAAATGACCATTCGCGGTAGAGGCGGATGCGTTCGTATGCATTAATCAATCTATAGATGCCTATATTTGTATTACGTTTTGAGAGGATTGACAGATTGTAATCGGCGTGTACAGATTGCATTTTTTGTTCTTTATCATTCCAAATAGAAAAAGGGCCAAAATCATCTTCCTTCTCATAATAAAAAGATTCGTCACTTTCAGATAAAAACACTTCACTGATAGACTCCTTATATATTAATAACGACATTCGACTATCTCTTAATTCAATGGAAAACACATGCTTTATTGGAGCAAAATCTGAAGATGTTTTCTCTTCAATGAGAACCTCTATATCTGCAAATGGGAGATTACCCTTCGATCCATTAATTATTGGTACTTTACAAAGCCATTCCGATGCTCCACCTCCCTGCGCAAGCAATTGTTTTAAATTATTGCTGTCTTCTTCATTTCGTGGTAGAGATTTTAATATTTCAAATATTTCCAAAAAATTCGACTTCCCCGACCCGTTTGGCCCGATCAACACATTTAGATCATGCATCTCAAGGTCAAGGCCATTATGCCCAAACGAAAGTAAATTGGATGCTTTGATATGTTTGATCAACTTCATGCTTCAACAATTTGGATGCAAATATAAAAAAGACCGGGCGAAGCCGTAAAGTTTCGCCCGGTCAACCTTATGCGCCGGAAAGTCTGTTCCGGCATGAGTCGCGGAACGGACTTCCGCGCTACAACATCGCCTTCACCATTGCTGCGAACTCCGCTACTACAACGGCCCCCTGATCGCCTTCACCCTGCCTGCGCACGGAGACCGTACCTGCTTCCTGTTCCTTTTCGCCCACGATGAGCAGAAAAGGGATGCGTTTCAGTTCGTTGTCGCGGATTTTCCGACCGATGGTTTCGTTGCGGTCATCGACCACGCCGCGCAGGTCTTCGGCTTCGAGCGCCTGCTTGACCTGGTAGGAATACTCTACAAATTTATCCGACACCGGCAGGATGGCAAACTGCTCCGGCGAAAGCCAGAGCGGGAATTTGCCTGCGCAGTTCTCGATCAGCACACCCATGAATCGCTCCATCGAACCGAACGGCGCGCGGTGGATCATCACCGGACGGTGCTCCGCGTTGTCGGCGCCGACGTAGGTCAGGTTGAAACGTTCCGGCAGGTTGTAGTCCACCTGAATGGTGCCGAGTTGCCAGGAGCGGCCCAGCGCGTCTTTCACCATGAAGTCGAGTTTAGGGCCATAGAAAGCCGCTTCGCCGAGTTCGGTCACTGTTTGCAGGCCTGCTTCTGCCGCAGCGTCGATGATGGCCTGCTCGGCTTTGCGCCAGTTTTCGTCGGAACCGATGTATTTAGACTTGTCATTGGGATCGCGGAGGCTAATTTGGGCGGTGAATTTGTCGAAACCCAATTTTGCCAACACGAATCGCGTGAGATCGAGCGCGCCGAGAAACTCATCTTTGATTTGGTCTTCGGTACAGAAAATGTGCGCATCGTCCTGCGTAAAGCCGCGCACCCGGGTGAGGCCGTGCAACTCGCCCGACATTTCGTAGCGGTACACGGTGCCGAATTCGGCGATGCGCACGGGCAACTCGCGGTAAGAGCGCGGACGGTGGCCGTAGATTTCGCAGTGGTGCGGGCAGTTCATCGGCTTGAGCAGGAATTCCTCGCCCTCCTGCGGGGTCATGATGGGCTGAAACGAATCCTTTCCGTATTTTTCCCAGTGACCGGATGTGACGTACAATTTTTTCCCGCCGATGTGCGGTGTGATCACAGGCTGGTAGCCGCGTTTCAATTGTTCTTTTTTCAAAAAATCTTCCAGGCGCTGACGCACGGCGGTACCTTTCGGCAGCCACAAAGGAAGGCCGGGGCCTACTTTTTCACTGAACATAAACAGTTCCAGTTCCTGGCCGAGTTTGCGGTGGTCGCGCTTTTTGGCCTCTTCCAGCAACACGAGGTATTCTTCCAGTTCCTTTTGTTTCGGGAACGTGATGGCGTAGATACGCGTCAGTTGTTTGCGCTCGATATCGCCGCGCCAGTAAGCCCCGGCGAGGTTGAGCACTTTTACCGCTTTGATGTTCTCCGTGTTCGGGATGTGCGGGCCTTTGCACAAATCGGTAAAGTTGCCCTGCTGGTAAAACGTGATCTGACCGTCTTCCAGTCCGTCGATCAGTTCCAGTTTGTACTCGTCGTTTTTTTCGGTGAAATACCGGATCGCATCGGTTTTGGAAACTTCCGTGCGTTTGTACTCACTTTTGTTGCGGGCCAGTTCGAGCATTTTCTGCTCGATTTTGGCAAAATCGGCCGGGGTAAGCACCCGATCTCCCGTATCCACATCGTAGTAAAAACCGTTGTCGATAGCGGGGCCGATGCCGAATTTGGTGCCGGGGTACAAGGCTTCCAGCGCTTCGGCCAGCAGGTGGGCCGATGAGTGCCAGTAGGTTTGTTTGCCTTCCTTGTCGTCCCATTTGTAAAAAATGATGCGGGCGTCCTCGTTGATCGGACGCATCAAATCGCGCACCTCGCCGTTGACGCCGGCGGCCAGCACCACGCGGGCGAGGCCCTCGCTGATGCTTTTCGCCACGTCGAGCGCGGTGGTTCCGGCGGCATACTGACGAACGTTGCCGTCGGGAAATGTGATGTTAATCATGTGAAAAAGAGTGTTTTAGCCCGGCCATACAACAGTCGGGTGCCCGTGCTCCATACGAACGGAGTGGGCGGTTTGTGAAAAATGTGAAGGGCAAAGGTAGGGGGTTCCTTTAGTTTAAAGAAACAATGCCTGGGCAGAGGACTTAGTTCCGCTTTCCTTACAACAACCATACGTGCAATATCCCAAAGAGTGCGCCCACGATCCATCCAACTATTACCTCATCTTTTTGGTGCCGTCCCAGCACAACACGTGACCATCCGATGAAGGGTGAAAAAAGCAGCAGCCCGATGCCCAGCCAGGTATTGGCCGACAGCAACAGAAAACTTAAATAGGTTGCAATGACCGTATGCTGCGAGATTTTTATTTTGACATTGATGGCATAACACACCGCAATCAGCAATACGAAAAACAAAGTGTCGCCCACAAACGGCTGGTGGAAAAGATACAAAACCACCGTCACCCCCAGCAGCAAGATCAGCAAAGGGCGATAAATATTGCTGGAACGCTGGCTCTGCGTAGATACATCCCAATTGGAGATCAAACCCTTTCTTTTTCTGAAAAACAGAAACACACCCATGATGGCGAGGCTCCCGATGATCGCTGCCAAAGTCGGCCATGCTTTTTCAAAGGAGAGTTGCCGAACCGTCAGCAGCGACAAAACCACCGGCAACAGCAGGAAGGGGTGGCCGACGGTGGAGAGGATGGTGGCGGTGGATTTTGTCATGGAAGGAGTGGGAATGGTATCGGCTATTCTTCTCAAAGTTTAATGGTATCGCTCAAAGTCAATTTGGATACCCATTTTTCCAACTTTTCCCCCGCTTCGAGACGGCTTTGCTCCTCATTGTACAGCGTTTTATTCCTCGGCACCCTGCTGTTAGTCCCTGCAAAAGGTATAGCAATTCCAATTTTTTGAGCAATGGCGTATCCAAATTCGCCCATTTTACTGTCGAGAAGATGTTTGGTTTTAGGAATTTTGTTTTTTATGGCGTCCTCGAACTCTTGTTCCCACTTCTTGCCCATTACCCGCATCTTCGCTTCTACAAAGAAAAATATGTCGTCGTTGAAAAGTAAGTTGTCGCAACGGGGCTCATTGTTTGATTTTTGGCTTTTTATCAGCCCTTCATCCACGCAAACCAGCCACGATTTTTTAACCAAGCCATTTGCATCCTTGCTTATCACTTCAAAAGGCTGCTGGTTTTTCAATTTTTGAGGTGAAAAACAATCATTGCCACCGTTGTCAATTACCCAATAATTTCCTTCGACACATTCCCGACTGCATTGAGAATATGGCAACCCTTTTGGATTGGAGGCCAAGCACTCTGTGAGTTGCTCATGTAGTTTCTCGCCTTTGGTTTTATGCTGCTTCATATTCCTCTGCTTCTCTTACAATTTCTACAAGTGATTCAAATTTATCCCCAAGTTCCAGTGAAACAGCATCCAAACCATCAATTTTTGTGATAGCATGAGCAGGGTCGTAGATAGATTCTGCCGTGCCGTCTTTCAATTGGTAGGCAGCGAAATCTCTCGCCAGCAAACGCAGATGTTTTGGATAGCCCAATTCTTCAACCCGTTTGATATGTTCGGGGTTGAGAGTTTCCTCTTTCGAGAAGTTGTCACCGGCTGCTTTGGCTGCGTAGAGCAAATTGTTGAAAGAAGATAAGAAATAGGGGCTGTGTGTGGTCAGGAAAAAGTGTGAGCCTGAGCGGTTGTGGGTCATCACAAATAGTTCGGTCAATGCGTTTTGGGCAGAAGGGAATAGGTGGACTTCGGGTTCTTCGATGATGCGATAGGAATGGTCGTTAAAAGCGCATTGAACAGCCAAGTCTTGCAAAATCCTGATGCTCTCTTGCTGTCCAGAGGAAGATTTGTTAAGGGCAATCCTCAATTCCTTAATAGGGACCACTATAGTTTCATATCCCTCAGAGAGGGAATATTGGCCTTTCAAAATATTCTCTGTACGTTGTTCAAATGCTTTTTGGAAATGTAGATCAACTTTCTGCTTCTGAAATAAAGCATTAAACCCCTCCCCTTGCTCAGATATTAAGTCTTTCAACCGAGAAGAATGATGAATAAAGTCGCTTGTCAGCTCTGTATGTACATATCCAGCATGTATATTTAATCCGATAAATTCACTTTCATCTTGCGGACGATAATTTTCAATAAAATAAGTCTTGAAAGTTTCGGGAAATGATACAGTAATATTTCGCCCAGCAATAAAGAAAACTGATTCTGAGAATGGTTTTTCATCCTTTCCAAGAAGAAAAGTAGATGTCAATTTCCTCAACTTGCTTCTATATCCCCGTAAATCATAATCCTTCTCTGGGCTTAGTGCAGCAACACTTTTGCAGAAAATATCTACATCGACTTTGCAAGCATTGCTGAATAAGGCTTTGGGATGTCCATCGGAATAAATTTGGATGTACTTGTCATTTTCGATATCGAAGTAAAATTTTATTTCCTGATTTTCATATATCGTGTGAGTTCCGTAGTAATCATGAAATTTACTGTCAATAGTTTCCAGTAAATGTTCTTTAACTTGTTCCTTTTTAAGGTTATTTGTTGAATTCAACAAACTCCTAAACCAGTCATTTGCCAGAGAGTTGAAAAAATGCACCAACTGCGCCACCGTACTTTTCCCAGTCGCTTGCTCGCCTAACAATACAGTGAAAGGCCGAATCTCGATTTCGGCATCGCGTATCGGCCCAAAATTTTTGATGATTATCTTTTGCATGGCAATTCTCTTTTGGTACAAAAGTAACGGAAATTCAATTCCTTAGCGGCTTCCCATTCTCCAACATATACTGCACCCTTTCCAACGTCTTCTGCTCCCCGCACAATGAAAGGAACATCTCCCTTTCAATATCCAACAAGTACTGCTCACTCACCATCTGTGGACTGGTAAGATCACCGCCGCAAAGCACATAAGCCACTTTTTGGGCGATTTTGATGTCGTGCTCCGAAGCATAATGGCCGAGTTGGAGCGAGTGCGCGGCGACGTAGAGTGCGCCGAGACCCGTACGACCCAGCACGTACACGTCTTTGCGCGGGATGGGTTTCACGTAGTCCGCGCTCAGTTCCAGCACTTTGGCTTTGGCTTCGCTGATGTTGCGTGCCACGTTGTGCACGATCGAGTCTTTGGTGGGCAGCAGATAGCCGTAATTGAAGGCTTCGTTGGCCGAGGTGGCGACCTGGGCGGTGGCGATGGTTTTGAATTTGTCGATCAGGCGCGGGATCTGTACGTCGCCTTCGCGGCTGATTTCGTCGGAGAGGCGTACGGCGAATTCCTTGGTGCCGCCGCCGCCGGGGATGATGCCCACGCCGACTTCCACCAGACCGATGTAACTCTCCGCTGCGGCCACCACCGCATCGGCGTGCATGGAAAATTCGCAGCCGCCGCCGAACACGTAGCCCTGTGTCGCGATCACGACCGGAATGGCCGAGTAGCGGATGCGCATGGAAGTCTGCTGGAAAATACCGGTCGCCATGTTCAGTTCGTCCCACTCCTGGTTGTAGGCCATCATCGCCACCATCATCAGGTTAGCGCCGACGGTGAAGTTCGGAGCATTGTTGCCGATGACCATGCCTTTCCAACCCTGTTCCTCGGCGATCCGGATGCTGTCGTTGATGCCGCGCAGGATGCCTTCGCCGATGGCGTTCATTTTGGAGTGGAATTCGAGACACAACACCCCGTCGCCGATGTCGTGCAGGGTACATTCGGCGTTGGTGTACACCGGTTTGTTGGAGCGGTAGGCGTCGAGGATGATAAAGGCCTCGCCGCCGGGCAGCGGTTCGTATTTTTTACTTGCCGGGTTGTAACACAGCCGTTTGCCACCCTCTACTTTATAAAAAGTGTTATGCCCTGCGGCAATCATCTCTTTTACCCAATCGCCGATCTTTTCTCCTTGTTTTTCAGCGAGTTCTGCACCTTCTTTTACGCCTGCCATATCCCAATACTGGAACGGCCCGGCTTCCCAGGCGAAGCCCGCGCGGAGCGCATCGTCGATGGCATAAAGCGTATCGGATATTTCCGGGACGCGATTTGAAACGTAGGCAAAGAGGCCGAGGAAAGATTGTTGCAATAGCTGCGCACCTTTATCATCGGCTTTAAAAACAGCCTTGATGCGCCGCGGCAATTCGTCGATTTGTTTGAGTGTGTCGAGGACGGGTAATTTCTCCTTTTGGCTTTGTGCGTATTCGAGACTTTCAAGGTTCAGGGCCAGCATGACCGGGCGACCTTTGGCGTCTTTCTCCGCTGTTTTTTTGTAAAAACCCTGACCCGATTTATTTCCAAAATATTTGTTTTCAATCAGATAGGTCAAAAATTTCGGAATGTCGAACGCTCCGATCTGTTCGTCGTCGGGGCAGTTCTGGCGCATCCCGTTGATGACGTGCACGGCGGTATCCATGCCCACCAGGTCGGCGAGGCGGAAGGTGCCGGTTTTCGGGCGACCGATGGCGGGGCCGGTGAGCGCGTCTACGGTATCGATGCCAAGACCGAGTTGATGCGTGAGTTGGAAAATTTTGGCCATCGCATACACACCCACGCGGTTGGCAATAAACGCCGGTGTGTCTTTGCACAGCACGGTTTGTTTGCCGAGGATCACATCGCCGTAGTGCATGAAAAAATCCGTCACTGCCGGGTCGGTATCGGGCGTGGGGATCACTTCGAGCAGGCGCATGTAGCGCACGGGGTTGAAGAAGTGCGTGCCGCAAAAATTCTTTTTAAAATCGTCGCTGCGGCCTTCCGCCATCAGGTGGATGGGGATGCCGGAGGTGTTCGAGGTAATAAGCGAGCTTTTGGCGCGGTATTGTTCTACTTTTTCAAACACCTGCTTTTTGATATCGAGGCGCTCTACCACCACTTCGATGATCCAGTCGCAGTCTTTTATTTTCGGGAAATCGTCGTCGAAGTTGCCGACCGTGATGCGCGAAGCGAACTTGTTGTCGTAAAACGGCGCGGGTTTGGCTTTCAGGGCCGTTTGGAGCGAATCGGAAGCGATTTTATTTTTATTACCTTCGGCGGAAACGAGGTCGAGCATGAGGACTTCGAGGCCGCAGCCTGCGAGGTGGGCGGCGATGCCGGTTCCCATGATGCCGGAACCGAGGACGGCGACTTTGCTGATGCGTTTGTTGAGCATTTACTGACAGGATTTACATGATGGCGTTGTCTCAAAAGTTGTTTTTCGACAGGATTTACAAGCGTAGAGTTTTTTTTAGACAGGATTTCAGGATTTACAGGATTTTAGTTTTCTGAAAATCAACAATATAAATCCTGTTAATCTTGTAAATCCTGTCGAAAAAAAACTTTTGAGACAACATCTGCTGTTTAAGCGAAAAAACGGCGAAGCGAAAATTCGTTCGCGAAGGTAGGGAATTCACCCTTTAGTTGGGTTGAGCACGGCTTATCCGAAATAATTATTTGTCTTGTACTGATAATTTGCCGGCCGCCACGATACTGCCGCCGCTCACAAAACGACAGATATACATTCCCGACGGCAGTTGCTCCCGTTGAACGCGGTAGTGCCCGCCGGCAGCCAGGTCTTCCCGCAACAAACGCCCGTGCAGGTCGAAAAGTTGAAAAAGACAATCTCCCTGATAATCAAATGTTATGAAAGCATGGTCGTGGAATGGCTGCGGTGCAATTTTTACCGGCGGCACGGCAGGTTGAATAGTTGAAATAGTCGGTTCGACGTATTTCAGACTCACGGTATTTGTCCGCACCGGCGGGTTGTAATCGAAAAAGATGTCGGCAGAATTTTGGATCGGGCCTTGTTGCAAAGCGATTGCTTTGGGCTGAACGGCAAATTTCACGAACCCATGGGAGGCCGATTCGTTGATATTGCTGTCGGGTAAAAGGATGTTGTCGAAAATGAAACGCACAATGTGTTCGCCGCTGGCCGGGTCGGGTTGCAATTCCCAGCGATAGGAGTGGCTCGCAGACAAGGGTTGAAATGTCGCGGCATCCAAAAGCGGCGACAGGCGGTCTTGCACGACCACGCGAAAAGCGGTATCGGTGCCGGTGTTTTGAAAACGGATCAGGAATTCGAGGTTACTCCCTTCTAAGTATTCCTCCGATTCTTCCCTGCCGTTTACGAAAGCGGTTTTGTCGTTGGGGTCAAACGAACCCACATTAGGAGCACATTCCTGATAAATCGCAGTCGTGTCTAATTCCGGCAGGCAAAGATCGTCGGGAAAAATATGTGTCGTCAGGCAGTGTATTTGACCCAATATGGCGTCGCAACTGACTTTGACATACAATTCCAGGTTGCCGCACTGGCCGGGCGCAAGTGTGCCCAAGTCGAAACGCAGGGTGTTGCCGTTCACCGACGATACAGGCAAAGAAGCCGAAACGAACTGGAAAAATGAATCGAGCGTGACTTCAACGTATGCATCAGGGGCGGCGGCAGTGCCGTCGTTGCACCAGGTGATGGTGTATTTGCTATCAGCGCAGCGGCGTAAAAACCAGTTTGACGAATGGACGCGCAAATACGGGCACGATGCTTTCTGCCGGAAGGTCAGCAGCGGCGTATCGGGCGATGGCACAGTGACAGGTAATGAAAGTTGGCAATTTTCAAAAAAAACATTCTTCGGCACAATGCTCAGGTTGTAATCGCCCTGGGGCGCGAAAAGCCGGAAGGTGTTGTTGACAAATGATGTGGAAGCAATAAAAGTGCCGTTCGCCCCTTCCGCCTCGACGAGTAAACCCGGCTGAGTGTTTCCATTGCTATCGCTGCAATCGGCAACTTGCTCTACCCGGCCGGTAAGCGTTGTGAAGGTCGAAGTCGGATCGGCGGAGCGATAGATAACACCTTTACTTCCACCGATGTACATATACTGATCTCTGTCAATAAAAACATCTGATAAGTTATAGTCGAACGGCGTATCAACCAATTCTAACGTATTGGTTGCCGGATAAAACTGCATCAACTCGTTGTAAACGGAAGTAACTCCAAACAGATGGCTTTCGTTGTCGGCGGTCAGTTTGTTTACACCTGTTCCGGTAATGTAACCATGCGTGGCAAATTGATCATTTGTAAAATAAATATCCCCTCCCTGTGAATTGCCGATGTAGATAGTGCCGTTTGGTGCGCAGTAAAAAACAGAAAAAATGCCCAATGTGGCAGGTAAGTCATTGATATTCGCCACTGCCGGTTCCCAGCTAACTCCATGATTGACAGAACGCTCCAGCGTGTTGTTGAGCGTCGTTAATCTGTAAATTGTACCGTCAGGGTGGGTGAAAAAGTCGTTTTGTAATAAAATACCCAAATCCGTCCACGAAATACCCAGATCGTCGGAAACATAAGATTTTCCCGTATTGTCGCAAATGAAGTAGATGGCGCCGTCGCCGCCTTCGTACAGTTGGTTTGAAAAGGAGAAAGTAAACGAGTCTAAAAATTGCCAGTTCGCGCCGTGATCGAGCGAACGAAAAACCCGGCCGGTATTATCCGTTCCAAACAACACACCTTCTTTTGTGACAAGTAAATCATGAAAGGTGGGTTCGCTGATACCGCCCGGCCGGCAAACCTGCCAGGATTCGCCGTTGTCGGTTGAGTGGAGCCATGTGTTGCCACAGGTACGCAAATACAGATTCCCATGGTGGTCGCGCAGGATTTCATCAGTATATTCATCGTGAAACAACTCTTTCATGGATGTCCACGTTTGCCCGCCGTTTTCAGAACGCTGAAAATCCCTTTGGTCGCAGCCGGTAACGGAAAGCAACATTCGATCATTTGCATCAAAAACAAGCTGGTAATTGGTCAAATTTAAACTGTTCCCCAACGGCAAAAACACATCCCAACTGGCTCCCAATGTGCCGGTGACCCAAATCGTATCGTTAAAACTGGCGAACAAGCGACTGCTGAATTTGTCGTAATACATTACGCCAAATTCGTTGAGCGAACCCGGAGCGGGTAAGGTGTCCCATGTGTCGCCGTCGTCGTAAGTGATTCTTAATTGTGAGCCGGCGGCTATGACGAGTGCGTCCTCATCGGGCAGGTAAGCAATACCTTCAGAAAAAGGGCGGCGCAACTGGCCGGGAAAAATGACGATGTTCACGGTATTACCGCCGTTTTCGTCGAAGCGAACGATGCGCTTCAGACTGATCGCATAGTTTTTCCCGTTACCATGGATCGAAAAACCGTTGTATTGATGTGGTGGATTTTCAAAAGTGTACAGCGTATCCCAGCTGCTGCCCTGGTCGTTTGAAACCTGCACCATTTCGGCGTCACGGTCCCAGCCGAACAGCGTTCCGTCGGGCGTATGCTGCACCTGACTCAGGAAAAAACCTCCCTGCGGCTGTTCGTGCACTACGGTCAGGAGATTATCACCCGGGGCCGAGCGATACACTCTCGTGCCTTGAATAGCGATCAGCGTCCCATCGGGAAGTATGGTCATATCCTGCCAGCCGGACGAGTAATTCGGCTCAGATGTAGGCACCACTGTCCAACTAAGGCCTCCGTCTGCAGAGCGGTAAATGGTCTGCTGGTTGACCATATAATATTCACCTGAAAGTGAAATTTCGAGATCGAAAACCCAACCCGGGCCATCCGGGCCGCCGAGGGGTTGCCAGTTGATTTGAGAAAAACAAACGGAAAATGACAGGGCGCAAAAAAGAGTTACGACTGTTCGCATTGGATTGTGTGTTATTTGAAATGGAGGGTAAAGTCGGGTAAACAACTCGTCTGCGGAGTTGAAAAAACAACGCCGGGAACTTCAGGAATGCCCGACCGAAGGGTCTTCAACCGCTTCACTTTCCGCTTTTTCCAATTCTTTTTCCAATTCGGCCAACCATTCGTCCAGTTTTTCAGAAGCCATATCCGTCAAACGATCAAGCAGTTTTCGCCCGCGTTCGGTGAAAAAGAGAAAATAGATGGCGCCGCCAGCCAGTGCGCCGGCCAACAAAAGTCCGAGTGAATTGCGTTTTTCCATGGTTGAAGTTGTTTCAGGCAAACGATCAGGAGGGTTGAATGATGTCTCCGGTATCGGTTTCTTGTAGTATATCCGGCTTTTTCCGTGTCAATTGGCTGCGCAAACCGGCGACTCCTTTGCGCAGGGTGCCATAGACTTTTGCTTTCGACTTGTCCAATGATATCCCTTTCACTTTTTGGGTCAACTTTGGAAGGTAAGTCAGTACCAGCGGCGTTACAATTTTGAGCAGCACCCGGGAGCGGGTGTCGCCGATCAGCAGGTCGGTTGCCATTCGCAGTGGACCTTGCAGGCTCGATGCGAAACCGGATGCGCCGGCGCCCGCCTGATCGGGAGGGTTGAGCAGCGATTGGGCAAAGTTGGCCATCAGTTTGCTTGGCCGCAATTCAGCGCGCAGTTCCTGCCACTCCGCGCGGATTTCAACCTGTTCGGCGTCGAGCCGGGCTTTGAGTTCCGCTTTGCGCTGACGCAATTCGTTCAGGTTATCCACGTGGGTTTTCGTTTTCAGTATGTTCATCTTGCAACATATTATGGATGATTTTGGAACGGACCATGGGCGGAATCAGGTAGTACGCCCCTATCGCAATAGGTACGAATACCAAACCGGCCAATGCGAAGCCTCCGGCGCGGTTGCCGATATAATCGCCCAACCATACGGCAAAGCCGATGCTGAGAAAAAAAAGGATCATCATTGCAAAAACGATGACAATCAACATACCGACGAAAGCGGACGCTGCTCCGGAGATTTTTTCAGTAGCCGTGAGGGAATAGTATTCCCAACGCGTTTCGAGGTGCTGCAATCCTTTGTCGAGCAGGCGCTCGAAGGCTGAATCCTGATCTGGTTCTTGTGACATAAGGCGACAATTACTCGCTAAGGTATCAAAATTTTACATTTATAGGCGAAAGCGAGATTTATTGGTCATTTTTCTCATCTGAATCTGCTCTTTTTCTTTGTTTAGTCAAAAATAAACAATCCTGCGGGAATGACAATCACGTTAGTGTTCCCGTAGGGTAGTACATTTGGCCGCTTTTTTAGAGATACCAACAGTAATAATTAAAACAATAAATCTACATGAATTCAATCCGCAACTCTCGGTTACTTCCATTAACCGGCCTCCTGCTTGGCTTGCTTGTCTGGCTCGCAAACAATGCCAACCCACCCACCGGAAACACAGGCGCGCCATTCAACGGCCACTGCAATTCCTGCCATACCGGCAACCCCGGCTTCGACGGCACCGTTGAAATCAGCGGCTTGCCTCCAACCATAGAAGCCAACACTTTGTACCCGATTACCCTGACCCTGACACCTACTGCCGGCAGCTCTACAAAAGGCGGATTTCAGTTGGTGGTAGTAAATGGCAACAACGCCAACGCCGGCAACCTGGCTTCGATCAACAACGAAACCGGTACAGAATTTTTAAGCGGGCGCGAATATGTGGAGCATCGCAATGGTAAATTATTTAACGGCAATCCGGTTTCCTGGAATTTTGAGTGGACTTCGCCAGCCTCTGCGGCCGGCAATACCATTAAGGTGTATTTCATTGGCAATTTCACCAACGGCAACAATCAGAACACGGGTGACTTTCCGATCGCTGCTTCAGAAATTTTTGCTTTCCAGGGCCCGCCGCCGGTGACTGCCACTATTGTTGATATCAGCAATGTGTTGTGTTTTGGCGGCAATACCGGTAGCGCCACCGTAGAAGCAGGCGGCGGTACACCACCCTATACTTACGCATGGAGCAATGGCCAATCCGGCGCCACTGCCGTAAACCTGCTTGCCGGAAACTATACCGTTACGGTGACCGGTTCCGGCGGTTCCGGCACCGCGACGGCGACCGCGACTATTACGCAGCCAGCGAATATCAGTCTGAGTGCCAGTGTAGCAGGCAATATTACCTGTGCGGTGCCATCGGTCACCGTTACTGCGAACACGACCGGAGGAACGGCGCCTTACTCATTTGAATGGTCGAACGGCGACACAGGAAATCCTGCGGAGTATTCCGACCCGGGTCAACACACCGTCACTGTGACGGACGATAACGGTTGCACCAAAACAGCAGTATTCAATATTACCGCCAACACAACTCTCCCTGTAGCGGTTGCCGGCCCGGCCGGCACCATAACCTGCACACAACCAACTGTGACGCTCAACGGGACAGGATCTTCGACCGGACCAAACTTTTCCTATTTGTGGACGGCTTCCAACGGCGGCAACATCGTCTCCGGTGCGACTACGCTGATGCCGGTGGTCAATGCAGCGGGCACCTACACGATAAAAGTGACAAACAGTACGAACGGTTGTACTTCGACAGCCACAACAACCGTCACCAGTAATGCCAACCCGCCCAACGTATCCGCTACCGGCGGTACATTGACTTGCACTGTTACTTCACTCACTATCAATGCAAACTCCACCACCCCTGGTGTAACCTATTCCTGGAGCGGGCCGAATGGTTTTAGCTCTACCCAACAAAATCCAACTGTAAACACGGTAGGCAACTACATTGTCACGGTCACCAATCCGGCGAACAGTTGCACCAATACCGCCACAGCGGTTGTCAATCAAAACCTGGTGCCACCCACTGCGAATGCAACCGTCAACGGTACCCTGACCTGTACGACTACCTCTGTGCAATTGAACCTTGCGACCAACGCTTCCAATCCGACCTTTTCCTGGACCGGGCCGAACAATTTTACCTCCACACAACAAAACCCAAATGTCAATGCTCCGGGAAATTATATCGGTACGGTGTCCATCAGCCCGGTAAACGGTTGTTCGACCAGCGACACGGTTACGGTTGTTCAGAATATTACCCCTCCGGGCGCCACAGCCACCGTCAGCGGGCCGCTTACCTGCACGATTTCTACCGTTCAACTCAACGGCAGCACCCCTACGCCAAACTCCACCTTCGCCTGGAGCGGACCAAACGGCTTTACTTCCACACAACAAAACCCTTCGGCCAACACTGCCGGCAACTATACCCTGACGGTTACCGGGCCAAACGGCTGCACATCTACCTCCGTAGCAACGGTAAACCAAAACACCACGCCTCCCGGCGCCACTGCTTCCGCCAGCGGACCGCTGACTTGTGTTACCACGATGGTTCAACTCAATGGCGGTTCGCCTTCACAACCGGTAACTTATGCCTGGACGGGGCCGAATAATTTTACCTCCACCCAACAAACGCCCGGCGTGAATATACCCGGCAATTACAATCTTGTCGTCACATGGGGAACAAACGGCTGTACTTCCACCGCCACCGCGACCGTGGTCCAGAACACTACCCCACCGACGGTAAGTATCACGACACCGGCCAATTTAAATTGCAATAATTCCACTGTTCAGATCAACGCTACGGCTTCGTCGCAAGGCCCGAATTTCACGTATCTGTGGACGACCACGAACGGTAATATCGTCTCGGGCGCTACGACACTTACGCCTGTTGTAAATGCCGCCGGAACGTATAATTTGTTGATAACCAATACGACAAACGGGTGTACGACTACCGGTAATACGACCGTAGTACAATCGCCATCTGTAACTGCTGCCGCATCGGCCACCAATGTAAGTTGCAATGGCGGCGCCAACGGTACAGCAACGGCAACGGGTGGCGGCGGAGCAGGTAATTTCACGTTTGCCTGGAGCAACGGAGGCGCCACCGCCACTATTTCCAACCTGCCCGCAGGAACTTACACAGTGACTATTACAGACAGTGAAACATGCACGGCTACCGCTACTGCTACAGTGGCACAACCCGCTGTTTTACTTGCCAATGCCAGCGCTACCGGCGAAACGTCCAATGGCGCAAACGACGGCACCGCTACCGCAGCGCCTACCGGCGGCACCCCCGCTTATAGTTATCTCTGGAGCAATAATGCTACTACGGCCACCATCATCAATCTGGCGCCTGGTAATTATACCGTTACGGTGACTGATATCAATGGTTGCACAGCTGTTCAAACGGTTACGGTCAACAGTTTCAATTGCAATATTTCAGCAGCGATTTCTTCCACCAATATTACCTGCAACGGCGCAAACAACGGCACAGCCAGTGTCAGCGTAACCGGTGCTGCGCCTCCGGTCAGCTACACCTGGTCGAATGGCGAAAACACCCCTTCCGTTGATAGTTTGTCAGCCGGTTCTTATTCTGTTTCCATTCTTGATGGCAACGGATGTCCGGCTACCTTATCTGTGAGCATCACCGAACCGCCGGTGTTGTCGGCCAACGCAACTGCGACCGCTGAAACGGGCCAGAATGCCAATGACGGCACCGCTACGGCCCAACCTGCCGGCGGCACCTCGCCCTACGCCTACCTCTGGAGCAACGACAGCACCACAGCTACTATCACCGGCCTGGCGCCAGGCAGTTACACCGTTACGGTTGCCGACGCTAATGGCTGCACATCCACGCAGACGGTGATCGTCAATTCGTTCAATTGTACGGCTGTAGCCGACATTTCGACGGTCAATGTTTCTTGTCCCGAATCGAACGATGGGCAGGCCACCGTCACGATCAATGGCGGCACACTTCCTTACGAATACACCTGGAGCAATGGCGATTCGACGGCTACTATTACCAATCTTTCCATCGGTGTGTACAGCGTTTCGGTGGTGGATGCCGACGGCTGTTTCATAACCCAAACCGATACTATTGTTTCCGGCGATACCCAGGCGCCCACGATTTCCTGCCCCGGCGACATCAACCTTTGCGGCGCAGATGTGGTCGCTTACTCCACTCCGGTCGTATCCGATAATTGCAACCTGAACGGCGCCCAACCGTTGCTGATCAGCGGTTTACCAAGTGGTTCGCCATTCAATGACGGCGTTACCACTCAGGTCTTCAGAGTCACCGATGCGTCGGGTAATTCAGCGACTTGCTCGTTCAATGTCACTGTGAATCCACTGCCCGATATTTTGGTGGATGGGTCTACCAACGATTCCTCCGGTCTCGGTATCGGCACGATCAATGTCACTCCCGTTGGTGGCACCGGACCCTATGTGTTCATTTGGCGCAAAAACGGCGAGTTTTTCTCCAATGAGGAGGATTTGGACAGTTTGAATGCGGGCTCTTATTCCCTGCTCATCATCGACTCGAAAGGATGTCAGACCCAGTTGGCGCCTATCGCTATCGGCAATACCGTTGCTACAACCGAACCCGGTCAGGCGGCATCTATGCGTTTATGGCCTAACCCGGCCCGGAATGCTTTCCGGCTGGAAATGAATAATTTACAACCGGCTGGGGCCCAGATTTACAATCCCCAGGGGCGATTGGTACAGGAGATTGATCAAATGGATCTGGCAGATGAAATTTCCGTGCAGCATTTGCCCGGCGGATTGTATTACCTGAAGGTGACATCTGATAATGGCCGTGTTTTTGTGGTCAAATGGGTGAAAGCGGATTAACCGACAGTAACCGTTTTTTCAGCAAAATCTTTAGGTAGTAATTGATTTTGAACAGTCTTTTAACAACCCGCCGTGACATGAATCACGGCGGGTTTTTTCTTTTAAAAAATAAACTTTGTGATATGAGCGTAATTTAACCAACAAAACCCCGCAAAACCACGATATTTGTCCCTCTAAGCATATACACTGCAACTACTTTTCACAACGTTACCGCCTCTAATGGAAGAAAAAAAACGCCGTCCGCGCATCTCGAAGCCGGACCAGGTTTCTCCGCTGAAAGAGCGAGAGACTCCCACCCGTCCCAACGAACATTCTGAAAATCAGGATGAAACTTCTGAAAAAAAGCCCTGGCAAGACCGTGAAACCAATCAGGAACGCAAGCCCTGGCAGGATCAGAATCAAGGTGAACGCAAGCCTTGGCAAGACCGCAATCAGGGAGAACGCAAACCCTGGCAAGACCGCAATCAGGGCGGCGGCGGGGGCTATGAAAAAAAGCCCTGGCAGGATCAGAATCAAGGCGAACGCAAGCCTTGGCAGGATCGCAACCAGGGCGAGCGCAAACCCTGGCAAGACCGCAATCAGGGTGGCAGCGGCGGTGGTTATGAAAAAAAGCCCTGGCAGGATCGCGGACAAAGCGGCGGCAGCGGAGGCGGTTACGAACGCAAACCCTGGCAAGACCGCAATCAAGGCAGCGGGGGCGGCGGGGGCTATGAAAAAAAGCCCTGGCAGGATCGTGGACAAAGCGGTGGTACCGGTGGTGGCGGTTACGAGCGCAAACCCTGGCAAGACCGCAACCAGGGCGAACGCAAACCCTGGCAGGATCGTGGCCAAAGCGGCGACCGTCCGGACTATCAAAATCGCGACCGTGGAGAAGGTGGTTTTGAGCGCAAACCCTGGCAAGACCGCAATCAGGGCGGCGGCGGCTTTGAACGCAAACCGTATGGCGACCGCAAGCCCTTTAACAAAGGCGGCGGCGGCTTCGGCAACAAACCGTTTGGCCGGAAACCTTTCAGGAAAAAAGACGACTTTTTTATCGAGCGTAAACCCAAGCCCGGTTTGCCCAGCGGAGAGGGAATGCCTTTGAACAAATATCTGGCGCACTGCGGTGTTTCGTCGCGTCGAAAAGCCGTCGAATACATCGAGCAGGACAAAGTGACGGTGAACGGCGAAATAAAAAAAGAACCCTTCTACCGCATCCAGGCCGGCGACGTTGTTATCTGCGACGGCCAACCGGCTGTGATCCAGGAACGTCAGGTCTACGTACTGCTCAACAAGCCGAAAAACGTCATCACAACCACTGAAGACGACCGCGGACGACCAACGGTGCTCGACATCGTGGATCCGCACTTCCCCGAGCGACTGTACCCCGTTGGTCGGCTCGACCGTGACACCACCGGCCTGCTGCTCATTACCAATGACGGCGATCTGGCGCAGAAACTTTCGCACCCGAGCATGGCGGTACAGAAACAATACCGCGTAGGGTTGCGCAAGCCGCTCACCCAGGCCGATCTGGAACACATCGAACGCGGCGTGGAACTCGAAGACGGCCTGATGGAAGTCAACTGGATCCGCTTCTCCGAAGACCACCCGGAGCGCGACATGGTGGAACTCGAAATCAGTTCCGGCCGCAACCGCGTGGTGCGCCGCCTGTTCGAGGCGCTCGGCTATGAGGTGTTCAAACTCGACCGCTTTTACTTCGCCGGACTGACGAAAAAAGAATTGCCGCGCGGTTCGTTCCGCGAACTGACCCAACGCGAAGTTGTTATGCTGAAACACTTTACCGGACATCCGTCTTCCGGCGGAAAACGGAAAAAAGAGGGAGATGAACCGGATGAAGAAAGTGTTGATAATCAGGATGAACAATCGTGATCGCAAGAAGAGGTTTAATTAATGTACCGGCAACTTTTGCCGCCGAAAACATCGGAAAAGTGTGCTTTTTTCCCTTTTTCGAGTCAGCGGATAAAGCAGCCGGTACATATAAGACAGTGTCTTCTAAAATCATTGCGTATGAAAACAATAAAGGTTCTGCTGTCCGGAATGCTGATACTCGCCGGTGCGACTTGGGCGGATGCACAAGCCAATTATGGCCAGTTCAAGTGGGGTCTGACGGCAGGCGCCAATTTTGCCAATGTGAACAGTTCTGACAATGTTGAAAAGGAGAAAGGTAAAACCGGGTTTGTAGGTGGTGCTTATTGCAAAATTCCCCTCAAGTTTTATCTCTCCGTCCGACCGGAGTTGCTGTTCAACATGAAGGGTTCGGTGCTCAATTTTCCCACCGACGTAGTAGGGCAAACGGATGAATTCTCCATTTCCATGAATTATCTGGAGATGCCCGTGTCAATAGATTTTGAATTTCCGTTCTTTCTCGATTTGCACGCCGGCGTTCAGGGAGCACTGCTGCTTTCCAACAGGGTTAAAATCAACGGCGGTGAAAGCAGGGAACTTGATGATATCGAAAACGCTGAATTTGGCTGGCACATTGGTACCGGCTTTGACCTTGGCAATCTCGGCATACACGTCCGCTATCAACAAAGTCTGACTTCTTTTCTCAGTATAACTACCGATGGGGCTGGGGATGTCGACCTGAAAAATTGGGGTATTACGCTTACTGCCGCCTATATGTTTCCCTGATTTTCAATTATTCTTATTTACCCGGCGGGGCGACTTCCAACAAAGTCGCCCCGCCGCCGTTTTCGTCAAACTGATTTACTTTTACCCTGACGTATCGACCGTCTATCGTCCACCGTCTACCGTCTACCGTTGTATGGCTCGCATCCAAACCGATATCCTCGTCCTCGGCTCCGGCATCGCCGGGCTGACTTTTTCCATCAAAGCCGCCCGGCAATTCCCTGATCGTCAGATTCTTGTGCTGACCAAAACCGTCGAAGGCGAGAGCAATACCCGCTACGCACAGGGCGGCGTGGCGGCGGTGTGGGATGAGGTAAAAGACAATTTTGAAAAACACGTCGCTGACACGCTCGATGCCGGCGACGGGCTTTGCAAAGAAGACATCGTGCGCATCGTGGTGGAGGAAGGCCCAAAGCGGGTACAGGAAATCATTGGATGGGGCGCCCGCTTCGACAAGGAAAAAGGTTCTGCAGAATACGATCTCGCTCGCGAAGGCGGCCATTCCGAACACCGCATCCTGCACTACAAAGACCTCACCGGCTGGGAAATGCAGCGCACGCTGATGGAGGAAGCCGCCAAATACCCCAACATCAAAATCCTGGAACATTTTTTCGCGCTCGACCTGATTACCCAGCACCACCTGGGGCGCATGGTCATCCGCGTCACGCCCGGCATCGAATGTTACGGCTGTTATGCCCTGAACAAACAAAACGGAGAGATCGACACCCTGTTGGCCCGCGTCACGATTCTTTGTACCGGCGGCGCAGGGCAGGCGTACAAAGCCACCACCAACCCCGTCATTGCGACAGGCGATGGCGTGGCCATGACTTACCGCGCCAAAGGCCGCGTAGAGAATATGGAATTCATGCAATTTCATCCCACCTCTCTTTTCAACCCGGTGGGTGAAAACCCTTCTTTCCTTGTTTCCGAAGCCGTTCGCGGTTTTGGCGGCATCCTGAAAACCGCTGAAGGCGAGGAATTTATGCAGCATTACGACCTGCGCCTTTCGCTCGCTCCGCGCGACATCGTGGCCCGCGCCATCGACTCCGAGATGAAAAAACGAGGTACCGATTGTATGTACCTCGACTGCCGCCACCTCAACAAGGACGATTTTTTGGCGCACTTCCCGACCATCTATGAAAAATGCAAAAGCATCGGCATCGACCCGATGAAGGACATGGTCCCGGTGGTGCCGGCCTGCCACTACATGTGCGGCGGCATCATGGTGGACGAACACGGGCGCAGCAGCATCGGGCGGCTTTATGCGGCAGGCGAGTGCAGCAGCACCGGACTTCACGGCGCCAACCGCCTCGCCTCCAATTCACTGCTCGAAGCGATGGTGTTCGCCCACCGGATTTTCCTCGACATTCAGGATAAACTGGCAGACTGGAATCTTCAGAACGATGTGCCCGACTGGAACACCGAAGGTACCACCGACCCGAAGGAAATGGTGCTCATTACACAGAGTATGAAAGAGTTGAAGGAAATTATGTCCTACTACGTCGGCATCGTGCGTTCCAACGTACGCCTCCAGCGTGCCCTCGACCGGCTCTTCCTGTTGTACAAGGAAACGGAAGAACTTTACAAAACTACAGCCGTCAGCCCACAACTGATGGAACTGCGCAACCTCATTACCATTGCCTACCTCATCACGCGATCGGCCTCGCACCGGCGGGAGAGCCGGGGGCTGCACTTCACGACGGATTATCCGGAGCAGCTGGGGTTTGTGGAAGATTCGGTGTTGTGAGGAGGCAGGTTCGTGGAATTTTGTAAGAATGAACCAGTCGTGAGAAAAAGATTTAATATTTGGGAGGCGGTATTATCTTTGTTGTGTTAATATATTCTGGAGATCGATACATTACCGCTGATTTACCCCTTCAACCAAAGAGGTTGCGCAGCAAAATAATCAATTTGTCAAATATTTAAATATATTTAATATCATGAAAAAAACTGTATTTTCTCTGCTTTTGTTGCTCAATTGCACTGCCAGCATTTTTTCGCAATTCGAAACGATCGAAAACGGCGATTTCTCTCAAAGTAATCAGGGGTGGGACACAGATGATGGTGATTTTAATTTTGGTAGTACCTACACGAGTTGTCATACGTGCCCGGGCTATGGGTATTTATCTACTCCAACGGGGAATAAAGGCAATAACTTATTTGGGTCTTTACTTCAGGAAATCTTTATTCCTTCAAATGCCACATATGCAACTATGTCACTTTGGTTTAGTTGCAACTCTGATGAAGCTATAGGCACAGAAAATGATAAAATAGAAGTTATTATCGAAAACTTTGAAGATCAAATAGTGCTTGGAACCTATTATGCAGGTGGTAGCCAGCAACCTTATTTAAAGGTTACCTACGATATCCCATCGCAATTTTTTGGAAGCAATTGTTTACTGACACTATTTGGAACGACCAATGGCACCAAACCTTCTGTTATTCGTGTGGATGATGTCAGTATAATATATTTCACAGATAACAACAATAATTATCCGCCGGTTGCGGATTTTCATTCGAATAGTACGACCATTACAGTCGGTCAATCTATACAATTTTACGATCAGTCTAGCAATACTCCCTATGCATGGGATTGGGAGTTTGAGGGTGGAACGCCTGAGTCCTCGTCTGATAAGAATCCGAGTGTTGTGTATATGTCACCCGGTACATATAACGTCACTCTTCGATCCAGTAATGACGAAGGATGGAGTGATTACGTAACTAAAACCAACTATATCACAGTACTGGACAACCCCTCCTTTTCAATTGGCGGAACGGTATCTAATGTAAAAATAAATGAATCGGCCGGCATCATTGAAAATATCGGATTGCCTAACGTTTTAGTAAGTATTTATAATGCAGGTAGTAACTCTGTATTGAAGACAACAACAACAACAACTAATGGATCATTCTTTTTTGACGACCTAAACTCAGGACAATATGATATCCGTGTGTCATATAATGGGTTTGCATCAAAAAAATTCTCTATTGCTCCTGGAAGTAATGTTGGTTTTAAACTTCCAGTGACCTTAGTAAGTCAGGTGAATACCTTAATAGGATTTCTGGAATCTGCGAACTTAGAACTTTCTTACGGCGACGATAATGATTTTTTATATCCAACACTTTTATATAATGAAACATACGCAGGATATGTAACGGATAGTTATCAAACAATTAATAATAATTATGATGCCAGGATTGAATCTCTTGCCCGGCTTCAATTGGCTCACCGTGCACTATATGATTACCTGATTCAGGAAATCCCGATAAATAAGATTACCGCTAAGAGTGGGACTGAATTGTTATCTACCTTGTTAAGCTTGCTTATTACTTATGAAAATTTAAACGATGCCATTCAACAATTGCCATGGATACCCTCCTCCTGGAAACAGGAGGTGTTTGAGTTGAAATTTTTCATTGACTTAACATATAGTGCAATATTATCAAAACTAGTGTTAAGTATACCCAATACTACTCATAGGGCGGTTATGGAAAGTATCTTGGAAAGCCTTGTAGAAATAATAGGAGATGAGGCTAAATCTACAAGTTTTGATCCTACAAATTTATATAGATGGATTACCCAAAAACTATCAGATGCAAATTTGAAAACATTTTATATCGCCAAAACACAAAAAAATTTAGATTTAGCTGCTGCCCAATCTGCTGCCACTACTTTCTCGGGTTCTTTTTCCAATGCGTTTTATGAAGTGAAAAACCAAACCGCCTCCAGTAAAATGGATAGTGATGAAGCATTGGATTTTTGTGAAGATCAAGAACTTTATTCTGAAATAAGCGATAAGATCAGTGAAATTACGGGGTATGCAAGTGATATTATAAGTGCAGGGGGGCTCATCCAAATTGGTGGTATCCTTCAATTAGTCAGTAAAGTAACCAAAGGCACTCAAATTGTTTTTCTCTCTACCGCTATAGGACAAGGGCTGTACAGTACAAATTCTATTGGGAACGAGTTAGCAAATTCGATGGAATCTGCTTATAATAAAGACAATTTAGATAGCTTGAAATACTTCAATCCTGAAAAGCAAACTGCATTGAATGCGGATGTAATATTGGCTGTTAATGAATTTAATAATGAATTGATAGTAATACGCAATTTGGTAAATTCCAATAAGGTTAGCCAGGCTATAAACAGATTCTCATACCTGAGACAAAAGAATAATGATTTGAATGAATCGGTTGAGTTGGCTTTTCATCCCATCGCTGCCAGTCTGCCGTATGTCGTCGATCCAAATAACTTTGATTCCTCCTATTACAGGTCGATCTATAATTTATACGCAAACTCTCCGATTCATAGGATCAATATGACATTTTCTTTGTTTGCAGTTGCGTTCGATTCATTGAATATTGGGTATATTAATAATTTTAATTCAATTGTCGATAGTACGATTGTTGCAAACAACAATATCATTCCCGAATTGGATAATTTCCTGCCCCTCCTTCTTTTTGCCTATTCTCCTGCTTATATCGTCGTTACTGAGAAAAATATCCCTAAATACTTCTATCCCAACGTTGATACGCCGGTAAAAGTCAAATTTCAAAACTACGGGAATACGGAAGGTAAAAATGTTTATGCCAAAATAATCTTGTCGGAGGGCTTTTCGACGACTACGGATAGTATATTTATCGGCTCCATGTTACCCGGTGAAGTTGATAGTTTTACTTTTTCAATACTGTCGCTTCAGTCGATTGGTTCTACAGGTGAATATTCAATCATATTTTACGGCGACCAAACTGACTGTAGAGGGGCGGGTGGTTTTATGGTTACAGACCAAATAAATACCATAAAGAATTATATCGATCACGTGCAAACTACACCAAAAATAACGCTATCTCCCAACCCAGTGCAAGATATATTATATATTGATGCAGCAAAAATCACCATTGAAGAGAATACTTGGATAAGAGTCGCCAGTGCTGAAGGCGTGATTCTGCTCAATATACCGGCAAATCACAAGCAGGCGCCTTCGATCAATGTGCGCGATTTAGATAATGGTATTTATTTTGTGGAGGTTATCAGTAACGGGCTATCACAAGCAAGAAGTAAATTCATTAAAATTTAGTGATATTTTGACAACGTTTACCATACTTTTATAGTTTAGTAAACGTCTTATCGAGAATAGATCGCAACCTACAACAAACATCCATCCATGCAAGAAGCATATATCATCGCCGGATACCGCTCCGCAGTAGGCAAGGCCGGCAAAGGCGGATTCAAATCATACCGCCCCGACGACCTGGCCGTAGATGTCATCCAACACCTGCTGGCACAGGTGTCGCAACTCGATCCCAAAACAGTGGACGATTGCATCGTCGGTTGTGCCAACCCGGAAGGCGAGCAGGGGCTGCAAATCGGCCGCCTCATCTCTACCCGCGCACTCGGCAAAGACGTGCCGGGTATGACCGTCAACCGCTACTGCGCTTCCGGTCTGGAGACCATCAGTATTGCCGTTGCAAAAATTCGCGCGGGTATGGGGCATTGCTATGTCGCCGGTGGCGCGGAGAGCATGTCGTTTATCCCGATGACCGGCTACAAACTCGCACCCAACTACAACATCGCTGCTAATACACCCGATTATCTTGTGGGCATGGGTCTCACCGCCGAGGCGGTATCGCAGAAGTGGCATATCAGCCGCGAAGATTCGGATGCGTTCTCAGTGCGCAGCCACCAGCGCGCCGCCGCCGCGATCGACGCAGGCAAATTCAAAGACGAAATCGTGCCGGTCAAAGTCCCCGACGTGTGGGTCGAAAACGACAAACGCAAGGAGTCTTCCCATATCGTCGACACCGACGAGGGTGTTCGCCGCGACACTTCGCTGGAAGGTTTGTCTAAACTTAAACCCGCCTTCGCCAACGGCGGCGTGGTGACGGCAGGCAACTCTTCTCAAACCTCCGACGGCGCTGCGTTCGTACTGGTGATGTCGGAAGAAATGATGAAATCGCTTGGTTTACAACCAATTGCGCGCTTAGTTGCCTGTTCGGTAGCGGGCGTGGAGCCGATTCACATGGGGATCGGTCCTGTTGCGGCCATCCCGAAAGCCCTGAAACAGGCCGGTATGAAACTCGCCGACATCGAAGCTGTCGAACTCAACGAAGCATTCGGCGCCCAGGCGCTGGCGGTGATCCGCGAAGCCGGGCTGAACCCAGACATCGTGAATGTGAACGGCGGCGCTATCGCGCTGGGCCATCCGCTGGGATGTACCGGGGCAAAACTCAGCGTTCAGATTCTCAACGAGATGCGCCGTAGCAATCAGAAATACGGAATGGTGACAGCCTGTGTGGGCGGCGGGCAGGGGATTGCGGGGATTTGGGAAAGATTGAATTGAAGATACATCGCCCAACAACTGCTTCAACGCTCCTAAATTTAATTTCAGCGAAATGCTTTACTTTTGATTTCAAAATTTTGAACCATGACTGCCTCACTCGAAGCGCGAAAGTTGCACGTTATTGACCTTTTGGTTGGGCTAAACAACGAGCGGACACTGCATCTTATTGAAACTTTGTTGACCTCTGAAAATGATTTTTGGAATGATCTGTCCGAGAGTCAAAAGGCCAAAATCGAGCAAGCAATCCGCGACCTAAATGCAGGAAAGGGCATTCCACATGAGGTGGTAGTTCAGGGATTTCGTCAACGTTATTCAAGATGACATGAACCTTCCTGTTTATATGGTCGCCTGCATCGAGGGAAGAATACGCTGAAATTCTGCAATATGTAGACAGCGAATTTGGCACTGACGCGGCGTTAAAAGTCATGGACAAAATCGAGGCAACTGTCGAGCACATCGCGTCATTTCCAAGAGCATATCCTTTTAGCGAGATTCGCCCGGATATTCACAAAGCCGTTATTTCTCCACAAACGTCGCTCCTTTACAGAATCGCTGAAACTCAGATTCAGCTGTTGCATTTTTGGGACAACCGGCAAGACCCGCGCCGATTGGAATTTTTGTGACCCATTTGCGCCCGCGTGTGGTGTTTTCGCCGCATGCATTCATATCCAAATACTCTATCGGGTGTATCACACTGAAATAACTTGCAGGGTTATCGACCTAAATGACACAGTTATAAGTTTGAGGTAGCAGATTATCGGATAAACTTGTTTTTTTGTATCAAACAGGCGTTCAACCTGCAACTCTTTCTTTAGTAGCATTTTTTATATAAAAAATATATGAAGTACAACTTGCTGATTTTTGCCCTGACCTTTTCCGGTTTCTGTGCCGCACAAGTTACCCTTGAACACACCTACCCGATTGCGGCTGTCAACCGGGTCAAACTCGAAGTAGACGGCGTCAAATACTACTATGCCGATCCGGTCAACCGGCAATTATTAATCTTTAACGAAGACCACAGTTTGTGGAAAACAGTCGATCTCGACATCGATATGGATACGATTATCAGTCTTGTTGTTTCCGGGCTGTCGCAACACCGGCTGATTGCCGATAATGAAATTGAATATATTTATTACGCTTATGGCAAGAAAAACGGCAGTTTTACAAGCAAAAGCGGCACAATGAATTTATCCGGAACCTTTTTCTCCAACACGACGGGTTTTTTTTACATGGTGAATGGCGTGGAAAAGCTTGTGAGCGGCTCCACTGTTTTTACTTTGCCCGGCATGATACCGGAACACAGTTATCCCGGTGTCGATGTGCGGAGGGTAGATGATGCCTTCGATGTATATGTTGTGAGAGGAGTTGACAAAATTGAATTGTATCGCGACGACCATACGTTGTGGAAAACCGTCAACTTCAACTTTTGGTGCGACGACTGTTTTCCTGCTGTAATGGAAGTGTCGCAAACAGCCATCGATCCCGACTCTCTGGTCGAAATAGTATTATCTGAACAAACGAACAACCCCCTTAAATACCTTATCGGTGTGATAAAGGAAGACGGGACCTTATTGTTCGAATATCAGGGTGGGGATGATGAGCGTATTTACGCCGACCTGCTCGGCCCGAACCAGGGATTTGACGGGTACAAACTTGCGCTCGATATGGATGATCTTGATTCTACGCTTATTTACCACCTGCCCGATTTTACGCTGGAAAAAACGTTAAATTTCCATTACAAATACAAAAATACAAACCAGGAAGGCGTTAAATTTTTTCCATACAACACTCGTCCCGGGACAACCGAAATGTCTGTCTTGAACCCGTCAGATTACAGTGTGTGGCACACTTGCCCGAAACCCGCCGGCGAAACCTGGCTGCCCTCATCCTTTAGCCGCTACCTGTTCGATACCGACGACGATGTTGAATTTGATTATCTCTTCACCGCCAATGATCAGACGTACGGTTACCGCTTGCGCGACGAAACCGACGGAAGTTTGCTGATCGATGAGCCGAATATGTGGGGCACTTACCTGAGTTATTTGCCCGGCGCTCCGGTTAAACTGGTTTGCTGGTTTCGGAATTATTATCCCAACCAGGTAAGTGTCACGGATTTCACCCAGATATACGGCATCAATGCTTCAACGGGCTTAAACATTGCCGGCGGGAACGACCTCGAATTGATTGCTTCGCCCAATCCGGGTATTGGAGATTTGTGGATCAATTTTACCGACGCCCCCTCTTCAGAGGTCGAGGTGCAGGTGTTTGACTTGGGCGGAAGGAGTACTTTTTCTCAAATATTTTCCCCTGCGGAAAGCCTTTTGGTACCTCAAACGGCTTTTGGGCAACCTGGAATTTATCTTGTTGAAGTCCGCGCTGACGGAATTCGTACAGTGTTAAAAGTCGTGCGATAAAAAAGATGTTGGATTGGCTATGTTAGTTTGGCGATAAAAGCATACACCCCCTCGCGGTATAAATCAACAGCGAGGGGGTATAGTTTTTATAGATTATTACAACGTAATCCCTACTTCCTCGTAAACCTGTCAAAAACCTTCATCACCGGCAAGGCATTTCCTGCTTCATCGAAGAAGCCTCTGGTGCCACGTGTTACGGCGGGTTCCCACCAAAAAACGCCGACACCCCGGTTGTCGGGCACGCTCATCACGATCCGGTTCACTTCTTCCAAAAATTCTTTCTGGCCTTCGGGTGATTCGGGAAAGGGGGCGTTTTTGTCTACATACTCCTTTGGCTTCCAGTTGTAAGCGGCTTCAACGACGATGATGTCTTTTTTGTATTCCGTTGCCGTGAAGTTTAAAGTCTCCCGCAAGTCGAGCAGGCTGCCGTGCCACCAGGGATAATAGGATTGGCCGATGACATCATAGCGTATTCCGTACGAGTGCAGTTTGTCGAAAAAATATTCCGTGAAGTTCTTATCGCCGCCCTTGTCGATATGGATCATTATTTTGGGACAGGGATTGTTCCCGCAACCGGCGTGTACACCATTGATGCCGGCCTGCACCAGTTCTGCAAAGTTGTCCCAGTTGTCGGGCAATTTTCCATCGGGCCACAGCATGCCGTTGCTGATTTCATTTCCCACTTGCACCATGTCGGGGAAAGCACCGGAGTCGCGGAACGCAACCATTGTGGTCATGGTGTATTCATAAACAGCCTCAACCAAATCGGCATGCGATTTTCCTTCCCAGGCTTTGGGTAAAAACTGTTTGCCGGGATCAGCCCATGTATCGGAGTAATGGTAATCGAGCAGGAATTTGAACCCCTGCTTTTTCGCTTCTTTAGCCAATACAATGGTATATTCAAGACTGTTGGGCAAATTCGTGGGGGTGTGAAACAGCCGCAGCCGTATCCAGTTGTATCCATGGTTTTTGAATATCTGAAGACCGGATTTTGCCTGTCCGTTTTCTTTAAATTGAAATCCCTTGTCTTCTACCTGTTTCATAAATGACAGGTCGGCCCCGATGGCATAATTCTGGGCTTTTGCTGAATGAGCAATCATCAGACAAACGCAAATGAGGTGAGCTGTCATCCTCAGGCAGGCAGCAACAACCATAGTTCTAATCAATGTTTTCATAATCAGGTAGAGTATTCAATTAGCAACAAAAATAATCTTCTTCCCGCGCGTATTGTTTTTTGTTTAACTTTTTGGACGCCTTTGAGACTGCGATATTTTTTTCTCAATTTTTTTCAGGTTGATTTTACATAAAAAAACGAACAGGCCCGTTTCCTTTAGCAAGCCGTAATTTTATCCCTGTTATGAGACACCCGCTAATCATTTTTTTACTCGCTGCCTTCCAACCTGTTGTGGCACAGGATTTTAAGTTGGAAAAACTCCCGGAGCTCATCAATTCGATCTACGATGAGATCACACCCGTGCCTGGTCGCGATGGCAAAATTTTGTACTTCACCCGTGTCGGTTATCCGGAGTTTGAACAAACCCTGTTGATCGATAGCGTCGAGCAGTCAAAAACGCTCAGCCCGGAGCGATACCTGAATGTGTTGTCGGGCATCTATAGCGATATGGCCGGTACAGGAGTTTACAACCCTGCCCGCTCGCCTTTCAACCAGGATGTCTGGGCGGTGCAAGTGGATTCTTCCAGTTTCGGCGCTTTGATCCATCCGGGCTATCCGCTCAACAACGCTTTGCCCAACAGTATCGTGACCATCACGCCGGACCCTAATGCTTATTACACGATCAATCAGTTCGATACCCGGGGCAACATGCAGCGCGGTTTTTCCATCGTTCGCCGTCTTACGGACAGCACCTGGAGTTTTCCCAAGCCGGTGGAGATTCAGGATTTTTACACGATCACCTCCGACGTGGGTCTGACCATGAGTTTTGACGGGCAGGTACTGATTCTTTCGGCAACCCGATTCGACTCGAAGGACATGGATTTATACGTGTGTTTTCGCGAAGGGGAGAACAAATGGAGCGCGCCACAACATTTGGGAACTTCTGTGAATTCACCCATGCGCGAGACCTCTCCGTTCTTGTCTGAGGATAATACTACCCTGTTTTTTTCCTCCAACCGTTCGGGCGGCAGCGATATCTACATCTGCCGGCGCCTCGACGACACCTGGAAAAACTGGTCGGCGCCCTATAAAGCTGTCGAACCGATCAATTCATTCGCCGACGACGGCCAGCCCTATTTCAACATGACCTCCGGTTATCTTTATTTCACTTCAAAACGCGACGGAAACAGCGACATCTTCCGGGTGCAAATTGCACCCCCGCAACCAACGGAAATCGAAATCATCGGACGGGTCATCAATCGAAAAACAAATAACATCCTCACGAAGGCACAAGTCCGGTATTGGACGGAGGGTAATGCCGCCAACTATATCACGGCAGTCGATGGAACATTCCGATTGAAAGTCCCGAAGGGCGTCAAATTTTATTTGCGACCTGAAAAGCCTGGTTTTACAGGTCCGGTGGAGGAGATTTTATTCCGGCGGGACTATTATTATTTCGACGAGCACTATCTCAATTTGCCAATGGACCCTTTGGAGGTGAATGCTAAAATAGAATTACAACCTATATTTTTCCAGCAATCCAAACCGGTGATTCTGGAAGAATCTTACGGCGAACTCGAACGGCTTGCCGCCACTATGACCGAAATGCCAACGCTCTATATTCGTGTGGAAGGTCATACCGACAATGTGGGCAAAGCCGAAGATTTGTTGAAACTTTCTGAAGAACGGGCCGAAGCCATCAAGACATTTTTGGTGCAAAAAGGTATCGACAAAAATAGGATTCAGACAATCGGATACGGCCCCAAGTACCCGCTCAATGACAACAGCGCCGACGAACTGCGCGCCCAAAACCGGCGGGTAGAATTTGTGATCACGAAAATTTGATTTTAGATATTCGGGCGGCACACCGTCTGAATCAATTTACAAACCCATGCAACTATACAGCACCAACAACCCCAACCTGCGCGTTTCGTTCAAGGAAGCCGTGATGAAAGGATTGCCCGATGACAACGGGCTTTTTATGCCGGTCGAAATTCCGAAATTGGAAGTGGGTTTTATCAGAGAGTTGAAGCAGTATTCCTTTCAGGAGGTTTCTTTCCTTGCAGCAAAGAACCTTATGCAGGGCGCCATTCCGGATGAAGACCTGCGTGTCATTATTCAAAAGGCAATTGATTTTCCCGCGCCGGCCGTTCGGCTGGACGACGATACTTTCATCCTCGAATTGTTTCATGGCCCGTCTATGGCGTTCAAAGATTTTGGTGCGCGCTTTATGGCACAAACGATGGCTTGGCTCAACCGGGGTGAAGAAAAAGAACTGACGATTCTGGTTGCCACTTCCGGCGACACCGGCGGCGCAGTTGCAGCGGGCTTTTTCCGTACGCCGGGTATCCGGGTGGTCATTCTCTACCCTTCCGGAAAAGTCAGCCCCTTGCAGGAAAAACAATTGACTACACTTGGGCACAATGTGACGGCGCTGGAAGTAAGCGGCACTTTTGACGATTGTCAGGCTTTGGTGAAGAAAGCTTTTCTGGATCAGGAAGTCATAGCCAAACTTCGGTTGAGTTCCGCGAACAGCATCAACATCGCCCGATTGATTCCGCAGTCGTTCTACTATTTCGAAGCATACAAACAAGTAATGCCGGTACATGCTCCGTTGGTATTTTCGATACCATCAGGCAATTTTGGCAATCTGACTGCCGGGGTGTTATCTAAGAAAATGGGTTTACCTGTGCACCGGTTTATTGCCGCTACAAATGCGAACGACGTTGTGCCGGCGTATTTGGAATCGGGGCAGTACTCTCCCCGGCCTTCTGTGCGTACGCTGAGCAATGCGATGGATGTTGGCGCGCCTTCCAATTTTGCCCGGATGCTGGATTTGTATTGTTCCACGTGGAACATGATGCGGGAAGACATCCTGGGGTATAGTTTTTCAGACGAAGAAACACGAATCGCTATGCGTGAAATTGATAAACGATACAACTATGTGATCGACCCGCATGGAGCGGTGGGATACCTTGCACTCAGGGAATATCAAAAGCGCGAATCGTGCTTAGGGATTATTCTTGAGACCGCTCACCCGGCCAAGTTTGTGGAAGACGTAGAGCAGATATTGGGAAGAAAAATTTCCTTACCGGAGCGCCTGGCTGCCCTGGCAAATGAGGAGAATAATGCTGTGCGCATGCAACCAGACTATGCTACTTTTAAAGAGTGGCTGCTTGCACATAAATGACAAAACGGCTTACCTCTGATTAAAGATTACCGCATAACACAGGCCCAAAAAAATAGGGGATGTTCCACGTGGAACATCCCCTATTCATTTCATCCGCCCCTACCCCTCATCATCGGTGCTCTCACAATCGTAATATTTTTTGGACGGCGAAGGCCTTTCTTTGCCTTCCCCACCCTTAGAAGTCACTTGTAATAATTTCTGGATAATCCGTGCGCGTTCCTGTTCTGCCTGCTCTTGCGCTTTCACGTCTTGCTGCCGGTCGAAAAATAAAATGCCATCCACCCAGGTTTGTTCCGCACGGGCATAGACGGAAAGCGGATTGTCGTTCCAAAGTACCAGATCGGCATCCTTGCCGATTTTGATGCTGCCTACCCGGTCGTCGATGTGCAGTAGTTTGGCCGGGTTGATAGTTACCATTTTCCACGCGTCTTCTTCTTTCATGCCTCCATACAACACCGACTTGGCTGCTTCCTGGTTGAGGCGGCGCGCCATTTCCGCGTCATCCGAATTGATGGCTACCGTCACACCCTGGTCGGCCATTATTTTTGCGTTGTATGGTATGGCTTCGTATACCTCGTATTTATAAGCCCACCAGTCACTAAATGTACTGCCACCCACACCGTGTTTCGCCATTTTATCGGCGACTTTGTAACCCTCAAGGATGTGTGTGAAAGTGTTGACCTTAAATCCGAATTGTTCTGCCACGCGCATCAGCATTGTGATTTCGGATTGCACATAAGAGTGACATGTGATAAAACGCTTCGACTCTAATATCTCCAGCAGCGCCTCCAGTTCGAGATCTTTGCGATAAGGTTTGCCCGACATTTTCAATTTTCCGTATTCCTGTGCGCGGGTAAAGTAGTCCACGTAGGTTTGTTCCACGCCCATCCGCGTCTGTGGGTATCGGGTGCGATTGTTGTCGCCCCAGTTGCTTTGCTTCACATTTTCGCCAAGGGCAAACTTGATAAACCCCGGCCAGTTCTGAAATTTCAACTCTTCCGGTGCCGCGCCCCAACGCAGTTTGATGAGTTGAGTCTGGCCACCGATCGGATTGGCCGATCCGTGCAGCAAGTGGCTGCTTGTAACGCCACCGGCGAGTTGGCGATAAATATCGATGTCCTCCGAATCGAGCACATCGCCGATCCGAACTTCGGCACTGCTTTCCTGTGTGCCTTCGTTGACCGAGCGGCTGACTGCAATGTGCGAGTGCTCGTCGATGATGCCCGCTGTAAGGTGTTTACCGGTTCCGTCCACGAGCAAAGCATTGTCCTGCACCGGCAGTTCACGACCAATTTTTTGGATTTTTCCATTGGTGATGAGCACGTCGCAATTTTGAACGATGCCCTCTTTTTCGTTTGTCCAGACGGTTGCGTTTTGAATCAGCACCGTTTCCGGTTTCGGTTTTTCCTTCCAGCCAAAAGCCGTGAAAGGATAGATCACATCACCGGTTGCCTGCGCAGCGACAGATGCCTGTCTGGTGATGGGCCTTTCCGATCCGGCGGCAACAAAATCCGCGCGCCAATCCGTCCAGGCGCCATAGGGGAGTGTCCCTTTTCCTGTCCATTGCTGCGGGTTATTCGTTGTCCCGGAAAGGGAGATATAACCTTTGTTCGTGGTGTCTGGCTGAAAAGAAAGCGTGATCAGATCACTTGCCGAAGTCGTCAGCGTGGCTTTTACTTTCGAACTATCGGCCTTCATGATCTGTGCATCGGGTGCATCCGGTTTTCCTTTTATGGTTAAGGTGTATGATTCATTTCCAACCATGAGTTTGTAAGTGCCGAGCCGACCGGGATTGTTGGTGAAGTAATTGGGCGCGGTTACTTCGAGTGGTTTTCCCAGTGTCCAGTTTTGGAGAATTTTCGAATCCTTTTGAAAAATATTTCCGGAGCTGATGATGAAGTTGGCAAATTTACCCGGCTCCAGACTCCCTACCCGGTTGTATTGGTTGATAAAACCGGCCGGGTGATAGGTAAGCGCCTGCAAGGCTGTTTGCTCAGAAAGGCCGTACTCGATGGCTTTTCGCAGATTTTCCCAAAACTTGCTTTTGTCTTTCAGGCCGGCCGCTGTGAGTGCAAACGGAATGCCGGCGGCTTCAAGCCGACCGGGATTGGTCGGCGCCAATTCCCAATGCTTCAGGTCTTTTAATTGAATATTCAACGCGTCGTAGGGGTCTTTCACGTCGTAGTTTTCTGGAAATACCAGCGGAACAATCAGCCGTTGACCGGTCGCTTTCACTGCTTCGAGGCGCTGGTATTCGTCGCCGGCAGTTTTGATCAGGTATTTGATGTTGAATTCTTTACCGATCTGTGCGATACGCAGGATGTCGAGTTTGTCGCTCGCCTCAAAAATTTGTGGTAAGCCTTGTAAAGTATTCCAGGCTTCGAAAGAAAGATTGCGTTCTACTTTCAATCCTTCTGTTTTGTACCACTGGCCGTCTAAATAAGTTTGGCGAATGAGGGCGATGCAACCCATGAGGGAGGAAGGATAATTTTGTGTGCTCGATCCTTTCCGGAAAGAAAGATAATGTGCGGCTTGTGGGACGATGATTGCTTCGTGTTCACGCATATCTGCCAATGCCACGAGTGCGCCTGTTCCACGTGAAACACCGTCGGCTTTATGTGTGACTACCGTTCCGAAGCCAATTTTTCGCAATTCGTCGGCTGCTTTTGTATCATTTGAAAAAACATCTGCGGCACTGAATTCGGGTTTGAGTGCTTCGTTCCACGAATACGCTCCTTTTTTGCTGGAAAGCGGCTGCGGCGGACGTTGACCCTGGCCTCCGCCACCAGATTGGGAGGGCGACGCGGGTAAACCATAATCCGATGCATACAAATCTATAAAGGCCGGGTAAATGGTTTTTCCTGCACAGTCGATGACCACGGTGCCTTTCGGTATGGTGACTTTGGAGCCACACGCTTCCACCTTTCCATCGCGGATGAGCAGCGTCGCTGCCTCCATGCGGGTTTTATAGTCCACATAAATAGTGGCATCAGTAAAGGCGAAAAGACCTGGCCGTTCGTCTGAAGGGGCGGCTGTCGGGAAAGTTATTTGAGCGCAGAGGGGGCTGATCGGAGTTAAAAATGTGACAATGAGTAGAAGGTAAGCCGCAGTTTTATTCATGAAAGAGGACGTTTTTTACAGGGTAAAAGTAGAAAAGCGTTTGGTTTAAAGAACATACAATATCTTGCAACACACTTTAACCTATCGCTAAAATGAAAAAACTTACTCCCTTTTTGTTGCTTTTCGGTTTTCTGACTGCCCAGTCCCAAAACTGTGACCCAACGTTTTATTATTTTGACGATGCCGATCCGTATTCTGAAGTCGCTTTGGAACAATTGCCTGATGGCAGTTTCCTGATGGCTGGAACAAGCTCCGTTGGCAGCAAAGATGTTTGTGTGCTAAGGATTGATCCGCTTGGCAACGAAGTGTGGCGAAAAACTTTTGGCGCAGCGAACGACGATATCGGAAAGGCGCTCGTGCCGTTAGCCGACGGGAATTTCATGGTACTGGCCGATACCAAAGTTGGTAACTATCAAAAGATTTACCTGATTAAAATTGACGTCGATGGCAATCTGATCTGGGAAAACAGCTACAATGACCCCAACAAAAATTTTATTTCCCATGATATGGTTGAAGACGGACAAGGAAATATCATCGTGGCCGGCCACCAGGAAGGAGTATCCGATGATATTCAAATGGTCATGCTGAAAGTTGCCTCGACCGGCACCCAATTGGACAAATCCGTTTTCAATCCCTTTATTGCGCAATGGGATGAGACGTGGATACAACCAGGTTTTGGAAAGAGTCAGGCCTTGTCAGTGACTGTTTCCAATGATGGCAACTATCTATTTTCCGGCACGAGCCAACCGGATTTTAACATTTTCCCCCTGTCGAGCAACCTCATCCTTATGAAAACAACTCCAAATCTGGATATTATCTGGCAAAAAGACTTTTTTGGCAGGCATGCAGTCTGTTACAGCGGAAATCTCGGCGTGGGTATAGTACAAATGCCGGATGATAATATATACGTGGCTGACCTGAAAACCGGTTACTGCTTGGATGGCCCGTCTGAACCAATTATTTTGTATAAGTTTGATAATCAAGGAAATAAGATTTGGGATAAATCCGTGGGGGAGGGCGGAACCGCTGATATTTTCCCGACAACTGACGGCAGTTTTATCATCACCGGAAGCCTTTCTCAATTAGTAAAGGCAGATACGTCGGGCGCTGTTATCTGGCAGACAAATTTTGGATACACTGCCTGGCTCAACAGTTATGATTGTATCGAACAACTGCCCGACGGCGGATATGCTTTTGGCGCCTACGGATACAACAATGCTCCAAGTTTTGTTTTGGTCAAGACCGATTCATTAGGAAATAACTGCAAAAACCAGCTCAGCGGGCTCGTTTATTACGATCAAAACGGCAACTGTAAATACGACAATTTGGAGACAGTGCTTCCGAACAGTTTTGTGAAAATGCAACCCGGATCACAACCACAACCACAATATGACCTGACTGGTATTGACGGGCGTTACCGGTTTACAGTGGATACCGGTATATTTGAGTTGAGTACGATTCCTTACAGCACTTTCTGGCAAGCCAACTGCCCACCCGGAGGAATATTAAGTCTTGATTTGAGTGCACCCTATCAAAATCCGGATTCGCTGCATTTAGGACTTGTTCCACAAGAGATATGCCCTGTTTTAGCCTATCAATCCAGTCTGACTTCTGCAAGGATATGCACACGTGGCCAATATAGCTTCAAACTTTGCAATGAGGGCTCCCAAACTGCAAACAGTGTTTTCCTTACGCTCGATTGGCCGGATGAACTCAAATTCCTCGATGCAAACCTGCCGTTTACATTGCTTGGCAGTACGTTTACTTTCGATTTTGGACCGCTTGGTATCGGGGAGTGTAAGACGCTGTATATCAATGACTCCATTCGGTGCGACGCAATGTTGGGGACACAAGTGTGTATCCCGGCTACAATTGGTCTCGCTGAAAATTGCAGTTCGTATAGCTACTCCAAAAACGACACCGTCTGCCGTATTCTGACCAACTCTTATGATCCGAATGACAAACAGGGATTCGCTGACAACCAGGAAAATTGTTTCAATGCAAAAGACAGCCGGCAGGAAACGATTTACTACACAGTTCGCTTCCAAAATACCGGCAACGACACTGCTTATCGGGTGATGGTAATCGATACTTTGGATACCGGTATTTTTGATATAGAGACATTCAAATCCGGCCCGTCGAGTCACACCTACGAACTTATGGTCAGAAGCGACAATATGCTGATCTGGATTTTCCGGGGCATCAACCTGACGGATACCTTTACCAATTACTCAAACAGTCAGGGCTATCTCAGTTTTAGTGTCAAAACCCGGTTGCCGCTCGTTCCGTCGGCAGAAATTCAAAACCAGGCAGATATATATTTTGATATGAATGATCCAATTTCGACACCGGAAAACAAGATTGCTGCTTGCGCAGTTGTCGGCATGAAAAATCCTGCAAACGACTTTAATGATGAATTGGTTATTTTCCCTAATCCGGCTACTGATGTTGTTGCCTTGCGTTGGTCGGACATGAAAGGTCAGGCGATTTGCCGGATCATTGATTTAAGTGGAGCAATTCTTATTGAAAAAATGCTGAGCACATTGGAGCAGGGCGAAATTCAACTGTCCGGTTTGAGCCCAGGCTTGTATATTATCAGCATCGAGAGCGATGGACGCCTGATGCGAGGAAAGGTAGTTGTTCACTGATGAACCGGCCCGTCTTCGGTCGGTGATTCAGGTAGTTTTCGTTCCTTAGGCGAGCGGCCGGTTTCTTTTAAAGCCCGGTCAATCACCCATTCCAGTTGCCCGTTCACGCTGCGAAACTCATCGGCAGCCCATTTTTCGAGCGCCGTGTAGGTGGCATCATCTATGCGCAGGACGAATGATTTTTTTGCTGCCATCTGTTCGTTGTTCGTTGAAAATTGTACATTTTTCAATGGCTGAAACCTGTGAGGTTTTTAAAACCTCACAGGTTTGGCTAAATGCTGGGCAATCAGGGGCTACTGATGCAAAGTCCCGGTGTTCAGTACCGGCTGAGCGTTGCGGTCGCCGCAGAGGACTACCAGCAAATTGCTGACCATCGCTGCTTTTTTCTCCTCATCGAGTTCTATTATTTGTTTTTTGGAAAGTTGTTCGAGTGCCATTTCCACCATGCCGACGGCGCCTTCCACGATTTTGCTGCGGGCAGCCACGATGGCGGTCGCCTGCTGGCGCTGAAGCATGGCCTGGGCAATTTCGGTGGCGTAAGAAAGATTATTAATCCGGGCTTCGATAATTTCCATGCCGGCAATCAGTAAGCGTTCACTGATTTCGTGGGCGAGTTGGTGGTTCACTTCGTCGAAACTGGACCGCAGCGTAATCGATGCACTTTCGTCCTCCCAGTTGTCGTAACTGTACATCCCGGCAAGTTTGCGCATGGCGGTCTCGCTCTGGATTTTGACGAACTCCGGATAGTTTTCCACCGCAAAGGTGACCTTGTAAGTATCTTTTACGCGGTACGTGACCACAGCGCCTATCATAATCGGGTTACCCTGTTTATCATTGACCTTGATCGTCGGCACATCGAGCGTCACAGCGCGAAGCGATGTTTTTTTCTTTGTATAAAAAGGGTTGGCGTAGAAAAAACCACTCTCCTTAATGGTACCGATGTATTCGCCGAACAGAATGAGCACCCGGCTGCTGTTGGGTTCGATGGCGATGAAGCCGGGCGAAATGAAGGCTATATCGAGCACCAGAATGATAATACCGGGTATGAATTGTCTGGTAATCAGTAATGCGATACCTGCAGCCAACAAAAGGAAGAAGAGCGTAAGCATCATCCAGCCGGATGTAGGTTTGATTGTTTTTTCCATGACTTTGGTTTGATTTTAATGTGATACTAATTTGATAGCAAATGTAATCACATTAAATCGGGTTTGTCAAGGGGTAGTGTGAAAAAAACGGAGAAGGCCGGCTGCGCGACGACGAACGGAAGCGAACAGACGACGGCATTCGCGGCGATGCGTTTGTTATTCTGATAAAATTCCGGAAAAACGAAGCGAGAACAAGGCGCGTCAACGTCAAATATTCTCAGCAAACGAAGCGAACCATTTTTTCAGGACTGTCTTTTCCGACAAATACTCAAATGCCAGGTAGGAAAAATAGGCCACCGCTCCGCCCAACAATACATCGATGAAATAATGATGCCTTGAATAGACTGCCGCAAACCAAACGCCTGCGGTAAAAACTGCGAACAGCACATTGAGCCAGATTTTTTTCAAACGCCGGCCATACAACAGGCACAGCACCGGATAAGCGGAATGGAGGGAAGGAATGGCGGCAAAAACATTGGCATTTTTTTCATACATCCCGGCGAAAATGTTGATGCCGACCAGTTTATCAAATTCGAGCAGCCCGGCAGCATTGCCTTTGGTTCCGTGAATCACCTCGAAACCATGTTGCTCCACATACCAGGGCGGTGCGGCAGGGTATAGATAGTAAATGCAGAAACCGATCAGGTTGGTAAAGACAAAGGCGTAGGAAAATTTGAGAAACAGTAATTTATCGTTGCGGAGCAACCAAAAGGCGAACAGCAGCGGAATGGGCACCCAATTGAGGTAAAACAATCCGGTCACAATGTCCCAGAAAGGCGTGTGACGGGTTTTGAAAAACTCATTCCAGGTAAGACGACCTTCCGGCGTATTGATCCCAAACCAGGCTTTTTCAATGTAGTAAGGTTCAGCCACATGGATGGGATTCACCTCATAATTAGGGAGCACGCGCATGGAATCGTAAATAATCCAATACGCAATAAAGACCCCGAAGGCCAATAAAAACCGTCGGGTCGTTGAATGCAGGTAGTAGAGCGAAAGCGCAAGCAAATAAATAAAAAGGTGTTCCATGCGCCATCCCACGAAATACCAAAACCAGGCAAAATAAGCTGCAGAGCTAGCAAACAGGGTTGCAAAGTGTCTCAAAGTCAAGGGATAAATTTTTCGTAGACAGCGGCGCCGGTATTCAGGTCCTTGCCCCAGAATTCTACGTACTCCACTTTCGGAGCAATCGTAAAGGTGGTACTTTTATCAATCTTGACGAAAACGCGGTCCAATTTCATTTTTCGTCCGTTTACTTCGGTCATCACGTACGGTTTGCCTTGTGCATCAAATGCAAGCCGGAGTTTTTTCTTCGAATAACTAACGAGGTGAATATCATACTCATTAGCGCCGGCAACCTTTTGGTATTTTACGCCATATGCTAAGGTACGCTGAATATAAGTGAGGCCTTGAGCGCCACCGCCATCTGCGTAACGGATCCAGTAGATGTTGACCGGTTCAGTTGATTTAAAAACTTTCGCCTCCGATACATTGGCATCGTAGATGATGGTGTTTGTGTTGCCTGTACGCTGGATGTAAAACAGGCGGTTCTGGCCATCGGGCGGTGTAGGATAAGAATCCTGGGCGGTCGTTCCGAATGCTGCGATGCAGAAAAGGAACAGGATTTTCAAACGCGTTTTCATTTCAAAATCAATTATGTTTTTTTAAAATGTTGACTTTTAGATGTTTGGGGTATTTGGATTGATTTCCGGCATTACCAGAGTCATACACTTGAATTTATTTGTTGTCCAGTTTATCCAATGCTATTTTCGATTCCCGCAGGCGCTGGATCGCAGTCAAATTGGTCAGAATAGCCAGGATAAAAATGGGGAAAGTGAACAGGGTAATGTTTTCAAAAATCGGGAATGTGGTACCCGGTACCGTATATTTGAATTGGCCGGTGTAGTCGGCCAACAGACCGCACAATACCGCAGAAATGCCGATGAGCAGGATACGTTCCGGGCGTTGCATGAGCCCTCCTTTGCATTCTATCCCCAGGCTTTCGGCACGTGCACGCACATAACTCACCATGATTGATCCGATCATCGCAATGAAGGCGAACAAAGAACTCAGAAAATAACTCTGCGCCACGAGGTAGTAACAGATACCGAGAAACATCACCAGTTCGCTATATCGGTCGAGCACCGAATCGTAGAGTGCACCGAATTTGCTTTCCATTTTGCCCACCCGCGCAAGCCGCCCGTCGATCATATCGAACAAGCCGCCAAAAAGGATGATCGCACCACCCCATCCGACATAACGCAGGTCGATGCGTGGTTCGCCGCCACCCGCAATAAATACGACGGTGGCTCCTATATTGATCATAAAACCGATTGTCGTCACTGCATTCGGCGTAATGCCGGCCTTCAGGAGCAGGTTGATAAAGGGGTTGAAAATCCGGTAAATGATGGGTTGACCAACTTCTTTTAAAAAATTCGACATGGACACTTAATTGAATGGTTCGAATAATCAGTTTTTGGGACAGTGGGTCTGAAATAAAATTAGTGAAGGCGACAGATACTTCAATGGTACTTTGGTCGGGATTGGGTAACTGATTATTCACAACACAGATTAAAATTCCAGTTTAAACCGCATCCGGATTCCTGATTTTGAGATGCCGGGTTTGTCTGTATAAGTCAAACGCTGCACATAGTCTATCCGGATGAATTTCAAAATGTTGGCAACGCCTACGCTTGCCTCCATGTATGGTTGTCCGTCGAGAGTTTGGGTGATCGTATTACCGAATACGTCTACCGGAAAAAGCAGCAAACCGTTTTCCGGGCTGGGCTTGTTTTTGTCGTCCAGGCTGCCCCAGAGAACTTTAACGGTTGCCACTTCGCGCCACTTCAATTTTTTCAGCAACGGCACACGATTGAAAAAGAACCCGCCGAAATTATGGTTTACATTGATGGAAACATATTTATCGCTGATAAATTCGAGGAAGTTCATCAGGTTGTACGACTCCAACTGGTAAGCGTAGGTCTGGTTGGCGCGGTGCGCTACCAGCAACGGGTACGGCACCTGGCCAAAAACGCGTCCGGCTTCCAACACGGCGATCGACCAACCCAACGGCGACACGAAAAATCCTTTCGTTATTTTTGCCACTACCCGGTGATAGTTGTATTCGCTGCCGAGCACACCTTTCACGCCGGTTGTATAATCAAGGTTAAAAATCGGGTATTTGGTCAAAAAAGGTGTGCGATAAGTAGCGCCCTGGTAAAATTTTTCATTTGGCGCATAGCGCAGGCCGATTCCCAGTTCGGTGGTATTCACTTGTTCTTTGTAATACAATCCGTCCTCTAATTCGTAGTCGAACTTCAAAATACCGCCGGGTTCATAGCGGATGTTTTTTGTTGAAAACGAATAAGTAAAACCGTCTAAATTTTCATTGGTGTACTCCGCCCCGATCGTTTTGGTGTAATACATTTTATCGTTCACGCCACGTTTGAACGAAAGCAAAAAGTTATCCTCCTGGACAAAATTCAGGTTTTGACCCGGAATTTTGACGTCGTCCTGGTACCATACTTTGAGCTGATTCATGGGAAATCGCAGCATTTGCGCACTGCCGAAGTTGTAGTACGCTGCTGCATACCCTTTCCAGGTGACATCCTTGAATCCGTACGCCAGGTAAGTTTCAAGCATGACCTTTTTGCTGAATTTCTGGTTGGTGCGTCCTCCAAAACGAAGGCGCCAGCCTTCCACGCTGTTGAAACTATAAAAAGTGTTGGCTGGGCCGATATCAAAACCACCAACCGGGGTATATCCTTCGAACAGGAATTTTACGCCGCCCATAAATCGCTTGAAAGGCTTGTAGTTATTGAGGCTGTCCACCATTTTATAGATGCCTTGCTCATTCACGCTCAGGCTGTCGTGGCGATTGGCAGCCCAAAATTGTTCATCGCGCACATCCGCACCCGGATCCCTGAATTGATTTACTTTGGTGCGGAACAGGGTGTCGGGTAAAAATTCATTGATGTGGTAATCGTCGTAAGTGGTGATTTTCCTGCCGAGGAATGAGCGGGCATTGCTGTTTTGCGTCACACCAAAATCCATAAATATCTCGTCCTTCATCAACATCAGGCCGCGGCCGGCGCCGGGCGTTTCCACCCAGTCGAACTCCTGGTTAATTTGCAACTCATTGACCCAGTTGAGGTTGGCATCCTTTGGAATGCCGACTTCAATTTTCCGCAAGGCATACGTGCTGTCCAGCGCGATCCAAATATAACCCATGAAACCCAAATCGCTTTTCTGCCGCGGCGCAAAATACATGTGAACACACTTGGTGTCCATCAACACGACGGTATCGAGGATATAAAAACGGTAAAGCGTTGGCGCAATCGGCGCAATCGGACTGACAAAGTCCATTGTAACCAGGTTGACGGCATTTTTATAAAAATCCACGTCCTGGTAAATATTTTCGATGGAGGTTGAAAGCCCCTGATTGTCCAAATAGCCGGGCAGTGTCGAGTTGCGTTCTCCCCGAATATACTCCTTTTCTGCTTGTGGTGATTTGCGGTAATAGACATCCGAAATGGTTTCGCGGAGGAAAAAGGGCAGGCTTACGTCGCCGGTCACTTTGTTGCTGTCCACATTGTCGAAAATGAAATCGATCTTGCGGAATAAAAAGCTCTTCCTCATTTGGTCGGTCACATTGTTGAGGGCAAACTGTACTTTTTCATACTTCTCAAAATTGTAATAATCGTGCGCCTCTTTCCGGTTTTGGTCTTTGTGATCGATCACTTGCTGGATTAATTCAACCGCCGGGTTGTTTTTGTTGCGATATTTTCCCGACTTGACAACCACTTCTTTCAGATCGGTGCCCAACTCTTCCATTCGGACGGAAAGTTCGGTTGACCTGCCGGGGTTGACCTTGATGGTTACAGCGTTATAACCCACAAGTGTGATGGTAACGGTAGTAACTGCTTCCTGGGTCTGTACACGGAAGTTGCCGTTGATATCCGATATGGTGCCGAGGTTGGTGCCGTCGAATTTTATGGTTGCATACGGCATTGCTTCTTCCGTATTGGCATCCACAACACGACCGCGCACTTCCGTAAGCGCCTGGCCAAACGCAGTAAAATGGATTGCAACGGTCAGGATGAGTAACCAAAGCCGCAGGCTGAATTTTACGTTCATTGCATGAGTTTTGCCAGGACGATAGAATCAAATGGTCGTTTCATATCGCCTGATGAAAAATTTGGTTTTTGAACCTTAACCAAACACAATTTTCTTATTGAACAAAAAGCCGAATAGCCACACGGTTGTAGCGGTTGTAATCCGGGACGGCCATGGCTCCCAACCTGCGTAACCATTCAGCAACCATACACCGGCGGCGTTCAATCCCATCCCTGCGAATATCCCTAAGACGTATTTTATTTTCAAAAAGTTGCTGTCGCGGGTTTTCGAATGCTTGAAAACCCATGAACGGTGCAATAGAAATGCAAATACGGAACCGATCGCCCGCCCGGTAATGGTAGCCATTACCGGTGAAGCGCCCAAATACATCAATGTCGCATGGAAAGTCGCAAAATCTGCCGTTGTCGCCACTAAGGAAGAAGAACCGTATTTACCCAGCAAATGCACATGTGCCAGATAACGCGGACGCTCCGGGTCTGACGCCAACGGCAACGACTGTTTGCCGGCGATTGCGTTTTGTTCGGTCATTATAGTTTCTCTTCTTTTCACCAATTCAGCTGGAAAAAAAGGTTGATTAACTGAAGTACGATATTGGCATAAACACCTGCCAGCACATCGTCGAGCACAACACCCCATCCTCCGGGAATTGACTCCAGGCGACGTACACCCAGCGGCTTGGCAATATCGAAAAAACGAAACAACAGGAATCCGATCGCGTAGTTGCCGAGGGTAAGCGGATTTCCGACCAATGTCAGCCACATACCGACCATTTCATCTGCTACCACAAAGCCGGGGTCTTCACCCCATTCGTCGGCGAACATATCCACGGCTTTCGCACAGATAAAACTGAACGTGATGGCTGCGGCAATCAGTACGAAACGAGCGAGATTTGAATCTACCCATATCAGCGGTACAGCCATCAAGGCTGCTAACGCCGCTCCCCACGTACCCGGAGCAACCGGTAGTTTTCCCGTGCCAAAGCCGAGGGCTGCAATTCTGTGGAAGTTGCGCATTTCAATTTGTCAAAACTGTCGAATTTTGATTTATGATGGAGGATTACACAATGGCAGGTTTTTCTCAAATCTGCAATCATGTAATCCTCCATCTGCAATCAAAAAAAAGTCACACGTTGCTCAATGATGTGCCGGAATCATTTCCTCATACTCTTTCACCAGGTCTTCATAATAATCGAGACCCAGGTGCGTGATGAGTTCTTCGCCCATCAGGTAACGGAGCGTGTTTTCGAGTTTGCTCAGTTGTTTGAAAATGTCGTGCTGGGCCGGCAGTCCGGGGGCCGTCTGCGGTGCTTTGAAATAAAACGACAGCCACTCCTGAATACCCGTCATGCCAGCGCGTTGGGCCAGGTCGAGGAACAGCGCGAGGTCGAGTACAATGGGGGCCGCCAGAATAGAGTCGCGGCATAGGAAATTGATCTTGATCTGCATGCCGTAGCCAAGCCAGCCGAAGATGTCGATGTTGTCCCAGCTTTCCTTGTTGTCACCGTGCGGCGGATAATAGTTGATGCGGATTTTGTGATAGATGTCGCCGTACAACTCAGGTTGCAACTCAGCGTTAAAAATACCGTCGAGCACACTGCCTTTGGAGACTTCCTTGGTTTTGAAATTTTCAGGCGCATCCAGCACGGCGCCGTCGCGGTTGCCCAGGATATTTGTTGAAAACCAGCCCCTTACACCCAATGCCCGGGCATGCAAACCCGGTGCAATGATGGTTTTCATCAGGGTCTGACCGGTTTTAAAGTCTTTACCGGTGATGGCGGTTTTTGTTTTGTGCGCCAGTTCCAGTATGGCCGGAATGTCGCAGGTCAGGTTGGGTGCGCCATTGGCGAACGGCACACCGCATTTGAGCGCGGCATAGACATAGATCATGCTCGGTGCGATATGTTCGTCGTTGTTGCGCAGGCCGGTTTCGAATGCTTCGAGCGATTGGTGCACATCGCTTGCCTCAATATAAGCCTCGGTGGAAGCGCACCAAACGATCACTAAGCGGTCGCAGCCATTTTCCGTTTTGAAGCGGCGAATGTCGTCCATGAGTTGTTCGGCCAGGTCCATTTTGGTCGCTCCGGTTTTCACGTGGGTACCGTCGAGATTGCGTACATAAGTTTTGTCGAACACGGCCTTCATGGGTTTGATCTGCTGCAAATCTTCTTTCAGAAGTTCCACTAATGGTCGGTCGAGCACTTTGGCTTCCAGGGCCGCTTCGTACACGTTATCGTCATACACGTCCCAACCGCCGAACACGATGTCGTCGAGGCCGGCCAGCGGCACAAACTCCTTGATATCCGGATTGCGGTCTTCCGTGCGCTTGCCGAGGCGGATGGTACCCATCTGTGTCAGCGATCCTATCGGCAAAGCGATGCCTTTGCGGGCCGCGATCACTCCTGCGATGAAAGTAGTAGATACGGCGCCCATACCCGGCGTGAGAATGCCGAGTTTGCCTTTTGCGGGTTGTATTGTGATTGATTTACTCATATTATGTGCGTTTAATTGTGTTTTCGTTACAAAATTGTGTTAATCATTAAAAATCAACGCACTGAAATGAATTGAATGGTCGTATTTCGAAGGTCAGTGGTCGATTTTGCGGGTTCATTCGTTCTTCGGGTTGGGAGTGCTCAACCAATTGACGTTATAACCAGCGGTGTTCTTTGTACCAACGCACAGTTTCCTCCATTCCGGAATACAGGTCGTAGCGGGGTTGAAACTGCAAATCGCCGAAGGTTTCGCTCATATCACACAGCCAGCTTTCTGCTGTGAGTTCGGGTAGTTTTTCCCGGTTCAACGGCGGCACTTCGCCGCGCCATTTGCCGGCCAGTTCTGAAACGCCCGCCACAACCCGAATGACGGGCAAAGGGATTTTCACCTGTGTAGCCGGGCGTTTGGTGACGGCTTCCACGGCTTTGCCCAGTTCTGTATTGGAATATGCATTGCCGTCGGTGACCAAATATCTTTTTCCGGAATGCCCCTTTTCGAGCGCGGCGAACATCAATTGCACCAGGTCCTTCACGTATATAAAACTCAATTGTTGCGGCCGGGTACCAATCAAAAAAGCCCAGCCTTGCGTCGCGAGTTTTATCGCCAGGTAAATCCCCTTTTCACGAGGGCCAAATACTGCGGTTGGTTGCACGGCCGTCCAGGGAAAATCACGCAGCGAAGCGAGGTATTGTTCGGAAGCGAGTTTGCTTTCGCCGTAAAATGTAACCGGGTTCGGCGTCTGGTTCGGTGTCAGTTTTTGATCGTATTTCGCAGGGCCGATGGCTGCAAGACTGCTGACGTACAAAAATTTATCCGGCGCCAGGTTGTTGTCCAAAAGGGCATCGGCAAATCGTTTGGTGTTTTCAAAATTACTGGCGAAGTATTTTTCCCGGTTCGGTTCTTTGGTGCTGCCTGCATTGTGAATAATAAAATCGTATCGTCCGGCAGAAGCTAATTTGTGCCTCAAATCGGCTTCGCTCCGGAAATCGAGCTCTAAAAAGCGGATGCGCCCGTCCTGCAGCCACTTCCGGTCGCTGCTTGGGCGGACTGCGGCGGTCACTTCCCAGCCCCGGTTCAATCCCTCTTCGGCCAAAAAGCCGCCGATAAAACCGGATGCGCCAGTGATGAGTATTCGTTTCATTTATATTTCCTTTTCGTAGATCCGATACGTTCGGTACACTTTGCCGTTGATTTGCTGGATGGCGCGGTTCATCAATTCGTTGTCCTCCAATATCCACGACGCTTCACCCCATTCCATGCCTTTGCGTTGGCCCGTGACGATGTTGCGCACATAAAAACAAGCGTCGATCCCCAGCCGGCGATACTCTTTCAGGGTACCCAGCGCGAGGATGCGGACGCTTTTGATTTTTTTCAGCCCCCAAAGCAATTTGAACACGCCAAAAGGAAACAGCCGCCCGCGTTTGAGTTTGATTAGAACCTCATTCACGTTCGGGATGGTCAGCGAAACGCCGATAATTTTCCCGTCTTTTTCAGCAAAATACACAAAATCGGGGTCGATGATCGCTTTCAGGTCTTTCCCGATTTGGCGAATTTCAGCGTCGGTCATGGGTACGAAACCGGTATTTTCGGTCCAGGAAGCGTTGTAAACGGGCAGAAAATCTTGCATTTCCTGTTTGTACCGCTTCATATTGGCCGACCGGATCGTGATACCGCGTTGTGCCAGCCGCGCTTCCAACTTTTGGGCAAACTCGATAATATCCTGCGGCATTTCAGTAGCGACCAGTTTGTAACAAAGCAGGTCCGTCAATTTTGTAAAGCCGTATTTTTCAACCAGCGGAACGTAATACGCTGCGTTGTAAGGATTCATCACTACCGGCGGAACGTCGAAATTTTCTACCAGCAACCCCACCACTTCGTTTGTGGAAAAATTAGCAGGGCCGATCATTTTCCCCAACCCTTCTTTGCGCAGCCAGTCTGCCGCCGTATCCAGCAGTTTTTTGGCGACTTCAAAATCGTTGACGACATCGAAAAAGCCAAAAAAACCCTCCTGCCGACCGGCAAATGCGATGTGGTTGTTGTTGCGGATGGCGGCGATACGCCCCACGATTTTACCATCCTTTTTTGCCAAAAAGTACTCCGCCTTCGAGTGCAGCCAAAAAGGCGATTTTTTAGGGTTCAACAGCGCTTCCTGCTCCATATAGAGCATCGGCACGTAGTTCGGGTCGTCGGCATAAAGGTCATGCGGGAAGTCAATGAACTGCCGGAGTTGACTCCTGGATTCGACTTTTACAATGTCAGTCATGCCGGGTTACATCTGCGTATGAAAAACTTCAACAGGCTCTTCCGAGCGGTCGCCGATGATGCCGAGTTTCATTGCATTGTCGTACATCCGGTCGATGGCGCGGTCGATTTGTTCCTGTGTATGGGTAGCCATCAGCGAGAATCGGATCAGTGACTCCTCGCTTGGCACGGCGGGCGACACGACGGGGTTGATAAATACACCCGAATCGAAACAAGCGGTGGAGTAAGCAAAGGTTTTAAGGTTGTCGCGGATATAAATCGGAATGATGGGCGACTCGCTTGGTCCCACCTCGAAGCCGAGTTCGAGAAAACGGGCAAGCGCGTAGTTGGTGTTTTCCCACAGCCGTTCGATGCGCTCCGGTTCGTCGCGCATGATTTCGAGTGCGGCCATGACACTGCCTGCTGCTGCGGGAGTCATGCTTGCGCTGAAGATGAGCGCGCGGGAGTGGTGTTTCAGGAATTCTATGATATCGCGGCTGGAAGCCACGAAGCCGCCGAGCGAAGCCAGCGATTTACTGAACGTGCCGGTTTGGATATCCACCTGGTCGTGCAGGCCGAAGTGGGAGCCGGTACCGGTGCCGCCTTGTCCGATGACGCCGATAGCATGCGCGTCGTCCACTACCACTGCGCCGTTGTGCAGGCGTGCAATGCGCACGATGTCAGGCAGTTTGGCGATGTCGCCTTCCATGCTGAATATGCCGTCGACGATGATGTATTTCAAAGTGCCTGCGTCGAGCGCTGCCATTTTTTTCTCCAGATCTTCCATGTCGTTGTGGCGGAATTTCTGCACTTTGGCAAAAGACAGGCGCGTGGCGTCGATGATGGAAGCGTGTACCCGCTCATCGATCAGAATATAATCATGGCGGCCGGCCAGGGGTGCGATGGCGCCAAGATTCGATTGAAAGCCGGTGCTGTAGAGCAACACAGCCTCCTGTTTCAGGTGATCGGCCAGCCTTTCTTCCAATTCAATATGGATGCGGAGTGTGCCGTTGAGAAAACGCGAACCGGCGCACCCGGTGCCATAGCGGTCGGTGGCGGCTTTGGCCGCTTCCTTGATTTTCGGGTGGTTGGTGAGGCCCAGATAAGAGTTGGAGCCGAACATCAAAACCGGCTTGCCGCCGATAATCACTTCGGTATCCTGCTCTGATTCTATTTCACGGAAATAGGGATACCATCCCATCGCGCGCACTTCAGCCGGCGCTGTAAATTGGCGAACCCGGTCGAGAAGGTGTTGATTCATGTTCTGTTGTTTTTCAATGTTTTAGAAAAAGTCGCGACAATAAACTTTTGCAAAGTTGAATGCAGCAGACCCATGTTCAGTTTTTCTTGCGGGTCAATTTGAATGTCGTATTAAAAACATAATCCCAGAGCGGATTGCTGACTCCGAACCCGCGGTCGTTTTCCTGGTAATGGTGCAGCATGTGGTGTTGTTTGAGGCGCTGCCAGAATGGGTGGCTCCAGCGCAAATGGTGCATGGCATAGTGCATCATATCGTAGCACAGGTAACCAAACAGGAATCCGGAGAAGAAAGGATAAATCGCCGGCTTACCCATAAGCGCCTGAAAGCCAAAGAAAAATAACAAACCCAACGGGATACTAACGCTCGGGGGCATCACAAGGCGCAGGCGGTCGTTCGGGTAATCGTGATGGACGCCGTGCCACACGAAATGCAGCCGCTCGCCCCAACGACCCGGAGGCACCCAATGGAAAAGAAAGCGGTGCAACACATACTCCGTAAACGTCCAGGCGAACAATCCGGCCAAAAAAAGTCCTCCAAGATTTATCCACCCACCATTCCACTGCCATAAAAGCCAGCTGATAGCCGGCACGTAAATAAACAGCGGTACAGAAAAATGTACCTTCGACAGCGGTTCCATCCAATCGGCTTGGAACATACGGGTAGACTCTGTAGAATTGGAGACGAAGTTTCGTTGTTGTTCTTTTGTTGCCATTTGTCAACCGATTTTTTGAAAAATATACCTGAAAAGGCCTGAAAAGCCTCATTTATTTCGTGAGCTTCACTTGCTTGATATGCACACCTACCCCTTTGCGGATGTAAATTTAGTTTTACCAATCCGTAATGTCTATTTTTTCGGAGTTCCAAATTTGGATGAGATGGTCGCGCGGGTCTTTTCCGTCGCAAAATAGCAGGAAGATTGTCGGCCTTACCGTGCTCATACCGCGCGTTTGCGGCAAAAAGTCAGGTTCGCAACAAGGCAAATCCGGAATCAGGCAGGTAAACAGGTTGCTTTCAGGGGTAAAGATAGAACAGCGCGACGAATGTAATGTTAGCTGTAGGAAAAATTAAACAATCGTTTAATAAATTCGCTCGCACTGATATTACGGCGGTTGTGCAATGAACGGCGCTATGGAATGTGATCTCCATAGCGCCGTTTTTGTCAATGCATAGCAAAAGTTCCTTATGCTGTTAGTAACGATAATAATCGGGCTTGAAAGGTCCTTCCGTTTTCACACCGATGTATTCTGCCTGGTGCGGTTTAAGATCTTCCAGTTCCACGCCGATTTTTGCGAGGTGGAGGCGCGCCACTTTTTCGTCCAAATGTTTTGGCAGCATATATACTTTGTTCTCGTACTTCTTGGCGTTTTGCCAGAGTTCGAGTTGCGCCAACACCTGGTTGCTGAAGGAGTTGGACATTACGAACGAAGGGTGGCCGGTGGCGCAACCGAGGTTCACCAAGCGGCCTTCCGCCAATACGATCAGGTCTTTGCCGTCCAGGTTGTAAATATCCACTTGCGGCTTCACGGTTGATTTGGTGTGGCCGTATTTTTCATTCAGCCAGGCCATATCAATCTCGTTGTCAAAGTGTCCGATGTTGCACACGATGGTTTTGTCGTTCATCAGGCGGAAATGTTTTTCCGTCACGATGTCGCAGTTGCCGGTGGCAGTGACAATGATATTGGCACGCGGGATGGCATTCTCCATGCGTTTCACTTCAAAGCCGTCCATGGCAGCCTGCAGGGCGCAGATCGGATCGATTTCGGTCACGATTACGCGGGCGCCGGCACCGCGCAGCGATGCTGCCGAACCTTTGCCCACGTCGCCGTAACCGGCTACGACGGCTACTTTTCCGGCCATCATGATGTCCGTCGCGCGGCGGATCGCATCCACGAGGCTTTCCTTACAACCGTATTTGTTGTCGAATTTCGACTTGGTCACCGAGTCGTTGATGTTGATAGCGGGCATGGGCAGGGTGCCTTTAGCCACGCGTTCGTAGAGACGGTGTACACCGGTAGTGGTTTCCTCTGAAATACCGCGAATGCCCTGCACGAGTTCAGGATACTGGTCGAGCACCATGTTGGTGAGGTCGCCGCCGTCGTCGAGGATCATGTTGAGCGGCTGGCCATCTTTAAAAGCGAACAGCGTCTGCTCGATACACCAGTCGAATTCTTCGGCGTTCATGCCTTTCCAGGCGAACACCGGAATGCCGGCTGCGGCCACGGCTGCTGCCGCATGGTCTTGTGTGGAGAAAATATTGCAGGACGACCAGGAGACTTCCGCGCCGAGTTCCACCAATGTTTCGATGAGTACGGCGGTTTGAATCGTCATGTGCAGGCAGCCGGCGATGCGGGCGCCTTTGAGCGGTTTGGAAGCGCCGAATTCTTCACGCAGCGACATGAGTCCCGGCATTTCGGCTTCGGCGAGCTGGATTTCTTTGCGGCCCCATTCGGCGAGGGCGATGTCTTTAACTTTGTAGGCGGGGCGAGTTTCGGTAGCAACCATTTTTTTGAATGCTAAGTGTTGAGTGAGAAATATTGGCGGCAATTATTCGGCGTATTGGGGAATAATTCACCCCAAACAAAACATCGTTCGGTTTGGTTGTGAAATTTGAGCCGCAAAGGTAAGGAATCGGGTGGGAATTTGCCAGGGGCAGCGAAAGATTGTGCGGGGCTTCAAATCGTTGTCACTTCATAAATCTCCCGCAGTGTGATTTTCTTCTCTCCCAAAACAAAACCGCTTTCAGGGGCAGTGAATGTCTCTTCAAGCCACTTGCCAGTGTCCAAGCGTTCCCACACCGTCACTTCCATGGTAAAGCTTTCGATATAAACGATGTGCCGGAGCGTTGGGATTTTTTTATAACAGGGTAGTTTTTCACTTAAATCACGACCTCTGGTGCTCGGAGACAATACCTCGAACAATAAAACAGGTGTGAGTTCAGCCGTCATACCCGGTTGACATTCATACACTTTACCGGGCATCTGTATGAGTGAACCATCCGGATTAAAAACGGCATATTTACAATCCGGAATACATACCGGGCGGTTGCTGCCGCGTACTTTGACGGATTTGTCGTGTATAAAAATAGATTTGAGCAGATAAGACAGGTGGGTTACAAGATCGGAGTGTATTTCGCTTTCGTAACTCATGGCAATAATTTCATTTTGGTAAAAATCGGCCCGGTACTCCGCCTTTTCAAGTAGTCTCCAATATTCATCAAACGTGGCCGGAAAACGGACAATCTCTTCACCCGGCGCCAGATCAGCCAATTCTTTCAGGGTCAACGGGAATGACATTGCTACATCCATTTGTGCTATTTTTTGCGTTCAAAGATAAGCATTCTGTGTCAAAATGCACAATTAACCTTTTTTAACCTTCCTTCAAGGTCAGTTAACCTGCTTCCGGAAATACACCAGGTACTTTTGCAGCGATATGGTACGACGGATTTCCAAATCCGTCCACGCGTACACTTTTCGACGGATTTGGAAATCCGTCGTACATGAAAATTTTGGTTATGAAAACAAAACTTCTTTTACTCTTACTCACCCTGCTTCTTTTCCCCTTTATCCTTTTTTCCCAAAAATACACCCTGCGCGGAACGGTCGTCGACACCGCATCCGCGCCGCTTGCCGGCGGCACGGTGATGCTGCTTTCTGCGGCGGACAGTTCGTTGCTGGGTTTTACCCGCACCGATGAAATCGGCGTTTTTGAAATGAAAAACCAGCCCACAGGCGCCTATTTGCTGCGCTGTACCTATTTCGGGTATCATAATTTTCAAAAAAATGTGCGGCTCGAAGGCGCTGAAACCACGATGGATATAGGCACGGTACAGATGCAACACAAATCGCAATTGCTGGACGCAGTGGAAATAACCGGCCAGGCCAACCCGGTGACAATTAAAAACGACACCATCGAGTTCAACGCGGGGTCGTTCAAGGTGAAAGACAATGCTGTGGTAGAAGATCTGCTGAAAAAACTGCCCGGCGTGGAGGTGGCGCGCGACGGAACGGTGCGCGCACAGGGCGAGGAAGTGAAAAACGTAACGGTGGACGGTAAAAAGTTCTTCGGCAACGACCCCAAACTCGCCACCAAAAACCTACCCGCCGACGCGGTGGATAAGGTGCAGGTGTACGACAAAAAATCCGACCAGGCTGTATTTAGCGGCGTGGATGACGGTCAGCGCGAAAAGAGTATCAACCTTCAGCTCAAAGAAGATAAGAAAAACGGCTGGTTTGGCCGTGTCGCCGGCGCTGCTGGCGTGGACGAGCCGGGCGACCTGCGTTATGAAAACAACCTGAGTATCAACCGATTCAAACCGAAGCAGCAGATATCGCTGCTCGGCATGGGCAACAACGTGAACCAGCCCGGCTTTTCCATCGACGATTACATGGCCTTTTCCGGCGCCATGCGCCAGATGATGAGCGGCGGCGGCGGGCGGGTGTCGCTCCAGTTCGACTCGGACGACAACAGCATTCCGCTCGACTTCGGTGGCGACAACGAGGGTTTCCTGACTACCTGGGCGGGCGGGCTCAATTTCAACCAGGAATTAGGCAAAAAAACAGACCTCAACGCCAGCTATTTTTACAGCAACTCGGATAAAGAATTTGCCCGTAACAGCACCCGCACTTCGTTTTTGCCGGAAGGGAATTTTAGCACGCTCAGCAACTCGAACGAAAACAATGTGACCGACAATCACCGGCTCAACTTCACGGTCGATCAAAAAATCGACTCTTTTAATTCGGTGCAGGTGACCTCGGCATTTACGTACACCGACCGCAGTTCGACTTCCAATACGTTTTCTCAAAACTTCGACGCCAACAATCTCTTGCAAAACGAGGGCCTTCGCGGCTACCAATCCGACGCAACGGGCTCCAACTGGACCGGCACCGTGCTGTACCGCCACAAATTCGCCAAAAAAGGCCGCAACATTTCCACCAACTTCAATTTCGGCCTGAACAACAACGATTCCGAAAGCAACAGCATTTCGGAAAACAAATACTTCGACGACGGCGGCCAACCCAACCGCATCGACACGGTGGCGCAAAACCAGTTTTTCAAAAACGACATCGTGAATTGGGGGGCGCGAGCCACGTACACCGAGCCTTTGGGCAAAAAGCGCTACTTAGAATTCAATTATGGCTACTACATCACTGAAAATCAGGCCGATAAAGACGTGTACGACATACTTGGCGGCGAACACAATTTCAACCCGCTGCTGTCGAATGCCTACACCAACAACTTCAGTTACCACCGGGGCGGCGCAGGGTTCCGCCTCAACCGCAAAGCCTGGAACGGCAGCGCGGGTCTCGATGCGCAATACGCAACGCTCGAAGGAGAGGTCACGTCCGGCGTTGGGCAGCCGGTGAAGCAGGATTTCAAACACCTGTTGCCACGCCTCGATTTCAACTACCAGTTCCAGCCGACAAAAAATCTCCGGGTCAACTATACATCCAACATCGATGCCCCGAATGTGCAGCAACTCCAGCCGGTGCCCGACGTGAGCGACCCGCTCAATATCAGCGTCGGCAACTCCGACCTGCGCCCCGAATACGCGCACAACGTGCAATTGAACTACAGCGCTTTCAACCCCGAAACCATGCGCAGTTTTTTCAGCGGCGTCTTTTTCACCTACACCCAGGATCGCATCGTGAATTCCCAGGCGGTGGACTCGCTCTACCGGCGCATCTACCGCCCGGTGAACACCGACGCCGAATATCGCCTCAACGGCACCTTCGCCTTCGGCCTGCCGTGGAAAAAAATCGACAGCCGCTTCAACCTGCGCACGGAAGCGGGCTATACCCGTGGCCAGAACTTTATCAATGCCCGCGAGAACTTCACCAGCGGCCTGCAACTCGCCCAGTCCCTGTCGTGGGACTACACCCTCACCGAGTGGCTGCTCTTCAATGCCGGCGCCGAACTGGCCTGGAACTCGACGCATTACTCACTCGACAAAGCCTTCAACCAGGACTACCTCACGCAGACCTACAATGCCGAACTGGAACTCCAGTTGCCGCTCGACTTTTCCGCCAACACCGGTCTCGACGTGACGGTGAACGGGGGCCTCTCCGAAGGTTACGACCAGGCCGTGCCGATCTGGAACGCCTCGGTGTCCAAATTTTTGATGAAAAACAAACGCCTGCAACTCTCGCTCGTGGTGCGCGACCTGCTCAACCGCAATGTGGGTATCCACCGAACTTCCAACCTCAACTACGTGCAGGATGAGCGCGTTGCGTCGCTGGGGCGCTATGGGTTGGTGAAACTGACCTATTCGCTGAGCAGTTTTGGCGGGCCGGGTGGCGGGGGGCCGAGGATGCGGGTGATGATGCGGCGGTAAAGGATGTCTTTTGGCAACCTCGCACGATCGGGGGGAAAAACTACATCCGCCGTTTAAATCATTGGGGTGTCGCCGAGCCAGAGAGAGCTGTTAATTTCGCTTCGAAGGTGTTGTTTTTTAATTCGCATTCCCAAATTCTAAGGACCACCCAACCTTTCGCGGTCAACCGTTCGGTAACATCTTTGTCTCGCTGGCAATTCCGTTCACGCTTTTTGTTCCAGTAATCAGCATTCTCTTTCGGTTTGGTGTTACGGCAATCATGTCCATGCCAGAAACAACCATCAGTATAAATGACTATTCTTTTTTTGGGAAAAACGAAATCTGGATAGCCGAAAATGGGGTAATTACGTCGCCAGCCGGTGATTTTTTGTGCTTTAAAATACTCAATGAGTCGGAGTTCGGTGCTTTTGTTCCGAGAGGGCTTGACGGCTCGCATGACTGCGGAACGTTTCTCTTTTGTGAAGATATCGGGCATAAGAAAAATGCTTTACATTATGTCTCAAATGGCAGCGCATTTTTTTACTTTATGGTGTGTTCAACAGTGCTTTTACTCTTGCCTTAATGTTCTCATAGGTTAAATTAAGCCTTTTTTTGGCTAATTCAGTTAGTAAAGCAGTATGAGCCATCGCATCGCGAACAGGTTTATATTCTTTTGCATCTCTTGAGAGTCCGGCAATTTTTACGGGGTCTGCAACCTTATCTACTAAGTTTGCTAAATCGTCCATTGAGAGATAAGAGAGGTCATCATTATTTTTTCTAAGTTCAATACTTAAATTTGCCAAATTTTTATTCGCACTTTCCTTTTGTTTTAGGAAGCCAATCTCTCGCTGGGCTTCTGTAGTTAATGCAACCTTTCTATCCTTTATATAGTTTCTCAAAAGATTTTCTGAAATAAAACATTCGCCGTATGATGCAAAATTAAACTCTGCATCTTCACCCAATTGGTTGACCCATTCTTCTACCTGATCTCTTTGAACTGTACCTTTAGGGGGTATGAATTCATCTGAAATCACATTGAATAATTCTTTGGATTTTCGTGCTCGTTTAGACATTCGAAGATTATCTGGGTCACCATCATCCCTATTTTCAATACGCCACTTATCCCAGTCATCAATGACTGTTCCTAAGATTGATCTTAATTCATCAAGTAAGTTTTCAAACAAAGGATCATTTGCAACTATCCCCTCTCGACTGCTGGTAAACCTATCATTTTCATCGTCAAGAATATTGAAGTGAATTTGACCATAAAGGTAGCTCTCGACAATTCGAGTAGATGGTATATGCCTCAGTATATCTTTTTCTCGTAACCTCCCATTCACATAGAGGTCAACACTAACTTTTTCATCTGTAGTAATTATTTTCAATTCGGAAGGTTTATTGACAGTAGCAAGGAAGCCTCCTATTTTGATGGAAGATGTTAGTTTTTTAGAATGTTTTAAATTTTGGTTTGGTATGAGTTTACTATTTACAAAAGGGTCAGGAAAATTGTTTATCATCCATACAAATTGAGTTTTATCTGCCAAATCGTTAAGATGTTCAAGTGTAATAGGTTCATCATTAAAATAGATGTTAAAGCTACTATCAAGTAAGGAAAATCGGAAGTAAAGTGCAATGATTTTCTTTAAATACTCTTCTGTGTTTTTTATTCCTTCTTTGATATTATCGAAAAAAATAATGGTTCCTTTTTCATGGTTAGAAGTGAATTTAGAAAATTTTTCAATTTGCGCGTTGCCCAATTTATATTCCTGTGGCGTTAAATCATTCGTTATCGCAAGATCAAGGCCTCTATTATCAATCGTGCCTCCAACATATTCCGTATCTTTCGTTTTCGTAATTATCAAAATCCTGTCGGCGCAAGAAAGCAAAGCTAATTTTCCTATCCCTTTACGGCCAATGAAAGGACGAGAATTTTTGGTCTTATTTTGTCCATCTTTTCTTTTCGAGTATCCGATTTTTAGAAATTTATCTTGAAAGTCCGATGCTGTCATACCATCCCCATCATCCTTGATAAGCAACAGGTTTTCTTTCTTATCAAGATGAATCCAAACATTCTTAGCATCAGCATCCCAAGAATTTGAGATAGCCTCGCCTAAAACAGTAATGAAGCTACGGTATAAATTTCTTCCTAAATGATTAAGGACGCTAAGCGAAATATTGAAAGTAAATGGGCTCATATTAATTGAAATGTCTTTGAAGATGCTCTATAATTGATTTGCCAACAACTTCGCCCAATTTCACTGGCACAGCATTGCCAATAAATCGCCCAATCTTAGCAAAATGAACCTCTTCGCCGGATGCTACAAATTGATAATCATGAGGAAAAGTTTGAAGCAAAGCCCCTTCCCGCAGTGAAATTGCGCGATCCTGTTCCGGGTGACCGAAACGGCCGGTGCCGTAGTTGTAAAACTGGGTAGTAATCGTCGGTGAAGGCTCATCCCACACCATTCGACCATAAACCGATTTGTACGAATGTCCGGTCTCGGATTTGTGGCATGCGACCCGCAAATCCTCGTCCCAATCCAACCATGTCCCGCCGGGTTTGGACTGGCGGATTCGGGCGAGCATGTCCGAATTCATAGAAGGCGATTTGTGCAATGGATCACGCCGGGAGGTCTCGCCGGCATTTATTTTTTCCAAACCGCCAATAAATTCTTTGACCGTTCTGTATTTACCCCTGTGTGTAGGTTCGATAAGTGTGGGCTTCCCGAATTTGGAAGCAATCAGAATGAGACGCTTCCGTGTCTGCGGAATCCCATAGTCGGGACAGTAAACCGGGTGATAAAAAATTTGATAGTTTTCACGAATCAATGTCGCCACAAACCTTCTGAAAATATCGTGGTGTTGAATGTTCGGCACATTTTCCATCGAAACAATCTCCGGCTGCACCTCTTGAACTAATTTGCCAAAAGCATCCAGCAAGCTCCAACGGTCGTCATCTTCAGGGTTCTTTTTGTTTTTATTGGCATGTGTGGAAAATGGCTGACAAGGAGCGCATCCGACCAAGATTTTTATACAGTTTTTCGGATAATGGGTTAAAATATCTTCACCTGTCAAATCGGAAACATCTTTTTCGAAGAAGGGGGTATGGTTATTAGACTCATATCCATAAGCGCATGATTTTTCAATATCGTAACCCGCCGCAACATGAATCCCCGCCTGTCGAAGACCGCAGGTCAGCGCACCAATTCCGCAAAACAAGTCGACGGCAACAATTTGTGGCAATTTACGCTTTTTTTCGCTCATAATTTATGATAGATGCGCAAATATCTAAACAAATTTTAAGAAGGCAAAGGCTGTTTTTTCGAGTTTGACCCAAAATTTTGAAGGTGATACGAGCAAGAGCCCGGTAAATCATCACTGCTTCAACAACACACACTCCACCCGCCTGTTCTTCTGCCGCCCCTCCTCCGTCGCGTTGTCGGCCACCGGCCGGCTCTCGCCGAATCCCCTCGACCGCAGCCGCCCGGCAGGAATGTCTTTTGAAATCAGGTAGTCGAACACGGCTTTTGCCCGCCGTTCCGACAGGTCGAGGTTGTATTCGTCCGAGCCCAGGTCGTCGGTGTGGCCGGCGATACCCAGTTGACTGCTTGTATATTTTTTCAAAAAAAGAACCAGCGAATCAAGTTCGCTCCCCGCTGCCGGGCGCAGGTCGGCTTTGTCAAAATCGAACAACACCCCGGCGCTGAACGTGAATTTCCGCTCCTGGAGCAATTGCTTTTCCATGGTAGGCACGGGCGCGTCCGGCTCCACTTCCGGCGCGACAGAGATGTCGTCGACACAGAGGTAGCCTGCCCTTTTCGTGCGGTCGATCGGAAATTTGGTCGCGGTATTTTGCTGTTCGATCCGGCGATGCCGTTCAGGGCTTAAACCGTTGGCGGTCTTCAGGTCGCTGAAAAAATTGCCGATAATGAAGTGTTGGAAAGGCCGGTCGGGCACGAAAGTGGCGGACAGTTTGACCCACGCCCCGTTCGTGGCGATGATGCCGGCAAAATTGACTTGCGGGCGCAATGTGCCGTCCTGCACCAGTTGCCAAAAACCGCCCCGGACATTTTTTTGCGGCAACACCGAAAATGCAACACCCAGATTGCCAGCCTGCACCGGCGCGACGGGGGTTTGGGGCGTATAAACCTTTGCCAGATGGTCGAGTATAATGGCCGAATCCTCGCGCACCCACACTTCCACGCGGTATTTTCGACCCGGCTTGAGTGGGGCCGACAAGCGCCCTTGTACGACTTCGTGGTAGTCGCCGTTTTGCTGACCGATGTCTTCACTCGGCAAATAATGGATGATACCGAGGCAATATTCGCCCGAATGCACCGCCGGCACCAACGGGCAATTTTCCGCCGCCCGCAGCACATCGGGCGTCATGTCCGGGAAAGTCGTCCATGTCTCGATTTTTTCTCCAAAAAAGACGGAAGCCTGCATAAACTCACAAGGCACCACTATCGCGTTGGGTTTCAACTGCTCGAACGAAGGGTTGAGCACGAGATTTTGAGCAGGCAACCGATTTTGAAACTGTATCAAGGAGAGCAGCAGACAGGCGGTTTTGAGCATGGTGTTTTGTGTTTGCTGAAACATTGTTTGAGGGGCAAGTTATTAAACAAAAATCCCATTCCCTTACTTTGCCTCCATGAAAGAACAAATCCTCCTGCTCGCCCGCCAATACCACGCCGACGTCGTCGCCAACCGCCGCCATCTGCATGCGCATCCTGAATTGTCGTTCCAGGAAGTGCAGACGGGCAAGTTTGTGGCCTCCAAACTCGCCGAACTCGGCATCGAGCACAAACACGGCATCGCCGGAAACGGCGTGGTGGCTTTGATCAAAGGCAAAAACCCGAAAAAACGCGTTGTTGCCCTGCGTGGCGACATGGACGCCCTGCCCATCCAAGAGGCCAATAAAGTACCGTATAAATCTCAAAACGAAGGCGTGATGCACGCTTGCGGTCACGATGTGCATACTTCGTCATTGCTCGGCACGGTCAGGGTATTGCACGAACTGCGCGGTCAGTTCGAAGGCACGGTGAAGTGCATTTTCCAGCCCGGCGAAGAGCGGTTGCCCGGCGGCGCAAGCATTATGATCCACGAAGGGGTGCTCGAGAACCCGAAACCCGCGAGTATTTTCGGGCAACACGTGCACCCGCCCCTGCGGGCAGGCATGGTGGGCATGAAGGCCGGCATCTATATGGCCTCTGCCGATGAAATATTTGTAACTGTGAAGGGCCGGGGTGGGCACGGCGCCATGCCGCAGGAGTGCATCGATCCGGTGGCAATTGTGGCGCAGCTCATTGTTTCCCTGCAACAAATCGTCAGCCGCTACGCTGATCCGGGCATTCCGTCGGTGTTGACTTTTGGGAAAATAAACTCCATGGGCGGCGCTACCAACGTGATCCCCAACGAAGTAAAACTCGAAGGCACTTTCCGCACGATGCACGAAAAATGGCGCATGGAAGCCCACAAGCGCATGAAAAAAATGGCCGAAAGCATCGCCAAAAGTATGGGCGCAGCCTGCGATTTCAATATCGTGAAAGGTTATCCGGTGTTGTACAACCACGAGGCACTTACCGTCCGCGCCAGGAAGTGGGCCGTCGAGTTGCTGGGTAAGGACAAGGTGGTGGATTTGCCCCTGCGCATGACCGCCGAGGACTTTGCCTATTATTCTCAGGTCATGCCCGCCTGCTTCTACCGCCTCGGCACAGGCAATCCCGAACGCGGCATCACCTCGCCGATCCACACAGATACGTTCGACGTGGACGAATCGGCGCTGGAAACGGGTGTCGGACTGATGGCATGGCTGGCAATAAAGGAGTTGGAAAGCAGATAAATGAAAAGGTTGGTAAAGTGATAAGGAACTTTACAACCCCTTTCGCTTAAACACCTTTGCCAGATTATTCCTGGACGTAAACACCAGATCATACCCCTGCTCCAACTGCTTGCCCAAATCCTGCCCGAAGGGATGATCGTAAAAGCGCTGGTCTTTGCACCAGGTCACGACGTAGTCCACCGCAGCGCCGCCGGTTTTAGCCGGAAACCCGAGCAGGTCGGCGTGGGGCGGCTGGTTTTCAAAGATGGTTCCTTCTTTCTCCAATAAAATAAACGGATCGCGCCGGTCTTGCCAGATGAGCGGGAAATTACGGGTATGTGCTTCGTAGTTGCCCAGCAACACGATGCTTTTGCCCTCGCTTACGTAATCGCCCGTGTGTACGAACAGCCAGAAAGTTTCGGACACATACCGGCCGCCTGCGATCTGGCCGTGGTGGTTGAAACTGATGGGCAACACCGTCACTTTGTCGGGAATCGCAGCGGCACAACTGGCGTATTCTTCTGTAGCCTCGTTCGCCATCTGATAATGTGGGAATCGAATGATGAGCAAGCCCGCCGATACGACGACGGAAAATGTCAGTACTGCTTTTTGTAGTTTTTGGGAAAAACCTGTCGAAGCCAGCCAAAGCAACAAGGTCAGATAGGGCAGCAATGCAAGCCGCATGGGTGTGACGCCGCCGCCGGCAAAACTCCTCGGCTGGTTGAAATAAAGCCAAACCGTGAAAACGAACACAACAAACAACGCGTCTGTCCATTGAAATGCCCTGTTTTTCCACTTCAGCCATCCGGCAAACAACAACAGCAAGGCAGACAAAACAGCGATCGAAACTGCCCACCATCGCTCTGCAATGTCCATAATGAGCAAGGCCCTGTTCTCCCGGAGCATCAGCCAGAGCGCCGACTTCGATTCGCCGTAAGGTATCACTTCGAAACCTTTGAAAAACAGGTATTCGGCAAACAGCACAACAACCGGCAAGGCCGCGAGGGTAACAAAACCTGCATTTTGCAGGCATTTTTTCCAGGCGCCGCTATCGCGATTTTTTATGTCGCGCCAAACCACACCCAAAGAAAGACTGCCGATAAGCAGGAACGAAAACAACAACCCTACCGGGTGGCAGAAATACAGAATCAGAAAGCCGGCCGCCAGTAGCAACAAACGTCCTGGTGTGAACGCCGTGCGAATGTGTAACCAGTAACCCGCAACCCAAAACAGCGCCGCCAGGCTGCACGAATAGTTGTAAAAGCCCATCTGGAAAACGTAATGATGGGTAAACACCAACCCCAGCGAACTCAGAAATAAACTGCCGGGATTGATTTGCCGGATGAAATAGCGCAAACCGAGACCAAACCCAAGCACATAGAGCGTTTGCAACAATTTCTCTGCAAGATAACCGGGCACGTGAAAGCCCTGGAGCAGCATCATAAATGCATGGCCAAACCAGTTCGGCTCGAAACGCGCATTCAGGTAGAGCCATTGGTCGTAGAACGCCTTGACGTCGCCGCCCCGCCAGAAGTCGAGCAATACCTTGGAATTGTAAAGGTGGCAGGGGCCGTCGCAAGTCAGGAAATAATGGAAAGCCCATACGGGCAGAAGATTGGCGGCCAGCAACAGGTAGAAGATGATGCGTTCCGCAGAGGTAAAAGAAAAAGAGGGTTTCATTGACCGGCTTTGCGTTTGGGCAAAGAAAGTTCAAAAAATTGAACTTCAGGCGGTCTTACTTCAAGGCCGATTTGCGCAGGCGTTGCAGGAAAGGCGAAGCAAAGATGAACGACTGGAGGTTTTCGTTGTCGCTGGCCAGCACTTCGTCTTTGGTGCCGCTCCATTCGAGACCGCCTTCGTGGAGAAAACAAATGTTGTCGCCGATTTCCATCACGGAGTTCATGTCGTGGGTATTGATGACGGTGGTAATATTTTGCTCCTGTGTGATGCTGCTGATCAGTTCGTCGATGAGAATGGCCGTTTTTGGGTCGAGGCCGGAATTGGGTTCGTCGCAGAAAAGGTACTGCGGTTCCAGAACGATGGCCCGGGCGATACCGACGCGTTTTTGCATACCGCCGGAAAGTTCGGAAGGGTACTTGCGGTTGTTGCCGGCGAGGTTGACCCGTTCGAGGCAGTAGTTGACCCGCTCGAGTTTTTCATGCGGTGTTTTATGGGTAAACATATCGAGCGGGAAGCGTATGTTTTCTTCCACGGTCAGGGAGTCGAACAGCGCCGATCCTTGAAAAAGCATCCCGATTTTCATACGAATGGCCCGCATGCCTTCCTTGTCCAGCGCGGTAAAATTTACTTTGTCGTACCAAACCGTGCCGCTGGTAGGTGTTTGAAGCCCGACCAGTATTTTGAGCAACACCGTTTTACCCGCCCCGGAGCGCCCGATAATAAGATTGTTTTTGCCGGCTTCAAAAGTGAAATCGATACCTTTCAGCACCGGCTGCTCGCCAAAGGTTTTGATGATATTTTCTGCGCGAATCATGAAGGGTTATGACTTTTTTGGGTATTCAACTCATTTTCAATCCGCTGCACATACGCGACGCTCACGCCGGCAATCAGCGCAATTTTTTCATGAGTCAATCCGCCCAGCTGCAACATTTTAACTACGCTTTCATGGCGATGTTGCTCGATACCTTTTTCAAGGCCTTTTTCAAGACCTTTCTTTTCTCCTTTTTCCAAACCCTCCAGATAAAAGGCATCTTTTTCTATTTCAAAATGAATCGGCATGGCTTGAATTTCTGTTTTTGTTATCGAATCCAACCGGCGAAGCCGCGACAAAACGGCCAGTTGTTGTTGATATTTTTTCAAACGCGGCACACGCCCCGTAAGTTTGAGCAGATTGTTTAAAATTTGACGAATCACCCATTCCGGTCTGTCGTTTCCAAAATCACAGAGGATTGCCAGAATCACCTCCTCTGGTGTTTGCGAGTTCAAAAATACTTCTTTCGGCACATCGCGCAAAATCACAACCTTAAATTCCAAACGAAAGCCTTCCAATTCCAGCACATTCCGGCTAATGAAGTTTGGCTTTTCTTCACCAATGAACAAAACGATTTGCTTCAACGCCATCCTGTATTTGTGGGCAAACATCCCATAATAGAGTCCGTTGCGCCAACGCATATCTTCGTCTTTGCTTTGCACTTCCCAATGAAGGCCGTAGTCTTGAGATGGGTCATCATGCTTCACTTTAAGCAGATTGTCCATTTCCCGTTCGAGCGTTATTTGCAGTTTGTCCTTTAATTCTTCAGTGCGCTCAATGTTGATTCCCAATAGTTTACGCAACAAATACGGCAACAGCGGCTCGAAGTTTTCTTTGAAAATTTTGTCGAAATCATTCGGCATGGTACATGCAAAGGACTTTTTCAGCCTGCAAGATACGCTTTGAAGATTACCATTTTTCCAAACGAATTGAAATCTGCCCGCCGCCCGCTTTTATTTCAAACTTCGCTTCGGCCCATTTCGGCGCGCGGAATTTAGGTCGCGCATTGTTCGAAAAACCGTACGGTTCGCTCGGTATCCCCATAAAATTGGTATCTAATTTTCCGTTGCCGTTCAGGTCGTGAAAGCAACTGATGGCGTACGTGCCGGGTTTGAGTTCAGACAAATCCAGGCTGACGCTTCCGGTCGTTTTCACCGGGATGATCTTTTTGAAACAAACTTTTTCCTCTTTCATAAAATCGGCTTCCGAATTGTAAACACCGATATAAAGGCTACCCTTTGCTTCGAGGATATTGGTGAACGTTACGTTGAGCACAGGATTTAATAACTTCGAGAAAAGTAAAACAGATAAAATCATAGGATAACTTAAACAAATTTGCCGGAGGAACGCCCGGTATTGAAAAAAGTTTGGCAGCCTCGAATTCGAAGCTGCCAATATTTCTAATCCCTGATCCCCAATCCCCAAATTAAAGCGGCAACGCCGAATATCGTTCGATGAACGCCTTCAATTCATCCACCATAGCCGGTGAGCCGATGGCGACGGTGCAGCGCTGGTGCAATTCGGTGGGCATCACGTCGAGCACCCGTTTGAGTTGGGTGTTCATGGCTTTGCCGCCGGCCTGCTCCACAATCATGCCGAGCGGGTTGCACTCATACAGCAGTCGGAGTTTGCCTTTCGGGTATTTCCGCGTGCTGGGGTAAAGGAAAATGCCGCCCTGAATGAGAATGCGGTGGATGTCGCTCACCATCGAACCGATGTAGCGCAGCCCGTAGTTCTGGTCGGAACAATTGTCAATATAGCGGCGCATTTCGAGGTCGAATTTGGAATAATAACCCTGGTTCACGGAATAGGTCGAGCCATTTTCCGGAATACGCATGTTGCGGTGGCTGAGGCAAAATTCGCCGATACTGGGATCGAGCGTAAAGCCGTTTACACCGCGCCCGGTGGTATAGACGAGGATGGTGGAAGTGCCGTAGAGGACATACCCTGCGGCAACCTGCTTGGCGCCGGTTTGCAGAAAATCTTCTTTGGTCGCCGGGCCTGCGGGGTCGCTTTTGCGGCGGTAGATGGCGAAAATCGTTCCGACCGAAACGTTGACGTCGATGTTGGAAGAGCCGTCGAGCGGGTCGAACATGACCACATAGTGGCTTTTTTTGGAACCGACCGGCGGTATCTGAATAATGTCTTCGTTTTCCTCGGAAGCAATCGCACAGCATTCGCCGGAATTTTGGAGGCACTCGATGAGTTTTTCGTTGGCGTACACGTCGAGTTTCTGCTGCATGTCGCCGCTTTGATTTTCGCCGCTGTTGGCTACGCCGATGATGTTGACAAGGCCGGCCTTGTTCACTTCGCGGTTGATGATTTTGGCAGCCACGCCGATATCGCGCAACAGGCCGGTGAGTTCACCGGTAGCATAATCGAAGTCTTTTTCCGCGCGGATGATAAATTCGTCGAGGGTGACGATGCGGTTGCCGGAAACAGGAGAAGCGGGAACGGGAGCAGGAGAATCTTGTCCGTTGTCAGTGGCTTTTTTTGTAGTGGTGGCCATAGGTGTGTGGTGGATTTGATGTTTGGTAGAGCAAGTGGAATAATTTGGCGCCACAAAAGTAAAAAAAAAGCCGGTTTTGCCCGCGACGGACAACATCTTTGGCAACAGAATCGCTATTTTCGGGTTTCCATTTTAATCTCTGCAATAAAATTATGCGCATACTGCTCCTTCTTTTTACACTTGGTTTTTTCGCTTGCCGTCCCGAAGGGCCGGAAACAATTCCATTGCCGACCAAAATCTGCATTAAAACCACCCACCACAACTACCCGCTGGCAGGTTCTACTGTTTATCTGAAGTATTTCACCGACACGTTTCCGGGATATGACAAAGCCGCGGATTTCTATGATGCCTCTTTCAAAACCGGCGCCGATGCCCGCGGCTGCATCGAGTCGGTGCCGGAAGGCAAACACTGGCTCGTAGCATTCGGCTACGACAGTTTGCATTTTCCGCACGAAGCCTTCGGAAGCCTGCCCGTCGAAATTTCTTTGACCTATAAACCGGTATTGGACACGGCGCTTTATTTAGGGCACTGACCATGTAGTGACGAGGGTGTCTCATAAGTACGAATTTACGATTTTGGATTTTGGATTTACGATTATCCCGATTTCTATTTGACAGCAAACAACCGTTTTAAGTAATCTGATAATCGTAAATCCAAAATCGTAAATTCGTACGACACACCCTCGTCGTTTTTATAAAAATTTGGCTTACAGTGTAATCTGATACACTTGGCCGTTAATTGTTGCTGTGGCTTTGTTGTCGCAGCTACCGTCGCCATAGTCCACCAAAACGTCCAGGCCATTGATGTTGAGCGTGCCCGTGCCGGCGCTTATCCAGAAGCAGTTATTGGCTTTAACCAAAGGTGTTTGAATCGTCCAATCCACCGTTTCGCCATTGGTCAGCACCGAGTTGATGGTCCCGGTGATGTCGTACACGTCGTCGTTTAAGTCCCACCAGGTCGCGTGGCCTGCCGTTTGGGTAAACGTCTGGACAGCGTCATAAGCAACTGTGTAACCGTTGCCGTCAGCCGCCTGAATGTCTGCTGCCAGAATGGAATAAATGCCGGCAGTTTGTGTGCTCTGGTTCCGGAAAGTGAATTTTCCGCTGAGTTGCGCGTTGTCTTCCTTGTAATTGTCGTATTGCAGGGAAATTTCAGAGCCCGGCTCCCAGATTTTAGCGATCGAGAGCGTGACTTTGCCGGATCTCAACTTGCCGTCGCTGTCGGTGCAGCCGGTGCCAAAATCAAGGGTGATCACCTTGGGAAAAACAGCCGGATCGGCGGGCACAATGGTAATAGAGCCGCAACGGTCGTCGACACTTTGGCTGACGAAACCGTCGGCTTCCTGCGCACCGCGCAAGGCGATACCAAAGGACGAAGTGATCAATTGCTGGCTGCGCAGCGCCTGCGTGGCCGATTCGACGGCCGGGTCGGCGGTTGTGTTGTCATTGTCCTTTTTACAGGCGGTCACGGTGGTCAGGATGAACCCTGCTGCAAGCAGGAGAGCAGCGCAAATTTGCTTTTGCATAATCGGATGATGTGTTTGTGTGTTAAAAGATGATTCTTATTCAGCTGTGATGTGATAATACGACACTATTTGGCTCGCTGGAGGAAAACGTCGGGTGAAGCAGCGGTATATCCCGGGCAAGAGGTTTAACTTATAATAATTGACACTTATCAATCCATTGCAGCACTTCATGAAAGTGCCGGTTATTGGTAAAGGACAATGTACCTAAGACGATGTGCCGAGGTACAGGTTACGGAGCGTGTTGTTTTGGTTGAGTTAAAAAACGAGCCGTTTTTTAACCAAATAAAGGTTAAATCCCAAACTTGATCAGTCATTTCAATTGATCAGGTTTACAAAGGATTCTCTGATCCCGGGGCATTTTGATTACCCGGGTTTTCAGGAGGTGCTTGTTCGGGATCGATCGGAGAAGAAGCGGATAGGGTATCAGTGAAGGTCGATTAAAAGGCCCCGATTACTGCACCACACCCCCACTCTCCAACGTTTACCATAAGTTTGCTCTAAAAATCAAACGTATGCGAAACGTACTCACCCTGCTCGCGATCTTCATCGCCTTGCGCCCTGCCGCCGCCCAGCGCCTCGACCACACCGATCTGTTGCTGTTCTCCATGCAAAAAACGGCAGACAGCACCTGGCAACCTTATGCGCCGCGTTTCCTTACGGCATTCAATCCCCGGGGCTACAACAACCAGCCGGCCTTTTTTTCCAACAACGAATTGTACCTCACGGTACAAATGCCCGGCGACACCACGCAGACCGACATCTACGCCCTCGATATGCTGGTGAAAACCCAAACCCGTATCACCGCCACGACCGCCACAGCCGAATATTCACCCATACTCATGCCCGGTGGCCGGCGTTTCTCCGCCGTGCGGGTGGAGGAAGACGGCAACCAGCGCCTCTGGTCGTTCCCGCTCGACCGCTCGGACAACGGTCGCCCGGAATTCCCCGGCATCCTTAACGTGGGCTACCACTGCTGGCTGCGCGATACGCTGGCGGCCCTTTTCATCGTAGGCGACGACGGGGCGATGCACACGCTCGGCACGGCGGGCACCCGGGGGCAAAATTTCCAGCGCATCGCCTCCAACGTGGGCCGTTGCCTGCAAACATTGCCCGACGGTCGCCTCGCCTTTGTGACCAAGACGACCGACAAAACCTGGTTTTTGAAAACCTGGAACCCGCAAAAACCTATTCCCGAAATCGTGGTGATCATGCTGCCCGGCAGCGAGGATTTTGCCGTGCTGCCCGACGGAACTTACATCAGCGGCAGCAAATCAAAACTTTATCAATTCAAACCCGGCAGAAATACCGACTGGAAAGAAATCGCCGACCTCTCGAAATACGGCGTCAAAAACATTACCCGCCTGGCGGCGAGCCGGGACGGGAAGTTGGTTGTAGTTGTAAATTGATATCACGTACTAACCTGCTCACTCGTCATCCCAAATCTCCGTTCCCTCCTTTGATAACTCAGAATTGCCTCGTGCAATTCTCTTCGCCCGAAATCCGGCCAGAACACGGGGGTAAAATACAACTCGGCGTAGGCGATCTGCCAGAGCAGAAAGTTGGAAATACGCGTCTCGCCGCTGGTGCGGATAAGCAATTCGGGGTCGGGAATACCGCGTGTGCTCAGGGCGTTTTCAAACATATTTTCATCGATATCGGCGGGCTGAATCAAGCCGTCTTTGGCCTGTTCGGCGAGCAGGCGGGTGGCGCGCAGGATTTCCCATTTGGCCGAATAGTTGAGCGCTAACACCAACGTGATGCGCTGGTTGTTTTTGGTCTGTTCTATGCCGTCCATGAGCGCTTTATAACTTGATTTGGGCAAGGCTTCGAGGTCGCCGATGGCTGTGAGCCGCACACCGTTTTTGTTCAGGTCGCGGATTTCCCCTTTGATGGTTTCGACCAGCAGGCTCATCAGGGCCGTCACTTCGGCGGGCGGGCGACTCCAGTTTTCCGTGCTGAAAGCATAAAGTGTCAGGTATTGCACGCCGATTTCGGCGGCAGCCTCGGTTACTTCGCGCACGCTTTTTACACCGCTGCGATGGCCAAGCACCCGCGGCATGCCTTTTTGTTTGGCCCAACGGCCATTGCCGTCCATGATGATAGCGATGTGGCGGGGTACTTTGTCGGGTATGATAAGCGACTTCAGGTCGGACATGACAGCGGGTGGTTATCAGTTATTGGTAATTTGTTACTGGTTGACGGTAATGGCAGAAGGACGACAAAGGTATTTCAAAATGACATTTTTTGAATTGAAATACCCACGTATTACACGGGTAAAGTAGTATTTTCCAAAAAAATTGCCTGTTGTTGCCCTCAGATTTGACAACTTTCAAAAAGTTGTCAAATCTTGCACACGCCAAAACAGTGGCAGTGGAGAGGGCAAGGGAAAGCGTACTTGCTGCATCCATCAATGACTAGTAAACCAATAACCGACAACCAATAACTGATAACCAATAACTAATAACCATGCATAAAGCAGCCCGCCAGCATTACAACGCGACCTTCACGCCCGAAAAATACCAGGCCTTTCTTGATACGGTGAATTCAGCCTACGGCGAAGCCTGTACGTTCCGCGTGTCCGAAACCCCGATTTTTGTACCCAAATCGCTGAAAACCCAACTGTTGCAAGGAGTGGAAGACATTTGTGCGGTCATCACAGCGCCCGGTTTTCGCGTGCGCAGCGAAGCAGCTTTGCCTGCTCACCTGCGGGTACCCGGCGAAGACGATCACTCGGTGTTCCTGCAACTCGATTTCGGCATTTGCCGCGATGTAAACGGGCATTTCACGCCGCAACTCATCGAGATGCAGGGCTTCCCGTCGCTTTATTTTTTCCAAAAACTGCTGGCTGAGTCGTACCGCAAGCATTTTGAGATCCCTGCTGATTTTCATTACTTGTTCGGCGGGTTGAATACGGAGGGCTACATCGACCTGATGCGGGAGGTTATCGTCGGTAGTTCCAAACCCGAAAACGTCATCCTGCTCGAAGTGGAACCGGAGAAACAAAACACCCGGATCGACTTCTGGGGTAGCCAAAAACACCTGGGTATCAAAGTACTGTGCCTGTCTAAACTCAAACGCGAAGGCCGCGACCTTTACTACCTGGACGACAACGGGCGACGTGTGGGCGTGGAGCGCATTTACAACCGCATCATCTTCGACGAACTTGAAAAACGCGCCGACCTGCCCCGGGAATGGGACATGACCACCGAAGTGAACGCCGACTGGGTAGGGCACCCCAACTGGTTTTTCCGCATTTCCAAACATTCATTGCCTTTTATCGACAGCGATTTTGTGCCAAAAACGCTGTTTGTCAACGAGTTAAAATCCATTCCCGACGACCTCGAAAACTGGGTTTTGAAACCGCTGTTCTCTTTTTCGGGCCAGGGTGTTAAAATCAACATCACCCGCGAAGACGTGGAATCGGTGGACGACCCGTCCAATTTTATCCTCCAGCGCAAAGTCGAATACGTGGCAGGCGTGGAAACGCCCAACCCGGACGAGCCGTCCAAGTGCGAAATCCGCATGATGCTGTTGTGGGACAAAAACTGGGAAAAACCACGCCTCGTGAACAACCTGGTACGGATGAGCAAAGGAGAAATGGTAGGCGTGCGGTACAACAAAGGCAAGGATTGGGTGGGGGCAAGCGTCGGATTTTTCGAACCATGATGTGCGATAGGAATGCGTTTGGCGGCTCATGGAGAATAAATTTTGAAATAAATTTATTCTCCATGAGCCGCCAAACGCATTTACAGATTTATAAAACCCGAGAGAAGATGCTATTTTACTGTATAAAAATTGAAAGTGGCTACGCGCACCTTGACGAAGAAGAAAGCCGGCATTTGCTTTCCGCATTGCGGCGGAAGGTGGGCGACCGGCTGCAACTGACCGACGGCCGGGGTGTGTTTTATGAAGCGGAACTCGCCGAAGCCGGCAAACGCCATGCGCTTGCCCGTATTATTGCTCAAACGGAGGCTCCGCCGGAACGCCCGGCCCGTTTGCATATCGCCATATCACCCACCAAACAAATCGAACGCTTCGAATGGTTTTTGGAAAAAGCCGTCGAAATCGGCGTGGACGAGATCACACCCCTGCTCTGCCGGCGCTCCGAACGCGACACCGTCCGCCTCGACCGTTTGGAAAAAATCTTAGTGTCGGCGATGAAACAATCGCTCCGGGCGTATTTGCCAAAGTTGAACGCACTTACCCCTTTTCAAAAATTTGCTAAGACTGCGACTGAAGTGCAAAAACGCATCGCCTGGTGTTCGGACAAGGCATTGCCGCATTTAAAAACGACCCTTCTACCCGGTCAAAACGCAGTCATTGCTATCGGGCCGGAAGGTGATTTTTCACCGGAAGAAGTGGCGCTGGCACTGCAAAACGGCTTCACAGGCGTCAGTCTCGGTGACGCCCGCCTGCGCACGGAAACGGCGGGCGTACTGGCGGTAAGCGTTTTTAATTTGTTATGAACCCTCCGGCAAATTCGCAGGGCACCCTGACTTTGTGTGATTTAGCGACAGAACGACAGAAATTTCAACCTGCTTGTCCGGATAACAGGAACTTTCGCGCCGTTTTCTAACCACTGATTTCTGACATGACAAATAAACACTACCTGACCTGTATCCTGGCGCTCCTGCTCACAGGATCGCTCTCCGCGCAAGTGCGCATCAACGAATACTCTGCCGCCAACTGGCAGCAATTTACCGACAACTACGACAAAACGGAAGACTGGGTCGAGCTCTTCAACGCCGGCACAACAGATGTCAACATCGGTGGCTGGGGATTGACCGACGACGATGAAGACCTCCAAAAATGGCAATTCCCGGCAGGCACGACCATTCCTGCGGGCGGCTACCTCATGGTATGGTGCTCCAAACGAAACGAGGCTTCCGGCGGTCATTTTCACACCAATTTCAGTCTGATTCAAACAAAAAACAACGACAAATTGGTGCTGTCGCAACCCAATGGCCTCATCGTGGATTCGCGCCCATTAGTGACCACCCAGGTACACCAGTCGTATTGCCGCAGCACCGACGGAGCGGCCGGCTGGAAAATCTGCACCGCGCCCACCCCCGGCGCATCGAACAACGGCTCGAAGCAATATGCGCGTTTCGCAGCCCGCCCGTCGATGGACCTTGCTGCGGGTTTTTATTCCGGCAGCCAGACAGTCAGCATCAGTTCCACCGAGGTGGGTGGTGAGATTCGCTACACCATCGACGGCACCGAGCCGACGCTGATGTCGCCGGTTTATTCCGCGCCGCTGAGTATTGATAAAACCACCGTGGTTAAAGCCCGCACCTTCAGCCCCGACTCCGCGGTGTTTTCGAGTTTTATCGAATTCAATACTTATTTCATTGACGAATCTTTTACCCTTGTGGTGATGTCGGTGGCCGCCGAACAGGTGATCGAACTCGCAAACGGTGAAAAAGAAATCCGCCCCATCGGCTCCATCGAGTATTTCGGACAAGACAAGGTGCGCAAAGCCACCTCCTACGGCGAACTCAATTCGCACGGTCAGGACTCCTGGGTCAATGACCAGCGTAGCCTCGACTGGGTGAGCCGCGACGAAATGGGTTATTCCAATGCCATTCGAGAAAAATTGTTCGGGTATTCCGACCGCGATGAATACCAGCGGGTCATCCTGCGCGCTTCGGGCGACGACAACTACCCGGGCAATTTCCTGCCCGAACACGAAGGTTGCGCGCATATCCGCGACGAATATTGCCAGGCCCTCGCCAAACTCGGCGGCCTCAAACTCGACGTGCGCGCCACCGAACGCATGATCGTATTTCTCAATGGCGAATACTGGGGCGTCTACGGCCTGCGCGAATACCCGGACGACAACGACTACACCGAAGAATACTACAATCAGGACAAATACGACATACAAGTGCTCGAAACCTGGGGGAATAGCTGGGCCGAATATGGCGGCGACCAAGCCTTCGACGACTGGCGCCCGTTCCAGAATTTTATCCTGCAAAACGACATGAGCGATTCTGCCAACTACCAGTATGTAAAAGACCAACTCAACGTCACCTCGCTCTGCGACTACTTTATCACCGGACTCAACTTCGTCGCTTCCGACTGGATCAATTACAACACAGCCTGGTGGCGCGGCCTCAACCCCGAGGGCGATCATAAAAAATGGGGTTATATGCTCTGGGACTATGATGCTACCTTCGACTACTACATCAACTATTCCGGCGTGCCCAACACCGACCCCGATGCAAAACCCTGCGACATCGACGAAATCTCGGATTATGTGCAAAACGAATTTTTCTTCGGAGGAATGAACGACACCTGTTACGTGTTTTTTCAAGACACGTTCTGCGTCCGTGCAGACGGCAAACACGACCTGATTTTCAGAAAGTTGCAGGAGGAGAATCCGGAATTTCGCCAGCTCTACTACTCCCGCCAAGCAGATCTTCAGAACACCGTTTTTTCCTGTGAAAATATGCTGCATGTGCTCGACAGCATGGCAGCCGTGATCGATCCCGAAATGACACGACATACCGAACGATGGGGCGGCTCATACGACGACTGGAAACAAAACCTGCTAAAAATGCGCAATTTTATCAGTCAGCGCTGCACCCTGCTCGACGACGGCATGGTTGACTGCTTCGACCTCACTGGCCCATACCAGGTGACCCTGCTTGTGGAACCACCGGGCGCCGGTGAGATCGATTTCAATACGCTCGGCATCGAACAGTTCCCCTGGATGGGCGCTTACTTTGGCGGCATGGAAAACAAAATAGAAGCCAACGCCAAAGGCACACTTCCATTCCTTCGCTGGGAAAGTCGCTCCGGTAGCGCGATTGCTCCTAACGCAAATACCGACAAGGCCTCAATTACATTGACCGAAGCCGATACCTTGGTTGCAGTGTTCGGTTTGCCGTCGTCCACTTGGGAGCCGGGCAATGGCCTTTCGCTTTCCGTCAATCCGACCCTTGCAACCGACCATGTAACGGTGAACTATACATTGCCCGGTCAAATGCCCGTATGTATCGCGCTGTATTCGATCGTAGGTCAAAAAGTCGTCGATTTGCAGACGGAAGGGTCTGCCGGCGAGCACACTGCACAAATTAATTTATCGGAAGACAATTTTGCGCCCGGCGTTTATCTGCTTTATTTTCAGGCAGGTGAACACCAAAAGAGTGTGAAAATTACCGTAACCAGGTAAAACAGCCGGTTGCGAACAGGGTAATTGCTTATCAGACCAATCATATTTTTTCAGTATCAAAACGAAAAATGACTCATCCCGAATTTTTGCCCCAGCGGGGCTGAATATTGGTAGAAAATGGCACCAACCGTTCTTCCAAGCCCCAGCGGGGCGTAATATGCGCAAAAACCGCCTTCATATTCCGCCCCGCTGGGGCTTAGGTCTGTTTGCGGGCTACATTTCTACCAATATTCGACCCCGCTGGGGCAGTTAAAAGACCTGATTTTCAGCAAAATAGTGAACTAAAGCCTGATTTTAAAAATCCGGGATGACTCATTTTCGTTGGCGTTGCCCAACCCTTTGAGGCGCTTTTCAAGGACAATATGTAGAATTCATCCGGCAGGCCGCAAGTCGCAGGTCATAATTCGTAAGTTTTCTACCTTTGCCCGCCAAAAGAATGGGACGCATCCTCGCAATCGATTTTGGTCTGAAACGCACCGGCATCGCAGTCACCGACCCGCTGAAGATCATCGCGTCGGCTTTGACGACCGTGCCGACGCCCGACACGCTGGATTTTTTGAAAAAATATTGTGCGAATGAAGAAGTCGAAAGTTTCGTCGTGGGTTTGCCGCTGCATCCCGACGGCAACCCGGCCCAAATCGCGCCTCAGGCCGACGCTTTTGCCGAAAAATTGAAAAAACTTTTTCCCGGCAAACCCGTTATCCGCCAGGATGAGCGCTATACCTCCAACGAGGCCAAAAAGATCATCCTCCAAAGCGGTATCAAAAAACAAAAACGCCGCGACAAAAGCCTTGTGGACAAAATTGCTGCCGCTCTGATACTGGAGCAGTACATGCATGAAAATTACTGGGATTAAATCGGTTAATAGTTATCAGTTATTGGTTATCAGTTACCGGTTGTCGGGCAAAAAAACCTGATAATCAATAACCGATAACTATTAACCGATAACCGATAACCAACAACTATTAACCAACTATGCTATTGCCGATTTACGCCTACGGGCAACCTGTTTTGAAAAAAGTGGCCGCATCCATCGGGCCGGAGTATCCTGATTTGAAGGAGTTGATAGCCAATATGTGGGAGACGATGTACTATGCAGAAGGGGTCGGCCTTGCCGCTCCGCAGGTCGGGCATGCCATCCGGTTGTTTGTGATCGATACGCTTCAGATAGACGACGATGATGATGAGAAGAAGGCGAAGGTGGACGGCTTCAAAAAGGTTTTTATCAACGCGCAAAAAGTGGAAGAAAGCGGTGATCCCTGGACGTATGAAGAAGGCTGCCTCAGCATCCCGCGCATCAGGGGCGATGTGGAACGCCCCGATACGATCCGGCTACGTTATATGGACGAGCACTTTGTGGAACACGAGGAAACCTTTACGGGCGTAAATGCCCGGGTGGTGCAACATGAATACGACCACATCGACGGTATTCTGTTTACCGAAAAACTGAAGCCGCTCAAAAAACGCCTGATCCAGCGCAAACTGGAAGATATCAGAGTGGGTAAAATCAAGACGGATTACAAAATGAAATTTTTCATTTCCCGATAAATTTAACCCGTTTAAACGAACTGAAAGCCGTCGTGCGATGTTTGGTCGCCCGGCGGCTTTTTTTATTTGGAAAGGCGACTTTTTTGCCTTCGTTCGTGGAATTTTATTTGATGTCTGTCGAAAAACCAGGTGAACACAGGAAACGATTTTTGAAAAAAACGTTTCCTGTGTTACCTTTGTCCCATGTTTACCGAACAGCAGGAAAAATGGCTCAGGCGCATTGCCGAATTATTTATGCGCCTCGGCATTAAAAGTCTCACCATGGATGATGTGGCGCGTGAGCTGGGTATTTCCAAAAAAACCCTTTACCAGTTTGTGGAAAACAAGGACGACCTCGTGAAAAAAGTGATCGAGTCGCACCTGACCGAGGAATGCAGCCGAAGTGAGGAGTTGTCGCTGAAGGCGAAAGACGCGCTTGACGAAATGCTGATTGTCATACAAGCGAACATTGGCGATATGCAACGCATGAAAGCCAACATCGTCTTCGAATTACAAAAATACCACCGTGATGCCTGGGATCTGTTGCAGCAATATCAACGCGGCTTTTTGTACAAAGTGGTGCGCGACAATCTCGAACGCGGCATCCGGGAGGGTTATTACCGGGGTGATTTCGACGTGGATATTACCGCCAAATTGCACCTCGCACAGTCGTTCGCGATATTCGACGAAACCTGGTTCCCCAAACCTCCCTATTCCGGCGAAACACTTTTTAAGGAAGCCATGATACTGTATCTCCAGAGCATACTTTCCGAAAAAGGAAGACAAGCTTTAAAAGCAAAACTCTCTTAATCATGCACCAGAACAATTCCCTCAAATTGCTGCTTATCAGCATATTAATCTTCGTTTCCGGTTTGTTGCCCGGTCAGTCAAGGAAAATGAGTCTGACCGATTGTATCGACTACGCCCTCACCAATCATCCGGATATGAAAGTGGCCGAACTCCAGGTGAAAGATGCCGATTGGCAAATCAAGGAAAACAAAGCGATCGGTATGCCTCAATTCTATGGCGGGCTTGATTATCAGTATTTTATTCAGCGCCCAGGCATCCCGCAAAGCGCATTATTTCCCGGTGGTACGGACGAAAAGGTTGCCTTTAGTGCCAATCACAGCCTCACACCCAGCGTTTCTTTAGATCAACTTATCTACAGCAGGGATTACGGTCTTGCGTTGAAAGCCACCAGATACTATCGCGAATACGTACTGGCAGGCATGGAAGTGACGCGGCAAAGAATTCGCTTTCAGGCCATCGATGCTTACATCCCCACGCTGATTATTACGGAAAGCATTAAAATTCTGGACAGTAATATTGTCAGCATTGAAAAACTGCTGAGCGAAACGAAAGCGATCAGCCAGGCCGGATTCGCCGAACAACTCGATGTCGACCGCCTCGAACTTTCCCTCTCCGTGCTTCGTACCGACCGCAGCAACCTGCTCCGGCAGCAGGAGTCGGTCGTCAACGTCCTCAAATTTTCTATCGGTATGCCGGTAACGGACTCCATCGAACTGACTGATAATATCGACAAATTGCTGGCCCAATACCCGGACACCGACCTGACTTCCGAAATCAATTATATGAACCGCACGGAGTATGTTGAGTTGCTGAAAGGGCGCGAAGTGAGTGCCCTGGAGATCGACCTGAACAGCAAACCCTGGATGCCCACTGTAAGAGGTTTTCTTCAATATCAGCCAGGGTGGCAGGGCGGATTTGGAAACGATACCAAGTGGTTTTTTATCCCATCTGCGGTTACGGGGCTTTCTGTATCAGTGAATATCTGGGACGGAGGCACCACGAAAGCCAAACGGGAACGCTCCCGGCTCAACATACAGGAAATTGACCAGCAAAAATGGCAGTTGGAAAACGCCATCAACCTTGAAGTGGAAAATGCGCGCAAACAGTTTATCAATGCGCAGGAGCGGGTCGCCAACCAGCGGCGCAATCTCGACCTCGCCCAACGCATTTATAATACCACGGAAACAAAATACAAAGCCGGCGTCGGATCCAGTTTCGAACTTACACAGGCCGAACAAGCGCTTTATACCGCGCAAAAAAGTCTGATCGACGCAATGTATGATTTCCTCAATGCTAAGTCTGATGTCAGGCAGGCGCTGGGCATCGACTAATATCCTCATTTTACTCACTGCGATACTAACTTCAAATCGCCATGATCACATTATTGCTTCTTTTTACGCTGCGGTTTCTTGTTGCGCGGCTCTCTGATTTTCAACGACTTAAAACAAACGTTCAAAATGAAAAATAGGAACCTCCTTCAAATTTTAGTCTTCAGCATGTTTGCCGCACTGCTTGCCGCATGCGGCGGTGAATCTTTGGACAAGACGGCCCAACTTGCCCAATTGAAAGAGCAAAAAGCCAGACTCGAAGCCGAAATCGCCGCCTTAGAAAAAGAAATCGGCAGTACAAACGGCACTGAAAAACGGGTCAAAACGGTCAATATCGCCGAACTGACCCCTGGTATATTCCGCCACTACATCGACCTTCAGGGCAGGGTGGATGCGGAAGAAAACGTAGCCGTTACGTCCAAAATGCCCGGCGCATTGACCCGCATATTTGTTAAGAATGGCGACGCCGTAAATAAAGGTCAACTGCTCGCCCAGGTCGACGACGGCGTGATGCTGAAAAACCTTGCCGAACTCGAACACCAACTCAAAACCGCCGAGGACATCTATAACCGCCAAAAGTCGTTGTGGGACCAAAAAATCGGCACCGAAGTACAGTATATCCAGGCCAAATCGCAAAAAGAGTCCTTAGAAAACAGCATCGCCACACTGAAAGAAAACTGGAGCCAGACGCGTATTTACGCACCCATCAGTGGCACGGTGGATATGGTTGTCCTGAAAACCGGGCAGGCCATATCGCCCGGAATTCCATTGTGCAATATCATCAATCTCAGCGATTTGAAAGTAGTGGGCGAAGTAACGGAAGCATACGCTTCGAAGGTCCGCAAAGGCGACGAGGTAATGGTGTTTTTTCCCGATCTGAAAAAGGAAATCAATACGCGGGTCAGCTACGTCAGCAAAAGCATCAACCCGAATACACGCACCTTTACTGTCGAGTGTAGCCTTCCCGGCAGCCCCGACTATCGGGCCAACATGATCGCCGTGATGAAAATCATCGACTATCAGAACCCGGCAGCGCTCGTGGTGCCGGTGAACTTAGTGCAAACCGCTGAAGACGGAGAATTTGTACTGGTAGCGGAAAAAACCGGGGAAAAAGAGGCAACTGCCAAAAAAGTCATGGTGAAGCAAGGCAGCAACTACAACGGCAACGTCGAAATTAAATCCGGTTTGAAAAAGGGTGATTTTGTGATTTCAACCGGATTTCAGGATGTGAACAACGGAGAGACAGTTGCTTTCTGATACTATGAAAGACATTGTTGTTCGCGAGGCCGGCTTTCCTGACCTGGAAGCATTGACCGATTTATTTGAAGCCTATCGGGTTTGGTACCGGAAGGAACCGGACCGGGATGTTGCCCGTGATTTTTTGCGGAACCGCATCGAACGGGGCGAGTCGGTGATTTATCTGGCAGTCGCCGATGACAAAGCGGTGGGTTTCACGCAATTGTATCCATTGTTTTCATCTACCCGGATGAAACGGGTATGGCTCCTGAATGACTTGTTCGTACTGGATTCTTACCGTGGTAAAGGCATTTCCAAGATGCTGCTGGAACGCGCAAAAGAACTGGCGCATCAAACGGACGCTTGCGAAATCATGCTCGAAACCGCCAAAACCAATATCATCGGCAACCAACTCTACCCGTCTGCCGGTTTTGAGTTGGGAACCGACGTCAATTGGTACCATTGGAATAGTTGAATCAAAGACAGCGATGTACACACCTCCTCATTTTAACTTTTCTGATCAAGGTGAAATTGTAGCCTTTATGCGCCGCTTCAATTTCGCAACCATCGTGTCGCAAGTAGAAGGCTTGCCTTTCGCCACACACCTGCCGTTCGTTGTGGAGGAATCGGGCGAGGGCAATCTCCGGCTGCTGGCGCACTTTGCAAAAGCCAACCCGCAATGGAAAAGTCTGGAGGAACAGACTGTACTTGTCATCTTCAGCGAACCGCATGCTTACATTTCTCCCTCGCTCTATGAAAAGGAGCAGAATGTGCCGACCTGGAACTACGTGGCCGTGCACGCCTACGGGACACCGAAGTTGATTTTGGAAGAAAAAGCCGCATTCAGCCTGCTCGAAAAACAAATGCATGCCTTTGAAAAAGCATACCTCGTACAGTGGGGGCGCTTGTCGCAGGATTACAAAAATGCACTGGTCAAAGGCATCGTCGCCTTTGAAATACCGGTGGAAAAATTGGAAGCCAAACGCAAACTGAGCCAGAATAAAAGCGAAAACGACCGGAAAAATGTGATGGGGCATTTACTGGATAGCGACAGCGATACAGTGCGGCAAATTGGCGAGTATATGGAAAATGACCAAAATTGAAAACTACAATCTTTGAAAGGCTGGATCATGAGTCATCCCGAATTTTTGCAAAGGGCGGCGAAGATGTTGTTTCAACCCACGATTTTAATCGTGGGAGAACAGGATGGGCTGATACACCAACGGTTTCAACCGTTTTCAAAAGCCTGATTAAGCCTGTAAAACC
>CXWJ01000322.1_pt1:95000-202537 | contig 202537 bp, 125 predicted proteins | sample 590841 | NCBI WGS metagenome assembly CXWJ01 (sample SAMEA3498367, study PRJEB10139) | wastewater metagenome | biome: wastewater treatment plant; material: activated sludge | place: Austria | collected 2015-01-21 | reverse complement strand
CCCGAAGGGAGGGGTGACGTAGAGTGTTCCGTAGAGCGAAACGAGGTGTAATCTACGTCACCCCTCCCTTCGGGGGAGGGGCCGGGGGTGGGGTTGAACGATGGAGCAAAAGAAGATCAACCCACCGGTGGCCCACGGAGCAAATTAGAATCGCACACCATGCCCGGTCGGACGGGCGAATGGTAAAAATTGGGCGATTCCGAGTCGGGAAGTTTGGATGCAAGTGTGGGCAACGCCCATCCTGCGGTAAGTTCCGGAGCGGACAACAACAACGCGCAAAGCGTACAGCCATGCGCTTCGTAACGCTCGTCGTGGATATGCGTCCCCTTGCCGTCATAAGCCGCTTCGCAAACCGGATGCTCGTGATGCAGCAACAAATCATGCACACTGTTCAGCGACCAGGCAGTCGTGAAACAGAGGGCCAAAAAAAGGGCCGCAATACGCCGCAACGATGATTTGTTTGACAACAGAAAGTAATTCTGACTGCGAAAGTAGTTATCGCAGCAGATAAATCAATCAAATGGGGTGTTTAATTGCACAACTTTTACAAAAAATGAAGCCCGGACGTGGGAGACCGGGCTTCCAGCCTTGTATTGCGGCTGCTTATAAGCGGAATCTGGTTCCGCCGAATATTTTACTTTTCGATGATACGCCCTTGTTCGCCCAGTTTCTCTTTGTGGCGTACAAGTTGGCGTTTGAGGGTATCCACGGAAGCAGTAATAGCGGATTCAAAAGTTTTGCTTGTTTTTTTGTCCATCACCCAACCTCCCGGTACGCGGAGTTTTATTTCGGTGATCTTGTCTTGAACGCGGCCTCCACTGTCCTGAAGTTTCAGTTGAACTTCTGCTTCTACGTTGCTTCGGTCAAAATAGCGGTTCAGGCGGTTGATTTTTTTCTCAATGTACGTTACCAATTTCTGGTCGGCGTGAAAGTGCAAGGATTTGACACTAATGTTCATCATACACACTCTGAATTTTAAATGGTGAATAAACGTGTGGTGTATTAAAAAACGCGGCAACGGGTCGTGTGACGTTGAATGACGTTCTGGAAAACAACCGGCACTGCCGGTTTTTGCATATCATGTTTCCGACTGCCGTTGCCGCGGGTTTGCCTTAGATATAAACGGTAAATGAGAAAGAACGGTTGTTTGTTTTTTCAACACCCAATGTTAGCTGTTTTCCGGTTATTCACACAAACATTTTTCGATAAATATTTTCTCCTTTCGTCGAAAAAATTCCTTTTGTGCCGTGAATACGATGTTTGACAAAATTTGTTTCACTGAATGTGACTTCCGGCAAAAGATGTCTGCCGGCAAATATTGTGCAGCAGCGGCAGGTTTCGGCAAAAAAGCGGTTGGATTTCCCGGCCTACATATTTTAATCTTTTTAAATAAATACACCTTGTTTGGTATTTGATTCCCCGGGTGCAATAATCCGTTTTTTGCGATATTTACAGCAAATTTTGTCCCGACATGTCCGAAATCCTTACTGCACCCTCCATAGCCGCCGAATCGAAAACCGAAATGCTGCGCATTTTCAACCTGCAAGAGCAACACCAGTACGTCGTAGCGCGCACGACTGCGAAGCAACGCATCGCCAAACTCCGCCGGCTGCACGATGCCATGCTGCGCTATCGCGAAGAAGTGGGTCAGGCCGTATGGCAGGACCTCCGCAAAAGCGAAACCGAAACGAACATATCCGAACTGGGCGTGGTCAACGGCGAAATCCGTCATACCATCCGGCACCTGCACTCCTGGATGACGCCTAAGCGGGTCGGCACGCCGATGGCATTGTTCGGCACCGCATCGGAGATTGTGTACGAACCCAAAGGTGTTTGCCTCGTGCTGTCGCCCTGGAATTTTCCGTTCAACCTGACCTTGTCGCCATTGGTTTCAGCGATCGCCGCGGGCAATTGCGTCATCGTCAAACCTTCGGAGTATGCGCCGGCGAGTGCGGCATTGATGAAAAAAATCATTGCCGAATGTTTTCCGCCGGAAGAAGTGGCGTTGTTCGAAGGCGATGCAACGGTGGCGCAGGAATTGTTAAAAATGCCCTTCAACCACGTCTTTTTCACCGGCAGCCCGGCGGTCGGAAAAATCGTGATGCGCGATGCGGCCAACCACCTCGCCTCGGTCACGCTCGAACTGGGCGGCAAAAACCCCACGATCGTGGACGAAACCGCCGACCTCGACACGGCTGCCGCCAAAATCGCCTGGATCAAAGTGATGAACGCCGGGCAGTCGTGTATCGCTACCGACTACGTTTTGGCGCATGAAAGCATCCACGACCGGTTGGCGGAGAAAATCGTACAAAAGATCAGGCAGTTTTACGGCGACACCCCCGAGGCCCGGCGTGCATCGCCCGATATGTGCCGAATTATCCACGAGCGGCATTTTACACGGCTGAAAACCCTGCTCGACGACGCAGTGCAGCGCGGCGCCATGGTTGCCCTGGGCGGCCAAACCGACGCTGCCGAACGGTACATCGAACCGACGGTATTAACACACGTGCCGGAAGATGCTGTTATTTGGGCGGATGAGACCTTCGGGCCGATCCTTTTGATGCGCCCATATCGAACACTTGAAGAAGCAATTGCCTGCATCAACGCCCGCCCGCGCCCTTTGGCAATGTACCTGTGGAGCGGCAACCGGCGCCATATTAAATATGTATTGGCCGAAACCCGCAACGGCGACGTGACCGTGAACGACTGCGGAGCGCATTTCTACAACCCCAACATCCCCTTCGGCGGCGTCAACAACAGCGGCATCGGCAAAACGCACGGGGAGTTCGGGTTCCTGGAATTCACCAACGCCCGCGGCGTGGTGCGGCAAAACCGGATACTGCCGGTCACCGATTTCTTTTTGCCGCCGTACGCAAAACATCCGGCCTGGGTGCGGTGGATGCTGGAAGGGGTGGTGAAGTGGTTTTAAACGCCGGGATGGGGATCGCTTTTAAGTGATTTTTAAAAAAATCGTGCCTGGCGCTTTCCAAACCGCCTTTCGGAGTTACCTTGTGGCAGCTCAGCAATTCTGAAGGCGGTCGAAGTGAACGAAACTACCCGCAAAACATCAGAAATGCTTCACGATCATTAAACATCACGATTATGCTAAGAGATAAGTCTGATATCCGCTCTTTGGTTTTCATGTTCTTTACTGCCGGCTCACTGGTTTTACTGTGGCTATTCGGCAGCGAAATGGCTACACCGCTTTGGATTCTTTGTTATACCGTACAATTACTCATGGCGGTTATTGTTTCCACTATGGTTCACAACCATCAACACCTGCCCATGTGGAAGGTGAATTGGCTGAATACTTTTACCGATAGTTTTCTTACTGTTTTTTATGGCTTTCCGGTATTCGCGTGGATACCTACGCACAATTCTAATCATCATGTGCACATCAATAAGGAACCTGACTATACAAAGACTTATATGTTTTCGGAAAAAAACAACCTGCTGACTTTATTGACTTATCCTTCGATCAGCGGAATGAATCAACAAAAGGCCGTCGGAAAATACTTTCTTGGCTTATATAAAAATAACAGGCGAAAATTTTACACGCATTTATTGCAAATAATAAGCCTGGCTGCCTGGATTATAATTGCGCTGGTCATTGACTGGAAAAAAGCAATTGTTTATGTAATTATCCCGCAGCAATTATCGCTTTTTGCCGTCCTTATGTTTAATTATATCCAACATATTCATGCCGACGAAGAATCGGAATTCAACCACTCCCGGAACATGACCGGGAAAGTGTTAAATTTTTTATTGTTAAATAACGGCTTGCACACTGCACACCATATTACACCCGGTGTACACTGGAGTAAACTAAGAGAAAAACACAATAAGATTGCCCATAAGATTGATCCCCGGTTGAATGAAAATAATTTCGCCTGGTATTTGTTCCGGGTATATATTTTAGGCCTGTTCAGCTCTTCTTTTCACACAGAGAACATGCGTCTGGAGCGCATGCAGAATTTAACTTCAACGACCAGTAATTAAAAAAACGACTATGAACTTATCAGACTTTATCGAAGTAAAGGATCCAAAAGTAAGTGCCCATTACCGCAATGAAAAAGCGGCTATGGGACATTTCGTACAGGATTATATCAACGAAAAAATTGACGTCAAGACCGATTTAATGGAAATGCTCCTGCATAAGGATGATCTGTTCACCTATGAATATGTCTGGCACCATTATAAATTTTTCTTAACCCGGCTGATTCCGGAGGTAGTGATTCACTCCAAACAGCAGGACGAACGCATTGTGCGCAGCCATTACGACAATAAAAACGACCTGTTCAATTGGTTTCTTGGCCCGCGAATGATCTACACCAGTTGCTATTTCCATCATCAAAACGAATCGTTGGAAGCAGCGCAGGACAACAAGATGAACCTCATCGCCCGCAAGATGCAACTCAGGCCCGGCGAGACGTTACTGGATATCGGCTGCGGCTGGGGCACACTCGTGGCGCACATGGCCAAACACTATGGCGTGGACGCTACCGGCGTTACCATCGCACAAGCCGGCGCGGATTGGGGCACCCGGCAAATCGGAGAATATGGCGTGTCACCTGACAAAGCCCGCATCTGGCGCATGGACTACCGCGACATACCCACCGACAAGAAATACGATAAAATCACTTGCCTCGAAATGGCCGAGCATGTCGGTATTAAGTATTTCAAAAAATTCATGAAACAGATTTATGATTTGCTGGAGGACGACGGCCTTTTCTACCTGCAAATTGCCGGACTGCGCGAGCGAAATCACCTCTTCCAGGAGCATAACCGGCAGGACCTCGTCTGGGGGCTTTTTATGAGTGAACACATCTTCTCCGGCGCCGATGCAAGCATGCCGTTGAACTGGGATTTGCAACGAATCGAAAAGGTAGGATTCGAAGTACACAGCGTTGAAAATATCGGTATCCACTACGGCAAAACCATCCACTATTGGTACAACAACTGGATAAGTAACAAAGAAAAAGTACTGGAGAAGTACGGGGAAAGGACCTTCCGCATCTATTCGCTTTTCCTTGCATGGTCGGTACTTATTGCCCGACAGGGCAGCTCAACGGCGTATCAAATCGTTTGCCGCAAAAACCTGAACACGGCCGACCGCAACCGCTTCATCGGCACCACCAACCTCGGGGAATACGAAACCAAAGACGCTGCAAAAGCGGCGATGGCTACGGTCTGATGGATCACTTCAATAAGTAGTTCTGTTAATAAATATGAGTCGTCATCCCGAATTGTGGAATGGTCCCTCCGAGGTCATTTTTACTGGAAAATCCGGGATGTGACTCTTTTTGAATGCCGAATGGCGATTACATGAAATACGATCGACGATGTGGGGCGTTGCATCCAATATCGGGGCAACGCGAGGAAACATCGTCAATCGTCAATCATGTAATCGCCATTCGTCATTCAACATCAATAAAACTTACTCCTGAAGTCTTCCACTTCCGCCGCTTTTTTCAACGCATCCATGAAACCGATGCGGAACGAGGACTGGGCGGACGTTACAGCCTGGCGGCGGTACAGGGTCATATCTTCGGGCAGTTGGATCTGCGGTTTGTCTGTAAGCGGCGACAAAACGTACACACCGCTGTTGCCCTGAATGGGCGCGCTCACGACATCTTTGGCTAAGGAGAAGGCTGTGCCCACCACACGTGGCTCGGAGCCTGCCTGAGCCATGGAAGTGCCGCGTGCCGTATCGATCTGGACGCCCCAGGTGGCAGCGATACCGGCGAGGTCGCCGGCAGACGAAAGCATCTTGGCAGTAATGACTTCGGCTTTTTTGCGGCTTTTTACGCGCATATCAGCTTCCGGATTGGCTTTGAGCGATGCTACGGTGGCCGGGCCTTTGGGTGAAATGAGTTTCAGCGCAGCCACTACGTACCGGCTGTCGAAATACCCGCCCGCAGCGTCGCGAAATGCGAATACTTCCTGACTGACGCTATTCAGTTTTGTTTCTTTGTCAAACGCCCAGCGGACGATTTCGCGGGCATCGTCGCCGGGATTCAGCACACCCACGCTGAAATCGGAGGCTTTCAACGGTGCGCTGGTGAGCAACTGCAGGTTTTGCTGGGCAGCAGCGGCAGCAAAAGCCTCGAGCGTTTTAGCCGATTGTATCAGCGCCACCGCTTTATCTTTCATGACTTGCTGTGTGTTTTTACCGGGCTCGATGCGCTGGCTGAGGAACACACCTTTCACGCCGGTCTCGTTTTTGTCGGATTTCCGGCCCGTGACCTGCACCAATTGCAGCACCTGCTGATTTTTCAGCCGGTAGAATTTGCCGGGTTCGGCTTTGTAAAAGATCAGGTTGGCCAATTCGTTGCCTTCGGGCGTACGGCCGATCCAGCCCAGATCGCCGCCTTTGGAAGCGGAACGGGTGTCCTGGCTGAAACGCACTGCCAGCGAGTCGAACCGGGCTTTGCCGGTATCGAGCAGATTGAGCAGGCTATCGAGACGGCGCTCGTTGTCCGGCGTGTTTTGCAAAGCAATATGGCTCACGCGTACGGAATCGGGGATCTGCTTGCGGTCTATGATCTTGGCGATGTTCCATGAACTGCCGTCTACATAAGGGCCGATGACGGTGCCGATGGGCAGTTTCATCAGCGTATCGGCCATAAGTATGGGCAATTCGCTTTTGATGCTGTATGCTGCGTTGTACACTCCGTTGTTGGACACCACGAATGCAGAGTCGTTGATTGCTGTGCGAAGCCCTTCCACCAATTTGGCGACTGCGTCGCGGGCGATTGCGGTATCACCGGCAGTCGGGATCACATCAAACGAGATGTAATTGATGACACGGGTCTCTTCCGGCTGATCATAAAGACGGGGATTTTCTTTTATAAACGCCTGATAATCGGCATCGGTCACGGGCGCTTCTTCGTCCTTCACTTTTTCGAAGGGGATGCGCACATAGCGAAAGTCGAGGCGTTCGTTGTTTTCGCGGAACACCATTTCAGCCTGCCATTTGGGTGCGTACAATCCTTTGGAAACCATCGCGACGATTTTCGATTCGAGGCGGTCTTTGACGATCTCTTTTTCCTGCTCGGCCCAGGAGGCTTTGAAACGGGGGTCCATCTCGCTGAGCTGGCCATTGTCGATGGCATTTTTGACCTGGTTGAGGTAGTTGCGGTCGGGCTGTCCCTCCGGCGTGCGGTAGCGCTGTGCAATGAGGGGACTGAGGACGTCGCCGAATTCGAGGTCGCGCAACTCTTCGCGGTCGACACCCAGGCCGAGCGCTTCGGCTTCCTGGAGGATGAGCGCGTTTTCCACAAAATAGTCCCAGGATTGCTGGCGCGCCTGGAAAGGATTTTCCGGATTGGAATAAATCAGCGCCTGGTAGTATTCAAAGTCGCTGCGTTTAATTTCCCTGTCGTTCACCTTACCCAGGGTATTGATATCGCTGGCGGAGTAACGCTGGGTATTGGAGACAATGTCCATCAAAATGAAGCCTCCGAGCGCCAAAGCCATTGCCACGATGAGTATCCAACCGTTCTTACGGATCGTTCCGATTAAAGCCATTTTACTTTAATTATTTGAAAATCAGAATTTTAATTTTTTTGAGCAGGTCGCTTTTTTTGAAGAATAAACCCGCCTTCGCCCTGAAAAAGGGCTTCGGCGGGTGAAAGCGGGTGCAAAGGTAAAATTTCGGGTCGGAAAAAAAGGAAGAATTTTAAAAACAGTGAAGCAAGATTCTTAAATGCTGCGGAATGTGGTGCAGAAAAACATTTCGATTGCGGAAGCAAGGATTCAACTCGCCGACTTGGAACAGAAAATACTTGAAATGCCCGGTGGCTATCTGCCGGAATTTTGCGGAGTGAAGTTCCATTTCCTCCGGCTGATTTCCGGGAGCGTCTGACCATGCTAAAATCTTTTCCCCTCCCCAAACGTTTTTGCCAATCCAAGTCATTGTCTTTTGAAACAAATACCTCACTTTTACCACGAAATACGATATGAGTTCATCCCGAATTTTTCAACTCACGATTAAAATCGTGGGTTGAAAAATTCGGGATGACTCATGTTCCCAATTAAAAAACTGCGCGGCTATGAATAAAGCATCTCGACACCGGACGTTGGACGTTGCACATTGGACATTCACCTTTCTGCTTTCAGCCTTCCTCCTTTCTCCTTTTCTCCTCTTTTCCCAAACCACCTCCCAAACCTCTTTCGGGAAAAACCGTGTGCAATTCAACCGCCAGATCGACGAATGGATGGTGTACGAAACCTCCAATTTCGTCACCTATTGGTACGGCGATGCCCGCAACGTGGCACAAGCGGCGCTTCAAACAGCCGAATACGATTTCCCGCAGATGCAGCAGATGCTCGAACACCAAATGACCGATAAAATTGAAATGCTGGTGTTTTGCGACCTGACCGACCTAAAACAGAGCAACATCGGTGAAGACGAAGTATTCCAGTTGCGCGCCGGAGAGACGAAAGTAGTGGGCAACAAAGTGTTTGTCTATTTCGACGGCAACCACAATCACCTGCGGGCTCAAATCCGCGAAGGTGTGGCGGGCGTGCTGATCAATTCCATGCTGTTCGGCACCAATCTTCAGGAAATCGTGCAAAACGCCGTGCTGCTCAACCTGCCGGGTTGGTACACCAACGGCCTGATGGCCTATTGCGGAAATGAATGGAGCACAGAACTGGACAACGACTTCCGCAACCTCATCCAGTCGGGCAAATACACTACCTTCGACAAACTTGCCAAAGACCACCCGCGTATTGCCGGGCATGCCTTCTGGAATTACATCGGGCTGCATTACGGACGCGGCACCGTCAGCAACCTGCTCTACCTCACCCGAATCAACCGCAGTATCGACGCAGGCTTCCTTTATGTGCTGGGCAACGGCTACCGCCGCACCACCGAAGTGATGCTGGAGTATTATGAAAAACGCTACCAGGAGGAAGTACCAAACACGCGGAAATCCGACGAAACCACAAAAATTACCGTAAAAAACAAGAAAAAACTCCCGCTGAGCCAGGTAAAAGTCAGCCCCGACGGCAAACGCATCGCCTGGGTGAGCAACGACATCGGCAAATGGCGGGTATGGGTGCTGGACCTCGAAACCGGCAAACGCCAAAAAGTTTTGGGCGGCGGCGCCCGCAATGCCTTGCAAACCACCGACTATAATTACCCGCTGTTAGCCTGGAATCCGGATAACAAAAGCCTTGCCGTACTTTACGAACGCCGCGACATACCCCGCATCGCTATGCTCGATCTTACCGACAAAAAAATAAAAAAAGAAATCCGCGACCTGTCGCCCGAATTCCAGCGCGTGTACAGCCTCGAGTACGTCAATCAGGCGGATATGGCATTTTCCGGCGCGGTGCGCGGCTATTCCGACCTTTTTATCTACCACACCATCACCAAACAAACCGAGCGCCTTACCCAGGATTTCTGGGACGATCTCGATGCTTCGGTGACGACACTCGACGGGCGCAAAGGCATCCTGTTCAGCAGCAACCGCGTGTCGGACTCCCTGAACACGGAAAAATTGGACACCATTCTGCCGCTCGGCAAATTCGATGTTTTTTTCTTCGACCTCGAAAGCCGCAATCCCGAACTCATCCGCATCACCCGGACGCCGATGTTCGACGAGCGCAACCCGATCGGGGTAGACAGCGCCCATTTTGCCTATCTCAGTGATGAAAACGGCATTTTCAACCGGCAATCCGGCTATCTGGAACCATATATCGCTTACAATCAAGCCGTTATTTATCTCAAAGACGGAGCGGAAGTAAAAGCGCTGGACGACAAACATCCGGGAGAATGGGCGCCTGAACGTGTGCTGGTGTTCCTCGCACCGATCGACACAGTAATGAAAAATATAGACTCGACCCAGATTGACAGCATCCGTTTTTCTCCGGTTTTCAAAAAACGCGCCCGTACGTGGAACCAGACGAATTACGACCGCAATATCAATGAACAACACCTTTCGTTTCGCTCCGGCCGACTCGTGGAGTCCATTCAGCGCGACGGCAAAATGGTTTTTTATACCTTCAAACCCAATCCGGCTGCGGTGGCGCCAGCCCGGATCACCCGTTACCGGGAATTGACCTACCGGCAAGCCGGCCTGCCCATACCGCCGCAACCGGACCTGAACGACTCTTCTCTCGCGCCGGACAAACTACCCGTGGAACCACAAATTGCCAAAGCGGATTCGAACGCTATGCTGCCGCCGGGCTGGATGTTTCAGTTGCCGGAATATCTCTCTGTCGCACCTCCTCCCGCACCGCAGCAGGAGCCGACCCGCCTGACAAAGCCGGTAAAAGAACAGGAAGAAGAGGTAGCGGTTCGCCCTGATTCGCTGCCGGCGCCGGCGCCGCGGCGCCCGTTGAAAGCGCAAAAATCGTTGTTAAATATCGCGAAAGATCAATCCGTTATCCGGTTCAATCCCTCGCAAATCATCCCCTACCGCCTGAAGTTCCGCACGGATTACGTGTCTACCAGCCTCGACAACAACCTGCTGTTCGGTGGTATGGAAACGTTTGCCAGCTCACCCACCGGTTTTCAAACACCGCCACCGGGTATCCTGATTAAAGCGAACTTTAAAGACTTGATGGAAAATTATGTTGTCGAAGCGGGTTTTCGGCTGCCGACGACTTTCAACGGCGCGGAATACTACCTATGGTTTGACGATAAAAAACACCGCATCGACAAACGGTACGCCCTGTACCGGAGGACCCTCGTGAACACCCTCGACGAGATCACACCGGGTATTTCGCCTGTGCCGCTGCAAACGCGCACGAATACCGTCATGGGCTTTTACGAAATGCGCTATCCCTTAGACGCTTTTTTCAGCATCCGCGGACGCGCCACCCTCCGCCAGGATAAAACGATCATGCTCAGTACCAATGAAGCCACCCTCGAAACACCCGATTACGCCGAACAGCGGGCCGCGCTGGGTTTTGGAGTTGTCTACGACAATACCGTCGACGTCGACATGAACCTGAAAACGGGTACGCGGGCAAAATTATATGGGGAGGTGGTAAAACGTTTCGACCTCAATTTTCAGCCCGAATGGAGCCTTAAATTCAACAAAGGCATCATGACCGTCCTTGGCATCGATGCGCGGCACTATCAACTGCTCGACCGGCGTTCGATTCTTGCAGTCCGCTTTGCGGCAGCCACCAGTTTCGGTTCGGAAAAAATCCTTTATTACCTCGGCGGGGTGGACAACTGGGTTTTCCCAAAATTCAATGTGAATATTCCCGTGCCGGGAAGCGGCGATTTTTCCTATCAGACACTTGCCACCAACATTCGCGGTTTCAACCAGAACATCCGCAACGGCAACTCTTACGCGCTCGTCAATACCGAATTGCGTGTACCGATATTCAAATATTTCTCCAGCAAACCCGTGATGGGCAACTTCTGGCGCAACTTCCAACTCATCGGGTTCTTCGATGTCGGTACGGCCTGGCAGGGCAAATCACCCTACGACGGCGACAACCCGATCAACATCGTATATTATTACCAAACCGCCGGTTTTCCGCCTTCGCCCATCGTCACCGTCAAAGTCAATTACTACCGCGATCCGCTGGTGGCAGGGTATGGTTTCGGCGCCCGCGCGCTTATTTTCGGGATGTACCTGCGGGCCGACTACGGTTGGGGCATCGAATCGAGAGAAATCCAGAAGCCGATTTTCCATTTTGCATTGGGAACGGATTTTTGACGGTAGACGGTAGACGGTAGACGGTAGACGGTAGACGGTGTACGGTCAGAAAATAAAAATATAATTGGGGTCAACGCAAAGTGGTTTTGTACAATAACCGGGTGCAATATATTGAGAATCAGGGTTTCTAAACCATCTAAACTTTCTAAACCACTCTAAACCGGCTATAATGACCCACCTGCCCACCCTGTTTCTCGACCGCGACGGTGTCATCAACCGGCGCACACCCGGCGATTACGTGCGTACGCCGGACATGTTCGAGCCGACGGAGCATTTGGGAGAAGCCATGCGTCTGTTGTCGGCATATTTCGGGCGTATCATAGTTGTCACCAACCAGGCGGGTATCGGGAAAGGATTGATGACCGAACAGGATCTTACCGCTGTACATCACAAAATGTTCGGATTGGTGCATACCGCGGGCGGGCGCATCGACCGCGTCTTTCACTGCCCCCACACCAAAGATGCGGGCTGTCCGTGCCGGAAACCTGCTACCGGCATGGCTTGGCAGGCATTGGCCGAATTCCCGGAAATTGATTTTGAAAATGCCTGGCTGGTCGGCGATTCGGCATCAGATATCCGGTTCGGGCAGGCTTTGGGAATGCACACGGCACTCGTAGCCGGCAAGACGGAAGAGGAAGAAGAACTGTCCGCCATGAAAATCGACTTCCGGCTTGATTCGCTCCTACATTTTGCCCGCTTTATAACCAATTGTTAATACTATTGTCGGCGGAAATTACCAAAACAAGCACCTTGCGGGTGCGCATCCTCGGCATTGCGCCGATGGTAGATGTGCGGGACGACGATGGCAATTTTCTCTACGAAAAGCCGCTGTTTTGGGTGCACTATCCTTCGGCGCGCGCTTTATTGGCAGGGCGAAAAGTAGTGATGCCCGGTGGTAATTATGCCGCCACGACTACCTGGGAAGACCTCTTCGAGATGCGTTATTTCGCATCTTCGGTCATGAAGGAAAACAACATCCAGGATTTGCGCCTGCAAGACTATCTCGCCGGCGCCGACCTGCTGCTTCACTCAGAACAGATTGAGGATGAGTTGTTTAACCGGGAGCATGATTTGTGGAGTTGGTAATTTCCAAACACAACTCCATCTTCTTTTAAATATCCGGATTTATGCCTTCTTCTTCCAGGTGCTGCGCTATATTGAAAGTGATGCCGTCGAGCAGTTCGACGTCCTGATCCCAGTCGAGCACCTCCCAGGTGTTGCCCGGTGCGGAGACGATGACAGTTTTGCTGCGAGAGAATATCCAGACGATTTTTTCGGCGCCGAAAGCATGAAGTTTGCGCACTTTGCGCAGCACGAAGTCAGTGAAAATGTTGGCGTTGCGGTCTGCGAGTTCCACTTTCACATCTACTTCTATGACGATTTTTGGAGTGACATCGATGTATTTCGTGTTGATTTTATCAGCAGTCAGCACAGATTTGTCATAAATGACCAAATCGAGCGCCAGGTTGCTGCGGTGGTCGAGGTGAGCGCCCATTTCGCCAACGAATATGTGGTACTTTTTCAGGTCAAGTTTTCGCGAGAGAAAAATGATTAAGTAGGACTTGATAAGCCCTTGCAATCCGCTGTCAGCCATGATGTCTTCCAGTTTTTTGGTTTTGTTCAAAACGCTGCGATACCCTCTGTAGTAAAACGGGATGCCGTCGATGGTTTCCTTCACCAAAAGCGCCGGGATTTTGCGCTTATGCGGTTTGGCTGTTTTGTCTGGAACGGGCGTGGGCATTTCTGCTGTCATGACTTTATCTTTTTGCAAATTTACGCTAATTAAAGGGCAAAAAGCAAAAGCAAATGGCAAAAAGTAAAAAGAGGTGAGTTTCTTTTTACCTCTTGCTTTTTGCCCTTTGCTTTTTGCTTTTTGCCTCTTAAAAACCTACGGCGTATCAAACATATCATAATACATCTTCAACGTCGGGTCGGTCTCTTTTTCCTTGATCTCTTTGATGATCTTACCCAGGGATTCCACTTTGGCGGCATCGCCTTTTTCGCGGAAGCCGGTGCGCAGGTCGGAAATCGCTTTAGTGGCGGCAAACCGGCGGAATTCGCTGGTTTCCATGTTCAGTGAAACGCCTTTGAGTTTTTCCACGCCGGCATCCAGAATGGCGGGGTCGCCGAGACCGAAAAGGAACTTCTGGTAGTTGTCGAAGAAAGAAAAAGCCGCCATGTAATCCACTTTACCCAATTTTTTCTCAAAAAACGCCAGGTTGGCGCGGTCGGGGTTTTGGGCATACAGTTCGGCCAAAGTGGAAGAGATTGCATCGCTGTCTTCATTTTCCAATGCTTTGGAAGCGGCGATGGCAGCCTGCGGGTCGAGTTTGGTAAGCGCTTCGAGCGAAGCGCCGACAACACTGTAAGGCTGATCGGCGCCTAAGCCTTTTTGCAGGAGCGGGATGTACTGTTTGTCGCCCGTTTCGCCCAGGAGTTTAATAGCGGAGGAACGCACATCGGGATTCGGGTCGCTTTCGGCCAGTTTGACGATGTTGGGCAACACGGCAGGGTCTTTTTCGTCCACCCGATTGAGGGCCATCTGGCGGATGGAGAAGAATTTATCTTTCAACGCTTCGTTCAACACTTGTTTGGCAAGGTCGGACTTTTCGCTGCGCAGGGCTTCGATTGCCTCCTGACGGTCGCGGTAGAGCGGCGCGTTGCGGTACATAAAAGCAAATTCTTCCGGTGTGTGAGCGTCGCTTTTTACGCAAAGCAGGGTTTTGTTGGCGTCCACATTGATAAGCGCAGGTTTGACCGGCGCATCGAATGAAAACGTCTGGCTGCGCTTGGTAACGCGTATTTTTTCGTTGCGCACTTTGCCCGGCGCCTCATAGATATCCACTGCCAGCGGCAGATCGAACACGTACGGAACTCCTTCACCCTCTTGATTCTGTGTGATGGTCACGCCGGCTTTTTTGGATGTTTCATCCCAGTCGTAGGTGATATCGAGACTGGGGTGGCCCGCGCTGAAAAACCACTGGTTGAAAAACCAGTTCAGGTCTTGCCCGGTCACGTCTTCGAAGGCGAGGCGCAGTTCATGGGCTTCCACATCGGTGTATTCGTTTTTCTTCAAATAACGACCCAAGGCGGTGAAAAACGCATCGTCGCCAACCTGGTTGCGCAGCATGTGCAGGATGGCGCCGCCCTTATTGTAAGAGTGCGCATCGAACATATCCTCGCGGTTGTCAAAACCGAAATGGATGAGCGGGTGTCCGCCGCCGGCAGCGGAAAAGACATAACCTTGCTGTTCCTGCATTTCATGGTAATCGGCTTCGTCGCGTCCGTATTTGTGTTCGAGCCAGAGGTACTCGGAATAGTTGGCAAAGCCTTCGTTGAGGGTAAGGTTGGACCAGCTTTCGGTCGTCACCAGGTCGCCGAACCAATGGTGGAACATTTCGTGGGCCACTACTTTTTCGTTGGTCAGGTGGTCGTCGAGCAGTTCGCGTTTCGTTTTTTGCATAAACTCGCCAAAAATGACCGCTGTGGTGTTTTCCATGGCGCCGCTCACATAATCGCGGACAACGATTTGCGAGAATTTCGGCCAGGGATATGCATAGCCGAGTTTGTTGGAAAAAAACTCGAGCATTTCGGTTGTGTACGGATAAATATCCCGGGCGTAAGGCTCGAATTTCGGTTCCACGTAATATTCCACCGGGATGTTGCGCCACTTCTCTTTTACCACCGCGTATTCCCCGATGGCCATCATAAAGAGGTAGGGGGCATGGGGTTTGTCCATTTTCCAATAGTCGGTGCGGGTGCCATCGGTGTTCTTTTTGGATGAGACGAGCACACCGTTCGAAAGCGTTTTGAACTTGTCTTCGACGGTGATATACATCTCCTGCGTGCAGCGTTCGTTGGGTTTGTCCACCGTGGGGAACCAGAAAGAATTGCTTTCGGTCTCGCCTTGCGTCCAAATCTGCATGGGCTTTTCCTTGTCGGCGCCGTCGGCATTGATAAAGTAAAGCCCTTTGTCGCTGGTAATGGCCGCGCTGCCGCCGAAGGATTCGCGTTCGTCGGGTTTGGCGGTATACGCGATAGCGATTTTGAACTCGTCGTTGCGCGTATAGGTCTTGCCGAGTTGGATGGTGAGTTGTTCGTTGTTGTAGTCGTATTTGAGTTGATCCGCCTTTCCGTCGTACGTAACCGATTTAATATCAAAGTTTTTTGCGTCGAGCGTCACTTTGTCGGTCGAATAGAACCAGGGCCGCATCGTAAGTGTGGCTTTGCCGTTGGCGCGCTTTTTTGTCCAGTCGAATGAAATTTCGATTTTCGTGTGAATCAGGTCGTGTTCGAAGGTATGCGAGGGGTTGTAAGGAGGAAGCGTATCTGTAAGATGCGCCGCGTCGGGCGTAACCTCGGCTTCGTCCATAAAAGAATATTCGGCCGGTTCTTCCGATTCATCTTCTCCAATGAGCGGTTTGCCCATGGTATCCCAAACAGCCGGTTGATCGGGTTGAGTCGGAGTGGAAGCGGTGGAAGTGCCGGTTTTCGGCGTGCAGCTCAGGTAGAGCGTGAATGCGGCGAGGAGCGCCGCAGTGAAGAAACTTCGCATTGATATAGTTTGATTTGTTGATAACAATGAGTTGGTTATTGGTTATTGGTTATCGGTTATTGGTTATCGGTTATTCGTTATTGGTTATCGGTTATTGGTTATTGGTTATCGGTTATTGGTTATTGGTTATTGGTTATTGGTTATTGGTTATCGGTTATTGGTTATCGGTTATTGGTTATCGGTTATTGGTTATCGGTTATCGGTTATTGGCTGGAAATCTCGTATCCGTCCACCGTCCACCGTGTACCGTCCACCGTCCACCGTCCACCGTGTACCGTCCACCGTCCACCGTTCACCGTTCACCGTTTTTCGAGGCAAAATTCGCATTTCAAATCCGGGTATTTGTCAATCTTTGCCGCGTTTTCGGCAGAATGCTGCTTTTGGGGGTTGTTTCGCCGGTTTATTATTTTCAAAAACACAAACACAGCAACCTTAAAGGTTTCAAAAACGAACATGGAAGAAAAAACGTACCTCGATCAGCTGATAGAAATCGGCTGGAACTTCGGTCCAAAAATTTTAACAGCGCTCGTCTTGTTTTTTGGCGGCTGGTGGCTCATCAAACGCCTGACACAAGCTTTTGATACTTTTCTGCGCCACCGGAAAGTGGACGAAAGCCTGCGCCCGTTTTTTACTTCGCTTACGGACACCGGTATGAAGGTCTTTCTTGTGTTCATGGTGGCCAGTACAGTGGGCATCGAGACGACTTCTTTTATTGCGGTTTTTTCAGCCATCGCATTTTCGGTAGGGTTGGCCTTGCAGGGGAGTTTGGGCAATTTTGCCAGCGGTGTGCTCATTTTACTTTTCAAACCCTACCGCGTGGGCGATCTGCTGACGGTGGACAACAGAATCGGGTATGTAACTGAAATTCAGATATTTAATACCATACTTACTACCAGTAACAGCAAAAAAATCATCATCCCGAACAGAAGAATGACTGAAGCGCCGATTGAAAACATAGAAATGGGCAAACCCGTGCAAGTGGAAGTAGCCGTTCTGCTCGACGGTGATAATGAATTGAGCGCAGTGCGCGCCGCTGCGAATGATGCTGCGGCAAGCTGTCCCTGGCGTTTGCCGGAACGGGAAACTGAAGTCGTCATCACCGGATTGAGTCGCGACGACATGAAAGCCGAAATATCCTGGTGGACGCTGGGTGAACATTATGTGAAGACAGCCGACTTCATGCACGAAGCCCTGAAAGCAGAATTTGCTGAGCGCAACGTAAAAGTTGCGAAAGAACGGCGGAAAGAATCCGTATGAACGACGATACCTTACAACAGGCGTCCGCACTCATCCGCGAACCCTTTGAATTGGAATCCGTACCCGGTTCCGAACAGGAGCTGCTTGCCCTGCTCGCCGAACGCATCGCCGAAATGCTCGAACGCCGCCCGGAGTACCTCATGAGTATGCTCTACCGCCTCGACGTGCCGGAAGAAAAAATCCATCCGGTGATGCATCCCGATGCGCCGGAACCGGCCAACCGGGGGCTTGCCCGGCTCGTGCTCGAACGCCAGAAAGAACGCATCGAGACTAAACGCACCGTGAAGTCAAAGCCGTTGGAAGGTATGAAAGATTGGGAGTGGTAAGTTGCCTAATTTTTCCTTATTGTAAAAATCACCCTTAGAAATTGCTTTCCGTTTCCTTTCTTTGCCATTCGCAAGGATGTTGCTTGCATTACGTCGGGCACATATTGTTACAAACACTTTTCGACACTTTCACCAATTATTATTTTGTACGTATGAAGCACTTTAACAAAAAAATTTTTCTCACCCTTGTTTGGAGCTTGCTTCTGGCCGGGAGCGCGCTTTACGGCCAGCGGCTGCTGACGGGCAGGGTGACGGATGTTGACAACGGCGAGGCGCTGATCGGCGCGAGCGTTATTGTAAAAGGTACAACAGCAGGCGCCGTAACGGACGCCGACGGGAAGTACACCCTTCGTCTTCCGGAAGGCGCCTCCGAACTCCGCATTTCCTACACCGGCTATTCCGAACAAACGATTGCCATCGGCGCTCTCGATGTCATCGATGCACAACTCTCACCCAGCGCAGCGCTGGACGAAGTGTTGGTCATCGGCTACGGCAGCGTAAAAAAAGAGGACAAGACCGGCTCGGTCAACGCTGTGACAAGTGAAGATTTCAACGGCGGCGCAGTAGTGTCGCCTGAACAATTGATCGCAGGCAAAATCGCGGGCGTACAGATCTCCTCCAACGGCGGCGAGCCGGGCGGCGGCATCACGGTCCGCATCCGGGGCGGCACGTCGGTAGGCGCCAGCAACGAACCACTCTACGTGATCGACGGTGTGCCCATCGACAACGAAGGCGTTGCCAGTGGCCGCAACCCGCTCAACTTCCTCAATCCCAATGAAATCGAATCTTACACCGTGCTGAAAGACGCCTCAGCCGCCGCCATCTATGGTTCGCGCGGCGCCAACGGCGTCATCATTATCACGACCAAAAAAGGCAAAAAAGGCAGCCCGGGCCGCCTGACGTACGACGGGTATTTTTCCACAACTTCATTCACGGAGGATCCTCCGGTACTCAGTTCGCAGGAATTCCGCAACGTGGTCACGTTCATCGCGCCCAACCGGTTGGAAAAATTGGGCGAAGCCAATACCAACTGGTTCGATGAAATCACCCAAACCGCCACAGGTCAGAATCACTCGCTGGCTTTCACCGGCGGATCGGAAAACATCAGCTACCGCGCTTCCGTCGGGTATCAACAAATAGAAGGCGTGTTGCGCGGCTCGGAAACGGAACGCACCAGTTATGGACTGAACTACAACCACGCCATGTTCTCCAACAAACTGAACATCAATATGAACCTGCGCGGGGCATTTACCACCGACCTGTTCGACCAGGGACAAATCGGAACGGCATGGTTCTTCGATCCTACGCAACCTGTGTACGATGAAACCAATACCGACTTTGCGGGATTTTGGGAATACGGCGTCAGCCTCGCCCCGCGCAACCCGGTTTCCACTTTTACACAAATACAAGACGAAGGGAAAAACTTCCGCAACCTGGGTAATATTGAAGCGGAGTACAAATTAGACGGACTTATCGACGGCCTGAGTGCCAAAGTGAACTTAGGCTTCGACGCGTCGAGCGGTAAAAAACGACGCTTTGTGCCGACAACTTATGCCAACCTGCAGGTGACAAACTTCACCGGCGAGATGTATGTGGAAGACCCCAACCGCAGCAGTAAATTGTTGGAAACTTACCTGACTTACAAGAAGCTCTTTGGCGACAACCACCGCTTTGAACTCATGGGCGGTTATTCCTGGCAGGATTTTAATGAAGAATACCCTTCCTACCGGGCTTACAACCTGTCGTCCAATGCGTTCGGTTTCAACAGCACCGCACCGGCGGCCAACTTTCAGGCCAGCAATTACGTAGTCGAAAACCGCCTGATTTCTTTCTTTGGCCGCGCGAACTATGCGTTCAGGGAAAAGTACCTGCTGACGGCCACGCTGCGCCGCGACGGTTCTTCCCGCTTCGGACCGGACAACCGCTGGGGCACGTTCCCTTCGGCGGCGTTGGCCTGGCGCATACTGGAAGAAGACTTTTCCGGCGGCATGCGGAACTTCTTCTCCGATTTGAAACTCCGCGTCGGCTGGGGTGTCACGGGCAACCAGTCGATTCCCGACTATGGCTACATTCCCACTTATGCTTACAGCGACGCCCGTGCGCGCTACCAGTTCGGCTATGCCAACGGCGAACCCGTTTATGTCAGCACCGCCCGCGCCAATGGATACGATGCCGGTTTGAAATGGGAAGAGACGACGTCGACGAACATCGGCCTCGATTTCGGTTTCTGGAACGGCCGCCTGAACGGCACCATAGAGTATTACATCAAAAACACCAACGACCTGCTCTTCACGGTCAACATACCGGCAGGTACCAACCTGACCGACCGCATTTTGACTAATATTGGCGAACTGGAAAACAAAGGGATTGAACTCACACTCGACGCAGGCGTTATCAAAAACAGAAATTTTTCCTGGAACGTAAGCTTCAACATGGCTGCCAACAAGAACAAAGTGCTCGCCATCGACCAGGTAAGCGAACAAGGTGTGCTGGCCGGCGGTATTTCCGGCGGCGTAGGCAACTTTATTCAAATCCTGCAGGTAGGCCAGCCGGTCAATGCATTCTATGTGTTCCAGCACAAACTGGACGCTGCCGGCAAGCCGCTGGTAGACGGCATAGACCACAACGACGACGGTGCGGTGAACCTGGAAGATATCTACGAAGACCTCAACGCCGACGGCGCCGTGAGCGACCTGGACAAACGCCCTTACGAAAAACCCGCTCCCGATCTGTTGATCGGCGTGACCTCGCAGATGAATTTTAAAAACTTCGATTTCAACTTCACCCTGCGCGGCTCTGTGGGCAATTATGTGTACAACAACAGCGCATCCAACGGTGGATACTATAATGTTGTGAACGAGCGCGGCGACATTTTCCTGAACAACATGCACACTTCAGGACTGGTAACCGGATTTCAGGGACCGCAATACTTTTCCGACTACTATGTGGAAGACGGCTCTTTCCTGCGCGTAGACAACGCAACGCTGGGCTACACCTTCCCGAAAATGCCGGGCCGCACCAGCCTCCGCGTTTATGTCACTGCTCAAAACCCGTTCCTGTTCACGAAATATTCGGGCATCGACCCCGAAGTTTCCAACCGCCCGCGCACCACAGGCGATACGACCTACGGCATCGACAACAACCCCTATCCCCGTTCGACAGGCTGGCTTTTCGGCGTGAGCCTGGGGTTATGATTAATGAAGGGTAATTACGGTAATTACGGTAATTACGGTAATTACAAAGATTTCACAAATTTTGAAAAAACAACACTTTTAATATGAAAGCATTGTTCAAATTTCCACTGACAGTTTTCATGCTGGTCGCGGCGGGCGCATGCACCGACCTCGACCTCGAACCTCAGAGCAATACCACTTCTTCCAACTTGTTTAAAGACGAGGCGGCTTACCGCGCCGTGTTGGCAAAAATCTATGCGGGCTACGCCGTCACCGGACAGCAAGGCCCGTCGGGCAATTCGGACATCACCAGCCTCGACGAGGGTTTTTCCAACTACCTGCGACAGTTGTGGCAATTGCAGGAGCTGGCCACCGACGAAGCGGTGATCGGATGGGGCGACGAAGGCATCCAGGATTTGCACAGCCACGTCTGGACGACTGCCAACCAGTTCAACCGCGCCATTTATTACCGGATATTTTTCCAGGTTTCACAGGCCAACGAGTTTCTGCGCGAAACGACGGACGCCAAACTCGATGAACGCAACGTGACGCAGGTTACCCGCGACGACATCAAAGCTTACCGCGCCGAAGCGCGTTTCCTGCGGGCGCTCAGCTACTGGCACGGCATTGATCTGTATGCGAACATCCCTTTTTACACGGAAGATACGAACATCGGTTCCGAGCCGCCTGCGCAAGCCGACCGGGCAACTATTTTTGATTTTATCGACCGCGAGTTGAGGGAAGCAGAAGCCGATTTGCCTGCACCGGGACAAAATGAATACGGCCGCGCCGACAAAGCCGCCTTGTGGATGTTGCAGGCAAAACTGTACCTCAACGCAGAAGTGTACGCCGGCAGCAACCGCTACACCGATTGCGTCACGGCTTGCAAAAAGGTCATCGATGCAGGTGTTTACGAATTGGAAGACAATTATCGTCAGTTATTCATGGCCGACAACAACATCTCCAAAGAAATCATTTTCCCCATCACATTCGACGGTTTGAGCATCCAAACCTGGGGCGGTACGACTTATCTCGTCCACGGTGCGTTGGGCGGCAAGATGGTGGACAACATCGACGACGCGACGGGTGATGCATATCCGGACAAAGACGAGGCGGCGAAACGATTTGGCGTCAACTCCGGCTGGTTTGGTCTGCGCACCACCAGTGCGCTTGTCAATTTGTTCCCCGATGCGACGGGGGCTGTAGACGAAAGGGCGATTTTCTATACCGACGGCCAAAGCAAGGAAATCAGCGTCAACGGCATCAGCAATTTCAACGAAGGCTACGCCGTGCCGAAATACTCCAACCTGAATTCGCTCGGCGACCCCGGTTCCGATCTGACGCACCCCGACACGGACTACCCGATGTTTCGCCTCGCCGACGCTTACCTGATGTATGCCGAAGCGGTGTTGCGCGGCGGCACAGGCGGCGATGCGGGCACAGCCGTGAATTATATCAACGCCCTTCGCCAGCGCGCTTACAACAACGACGGCGGCAACATCGCTTCAGGCGACCTGACCCTCGATTTTATCCTCGACGAGCGCGCCCGTGAACTCTACTGGGAAGGCCACCGCCGAACCGACCTGATTCGCTACAACCGCTTCACCGAAAACGGCATTTGGCCGCATAAAGGCGGTGTGCCGGATGGCAAAACCACCGAAAAGTTCCGCGACCTTTACCCTATTCCGGCAGGCGAAATTTTGGCAAATCCGAAATTGCAGCAGAATCCGGGGTATTTTTGATTTACGATTTACGATTTACGATTTACGATTATTTCGATCCGAATTAAACAACGATCTGTCACGCTTCGTAATCATGATAATCGTAAATCGTAAATCGTAAATCGTAAATCAAAGTGATTGAACCCCGATGTCCATTTTTCACAGATATAACATTTCTCAACATGAAAAAAATATTCAAACCTTCCCTTTTGCTGCTCGGTGTTGTCGCTTTGATGTTCGCCTGCAAAAAGGACGAAATCGACACCACGGCGCTCACCGACTTCCCGCCGGGCATCTTCAGCATCACCCCGTCGGACGGCAGTATCGTCGGCTCCGGCCAGAACTTCGACGTGGTGGTGAAATTTGTTTCCGGCAGCGTTTCCACCCTGTCCACCACGACGGTGCAACTGACCGATGCGGGGGGAGCGGAAATCACCACCAAAACGGAGGCACTCAGCGGTACCGCCGATTCCATCGCCATCGAAGGCAGCACTTTTAATGCCTCCGGTCTCCCGATCGGTACTTATAAATTGAATACTTCCGTCACCGACACGAAAGGCAAAACGCTCACACGCACTACTGAATTTGAGATCGGCATCAAACCGAACATCGGTATCATCGGCTCCGCAACGCCCACCGGCTGGGACAGCGACACGGATATGCCCGAAATAAGCCCCGGCGTATATGAACTTGTTATTGCGCTCATCGCAGGAGAAGCCAAATTCCGCGCCGACGATGGCTGGACGGTCAACTGGGGCGCCAACACCTTTCCTTCCGGTCTTGGCACACAGGACGGCCCCAACATACCCGTAACCGCCGGCACCTGGAAAGTGCGTTTCGAATTCCCCAGCGGCGCGTACAGTTTCACACCCGCCGTCACTTACGCCAGCGTTGCCAAAGACCTGTACCTGCTCGGCTCTTTCAACAATTTCCAGGGTGAGGATTATCATTTCAACCTCGCATCCGACAATACCTGGGTGCTGAACGAGATGCTTTTGAAACCCGGCGACCTGTTCAAATTCTCGGAAGGCCCCAACTTCATGGGCAACAACTGGGGCGATGCCGACGGCGACGGCAGGGCTGAATTGTTTGGCAACAACATCACTTTCAACGCACCTGAAGGCGAAGCCTATTACAAAATCACCTTCAATGACAAAACGCGATTGTACACCATTGAATTTGTGCGGTATCCCTCCATTGGTATCATCGGCAGCGCCACACCCACCGGTTGGGATTCGGATACGGATTTGGCTTTCCAGGGCAACGGCATTTTCTTTGTCAAAATGACCCTCACCGACGGGGCCGTGAAGTTCCGCGCCAACGACAGCTGGGACACCAACTGGGGCGGCGCTACCTTCCCCACCGGCACAGCGGTGCCTGGCGGATCGGACATCATGGTTACGGCCGGCACGTACGATATCACCTTCGACCGCGCCAACCTGACTTACAAGTTTGAGACTTCAGCAGGATTTCAGGACGTGGGCATCATCGGCAACGCCACACCCGGCGGCTGGAACGACGATACGGATATGTGGAGCAACGGAGACGGCACTTTCAACCTCGTCATCGGTCTCGACAACGGCTTTGTGAAATTCCGCGCCAACAATTCCTGGGACGTGAACTGGGGCAGCGCTGACTTCCCGTCCGGCACCGGCACACAGGGCGGGTCCGACATTCCCGTCACGAAAGGTATCTACCTGATCAGTTTCAATTCCATCACGGGTGAATACAGCTTCGCGCCGGCTTCCATCGGTCTGATCGGCGACGCATCGCCCGGTGGCTGGAACACGGACACCGACATGACAGAAGATGCCGGCGCCATAGGCGTGGTGAATCTGAATGTCACGCTGGTAGCCGGGAAAGTCAAATTCCGTGTCAATGATGACTGGAAATACAACTGGGGTGGCGATACTTTCCCGACGGGTACCGGCTCGCTGGGAGGCCCCGATATTCCCTCGACCCCCGGGACTTACAATGTCACATTTAACGTGAATACGAATGCATATTCGTTCCAGTAAGCGTTGATAAAGGTTGATAGGGGTTGATAAGGGTTGATAACGTAGCGTACTCTGCGATTTATCAACCTTCATCAACCCTTATCAACCTTTTCTATCAACTTTTATCAACCTCATTTATTTCGACTCGCCCACTTCATACAGCCCCCACCCGCCCGGCAGCATCCGCACTTTCTGCAATTCATAATTTTCTTCTGCAAAATCCCAGTTGAGCATCGGGTTTTGGTCTTGCCATTGTTCGCGCAAACCGGGTTCGTTGAACAAAATGAAACTGCCGCGCGGGAAATCTTCATACCGCTGTTCCCACAGGCTTTCAACCCGAACATCAGGCAGGTAAGTCCGCATGGCGCCTTCCACATCAAAAGTAAAAAGCAGGGAACCCGGCGGCACAACCGGATGCACCACGGCAGCAATGGCCGTTTCAAGCCAGTTGCGGGTAAGCGGATGGGCAAGAATCCCGGCAGCGCATATTACTTGTATGGTTATGATAGCGCCGATAATAGCCCAGGTCAGTTTTTTCAAAAAATAAAACCCGTAAGAGAAAAAACGATCCCAGGCAGGGAACAAAAACAACAGCAAAACAGAGAAGGCCGGCAACAAATAACGCATGTTCTGGCACGGCAATCCGCCGATAAATAACAGGAAAACTGCCAGGCAGATCAACAATACACGCTGCGAGGGGTGATGAAAATCCGTTTTTTTAGCCATCAAAAAAAGGAGCGACACCGGCAGGCAAAACCCCGGATGCGCCAAAGGAGCAAACACGTAGAGGATGTTTGGCAGAAAATAATGCGCCGTGCCGTTCGTATTGGTAAAAGTATTGTTGAAAAAACTGCGCAACGACCAATCGCGCAGCGTCGAATGACCGAAAGCGTTTTGCTCCAGCCCACCCATCACCCCGAAATAAAAGTGCGGCAACATGACTGTAAAACCCGCCAAAACAGCCGCCAGTATCCACCCGTATTGTCGCCGGCGCAGCAGATGCCACCCGATCGCCGCCGCGAAAGGCAGCAAGAATGCAGCCGTCGTAAACCGGGTGATCATGGCCAATCCTGCGAATACCGCCGCCCACACAGCGCCTTTGCTGCGGCCCGACTCCAACACCTGTAATCCCCAAAACAGCGCCGCCAGGAAAAAAAACAAACCCAATGCATCGGACATCACGGTAAGTCCGGCCCTGACGAAATAAGGCGACAATACCAGCACCTGCCACGTAAAAGTCACCCTCGATTTGGGGCTGGTACCGGGCGCCCAGAGCCCCAGCAAACGCACAAACATCCACGCCGACGCTCCTGCTGCTGCCCACGATACGACTTGCAAAGCCAGTACAGCATCCGGTATCAGAAAACGCAGCAAAGCGCCCGCCATCGGATACCCGCCCGCCATTTCGGACCGGCCTACGCCGCCCATCGATAAAGTTTCTCCAGTTAACTGATCGAAAAACACGCGGCTCAGGCGCAGGTACTCGTGCGCATCCTGACCGTAGAGTCCGTTGAAAGACAATGCATAAGCAAGGATAATTAAACTGGCAACGACCAACAAAGGGAAGAGACGCAGGAGGTGGTTCAATGTCATGTGTAGTTCTTGCGGCGTAAAAATAGAATCCGTTGAGTCAACTTTTGAAATTGAAAAAACACGAAGATCAATTTATGATCGCATAAAATCCTCCTGCAACACCCGGTCCAGCATTTCCACCAAAAAATCGGCATCGCGCCGGTCAAACACCATGGGCGGCTTGATTTTCAGTACATTGTGAAACGGCCCGTCGGTGCTCATGAGTACGCCCAAGGTGCGCATCCGGTTGGACAGATACGCCGTTTGTGCCGCAGCGGGCTCGAGCGTTACCGGATTTTTGATCAATTCAAATCCGAGGAACAACCCCGGCCCCCGCACATCGCCGATGACAGGGTATTGACGCGCCAGTTCGAACAGTTGTCTACTCAGGTAGGCGCCGGTTTCCAAGGCGTGTTGTTGCAGCCCCTCTTCCCGGATGACGCGCAACACTTCCAGACCGATGGCGCAGGAAACGGGATTTCCGCCGAAGGTGTTGAAATACTCCATGCCGTTGGCGAAAGCATCGGCAATAGCCCGGGTGGTCACCACCACACCCAGCGGATGTCCATTGCCGACCGGTTTGCCGATGGTGACGATGTCAGGCGTCACTCCATGCTCTTCAAAAGCCCAGAAATGCCGCCCGTGCCGCCCGCAACCGGTCTGTACTTCGTCGGCGATGTACACGCCGCCGGCAGCGCGCACGGCCTTCACCGCTTCGGTCAGGTAACCCGTTGGTAAAGGAACTTGTCCGCCGCAACTGATGACCGATTCGCAGATAAACGCGGCGGGGCCTCGCCCCTCCGACCGGATTTTTTGTACGGCTTCGGCAACGTGGGCAGCGTATTTTTTGCCTGTATTCAGCGTATTACCGCGATAAAGGCCTCTGTAAACATCGGGGATGGGGGTTACATGCACCAATGGAGGGGCGCCATTCCCGCCCGGGCCGTCAAATTTGTACGAGCTGATATCGACACAACCCTGCGTATTGCCATGATAACCCACCTCCACCACGATCATGTCTTTTTGTCCGGTATAGTTTTTCGCCAGCCGCATCGCCAGTTCGTTGGCTTCGCTGCCGCTGTTGACCATAAATGCCACATTTAATTCCTTTGGAAAAGTAGTGAGCAGTTCTTCCGTGAAGCGAACGATGTTGCCGTGCAGATAGCGGGTATTGGTATTCAAAACGGCCATTTGCCGCTGACCGGCCTGCACCACCCGCGGGTGTTCGTGGCCTACATGCGCTACGTTGTTCACCGTGTCTAAGTAGCGGCGGCCGGTGTCGTCGAACAGATACTGCCGCCAGCCGCGTAGCATGATGAGTGGTTTTTTGTAGGAAACGCTGAGGTTTTTACCCAAATGTTGTGCGCGGTATTCCAGGATATCCGGCGCGGCGGGTTGTTCGGGTTTTGGAGAAAAATGCCCGGTCAGCAGCAACTTAGGGTCGGGACAAAGGCTTTTCCACACTTCGCGTTTTTCGGGAAAAGCCACGCCGGGAAAATCGCCGGCCCAGCCCAGCATGTCGAGGATGACCTGAAAATGCAGGTGCGGCGACCAGTTGCCGTTTTCAGGCATGGGGCCAATCTGACAAAATTCCCGCCCGCCACGAATGGTTTGACCTACTTCCAAGCCCTCCAGCGAATGCCGGGTCAGGTGGCCGTACAGGGTGTAAAAAGTCAGGGATTCGGACACGCGGTGTTCCAGAATGATGGTCGGGCCGTAGTCGCGCTCGTTGGCATTGTCCTTAAAACTGTGCACCGCACCATCGAGGGGTGCAAACACCGGCGTGCCAGGCGGCATAAAAATGTCGAGGCCGATGTGTACGCTGCGCCATTCGGGTCCTTCGTTGCCGCGCACCTCGTAAGCATCGGTGGTATAAAAAGGGCGTGTTTCGTCGTAGCGGCCAAGGCCAAAGACGGTAGACGGTGGACGGTAGACGGTGGACGGTAGAGGGTGGGGAGTGGATGACGAGAGCTTTGGGGGAGATGATTCAGGCATGTCGGGCGCTGTTAACCCTCCACCTTCTACCCTCCACCCTCCGCCTTCGACCGTCAACCGTTCTTCTATCCGGCGGTGCAGTTTTTCTGCGTCTTCGATGTCGGCGTAATTGCCCATGTCGGCGCTGCCCACGCTGAGATCGAGCCAGATGGCCCGGCTCAGATCGGCGGCAACGACGGGGTGTACCTGGCGACGATGCTTTTTCACCCATTTCACAAAGTCGCGGTTTTTAGTGCAGGGTTCCCAGCCGCAGGCATGGCGAACGGTGGCATGCGCCAGCGCCGGCGGAATGTCGCGCAGCCGTTCCAGCAAATCCCAGGCAGGGCGGTCGCTGATTTGCAAATATTCGTTTTCGGGGTTTTCGGCCAGGTTCATCGCCGAGCAGGTGACGCTGATGAGCAGCCGCGCGCCGATCAGCGGAAACAACGCTGCTGCCTCCGGTTCGGTGAGCGGAAAGGCACGATGAAAACCTTTGGTGAGGGAAAAAATCGCCGCCAAAGGGTCGGGCTTGTGCATGGCGGTATACGCTGCGGCGATGGCCAGGTCATTGACGGTATGGGTAAAAACGGCATCGCCGAAATCGATCACGCCCGGCACATCCGGGTTTTCCAAATCGTGGCTGACTAAGATGTTGTAGTCGTTGGCGTCGTTGTAGTTGACACTTTTGCGCAGATCCGGAAACAGCGAAAGCCCCTGATATTCAAACAATTGATAAAAATACGCAGCCAGTGTCTGCTTGTCTTTTCCGGCGATTTTGGACAAATGGTCGCGCGTCCAGGCAGCCTGCGAAGGGTCCCATTTGATAAACCGGTGCGCGGCAGGGTGATCGAAATCCGCCAGGGCTGTACACAACTTGCCGCACATGGTACCCACACGTTCCAGCAGATCGGGTGTATGCGGATTGACATCGGCCAAACAACGGCCTTCGATCCAGGTCAGGAGGCGCAGGAAGCGGTTGGAGCCGTCTGGCGCGGTGATCACAGTGATCGTTTCACCTGCGACCGAAGGTATGATGCGCGGTACTTCCAGATCGAGCCCTGCAGCCGCAAGGCGCCGGATTAACGCATGTTGAAATTCGAGGTTTTCGCGTTGCTCACCCGGGTTGGCAATTTTGAGCGTGTATGCTTCACCGGCCGGTGTTTCAACATAAAAATTCAGGTCGATTTCGCCGGGCAAGGGTTTGACCGAAACCTCCAGTTGGAAGTGTCGGCGGGCGAGGGCCGCTATTTGTTTGGGTGTAAAAATCATGGGGTATAGCCAGTTGAGAGTGGTTGAGAGTGGTTGAGAGTGGTTGAGATGGTTGAGGGGATTGGTTTTCAGGCTGTTGCATCCGGTCTTTGTTCAAAACCACTTTGAGCCGGCTATAAATGAACAGATTCATTTTGAAATTGCAAGCACCTGTCGCTGAATATGCCCGGCAATTTTTTCCGAATCCATTTTGATGTTTCGCAGGATGCCGCTCAGGGGGGCCATACCGGCAGATAAGGCATACGGTTGTACCCCGTGGCAACGACCACCCGTTTGGATTGAAAAACTGCGCCGTTCGTTTTCGTGATCCAGCCCTCCCCTTCCCGACTGACACTCGACACTTCCTGTCCGAAAAGCGGCGTTATGTTCATTTGCCGGACGTAATCGTCCCAGTACGCAATCATTTCCAGCCGCGGCACATAGACGGGATAATGCGCCGGCATTTCGCCGTGCGGCAGATCGGAGTGTTCTTTGACCGTGTGCAGGCAAAGCCGGTCGTAATGCGCATGCCAGGCGGCGGCCACCCGGCCGGCTTTTTCCAGCAGCAGGAAAGGGATGCCCATTTTGCTGAGCCTGCCCGCTACGGCCAATCCGGCGGGACCGGCGCCGACGATGAGGGTATCGGTGTGTTGCATGGTCATCGTTGTATTTTTGAAAGTACTGACCCTGAATTTCCTCGTTGTGTTGCAAACGCATCAAACGGGCTAAAAGAGTTTTTTATATCGCTTCGTTTTTCCCAGCAACCAGGTATCGAAAAAAAGTGGTTCGGGCTCTTCAATAGCCTTGATTATCTGGCTTTTATCTACATTTTTTCGGATCAGCATTTTAAGTATCTGAATAAACCTCGAAGTAGCGGCAACCGCTTCTATTTTTTTTTCTTTGTCATAACGCTTTAGGAATTTTTCAAATGCGGTACAAATATCCAATAAGTCGCTGTCATCTGTTCCAAGCTCATAGTGACTTCGTATAATCAACGTCCGAAAACGAAGATTATCGAAAAACTCCCTGAAGTCTTTGTTTTCGAGTACAACCAGTACCTGATTAAATTCCTTTTTTTCAAACAAGATAATTGCTTTTGCCAAAGTTTCTGCGTCTCCGCGGAGAACCTCCGGTAAAAAACGGCTTTGCTCTTCAACAAAGCGGGAGGCCCAATCGACATCATGGGCATTGCATGCTGCATTGACGATATTGTTGAACTGCGTGGCGGACATGCTTCTTGTTTGCAAAAAAAAGGAATGTTCAATGCAGAACTTGTTGAGCCAGTGTGTTTTTATACAAAATTCATTTCTTTTCTTTCTTACTTGCGCAGAAGCGTAGTTGTACAAATAGATGATCATTCGTTTCATCTCGTCAGGCGCTATACTATCAACAAATGAAGGAAGCATCGCTTCGAGCCGGTCATAACTTTCTTCCTGATGGAGCGCAACCAACCGGTAAACCTCCCGATACAACAACAGCAAAGGCTGCTTGTCCTGAGTATACGTACCGGAATCATTCAAATTGACGGACAGGATTTCGGGGTCTGATGACAGGGAAAGTACGTTTTTTCGGTTGGCCCTCTCGCAGGCGATTTTGAGTTTGGCCACTGTATAATACAAATCCAGCGAGGCTTCATATTGCCGGAGTGCTTTGCTGTCTGCATCCAGATCATCGTGTATCACATGGTAGTAACTGAAGTAATGAACCGCCATGTCTTTCATATAATCAGAGACGTCCCGCTTGGGTAAAGCCGACACTTCTGTTCCCAGCCGGGAAACTTGTCTCGAAAACTCGACGCCCAATCCACGCTCCCGCAAGATTGTCAGCCACACGGCCTGGCTTTCAAACGAAGTGCTTGTCACTTTTTCCGACAATAAAAAATTCTTTAACCACAAGTGCAGGTCGGACAGGGTGTTCAATATCTTTTTCCGGTCATTACCGATGTCTGTTTTGAAGATTTTTCGATAAGCATAGTCCATCTCAAGTTTTTTCTCGTCCTGAAAGCCGGGAAAGAACTTCAGAAGGTAAGCAAACAGGGAGAGCGCTATCTGCTCATTGCCATGGATTTGTTTCAGGTATCGGTGAAAGGAAGCGATCTCTTTTTCATCCAGCGTACGCAAAAGGGTAAAAAACTTAAGTTGCTGCATGTTTTTTGCTATTTTTGAGGGGAAAAGGTACAAATTAAATTACTTTCAGCATTTACACCCCTGGGCAAAATAATACCAGGTCATTTTACAAACAATCTCTTCACAACATATTGATAATCTGCTATTTTTAAACAAAACGCTTATACAATTTTACCCTCCCGGCAATAACTCCCCTTTGATCATCCGGGTGCCAGGGCAAGTATTTTTCGGCGAAAATCATGTGAAACTGCGGTGAAACCTGCCAAAGCACAACTTGGATCAAGTGTCCCTGTAATCGATGTTTGCAGTATAAATGTAAATACCGACACCTTTCAAATGCCGGATTTGAAATATCCTGACGGTTTGAAATTACGGAACCGGCGGTTTTCCATTTCAAAAAACAATATGGAGCATCTTAATACATCTGCATAAATTATTAGTGAAAGTAGACCATCCGATAACCTTAATGGTACTAAAAATTACAGGCTTTGATACTACCGGTCTTTACCGGCAAGTCAAAGCCTTTTTGATGGCTAATAGATCCTTACACCACCCGGGAGGGTAAGCAGACTGATCAAATGAGTGCCGAGTGGGAACCGCACCCCGAAAAACCGCCCCGAAATTCAGGTGTCGGGTAGATGAAATGGTCTCAGCGCACAAAATTCTTCCCCTGCAAAAACACCGATTCCTCATGCTGCGAAATATCCAGCCCCATCGCTTCCTCTTCCGCCGTGACGCGAAGCGGAGTAAACAATGCTATGAGGCGATACAGCAGCAAAGAGCCGAAAAAGGTGAATGCGCTGACCAAGAGCAAGGCCAGTAAGTGGTTGATAAACAGGGTGGTTTCGCCGGTGATGAGACCGCCTTGTTTGGCAAATACCGCGGTGAGCAGCATGCCCACGATGCCGCCCACGCCATGGCAGGGAAACACGTCGAGGGTATCGTCCAGATCGGACTTCGTTTTCCAGTGGACGGCCAGGTTGCACACAATGGCGGCCACCACGCCGATGAACAGGCTGCTGCCGAAGCTCACAAAACCGGCAGCCGGGGTGATCGCCACCAAACCCACCACTGCCGCCACGCAGGCGCCCACCGCCGATGCTTTTTTGCCGCGCACCAGGTCGAACAGCATCCAGGCCAGCATCGCCGAGGCGGAGGCAAGGTTGGTATTGATGAAGGCGAGCACGGCCAAACTATTCGATTCCAGGGCGCTGCCGGCATTAAAGCCGAACCAGCCGAACCACAACAAGCCGGTGCCAAGGATAACATAAGGCACATTCACGGCGGTGTGATTTTTTTGTTCCCGGTGCGATTGGCGACGCCCGAGGAACATAGCCCCGGCCAGCGCGGCAAAGCCTGCCGAAATGTGCACCACGGTGCCGCCCGCAAAATCGAGCACGCCCATTTTGAAGAGCAAACCGTCGGGATGCCAGGTCATGTGCGCGAGGGGACAGTAAATCAGGAGCGAAAACAAACAAACAAAAAGGACATAGCCCCAAAAACGCACCCGCTCTGCAAAAGAGCCGGTGATGAGGGCCGGGGTAATGATGGCAAATTTCAGTTGAAAGGCCGCGAACAACACGAAGGGAAGCGATGTCCCCATCCGGTCGTGCGCCGCCAACCCCACGTTGTCGAAAAAAAGAAAGGTGGCGGGGTTGCCGATAATGCCGCCGATGTCGTCGCCGAAAGCGAGGCTGAAACCCACCACGTACCAGAGCAAACTCACGATACCCAACGCGACAAAACTTTGCAGCATGGTGGAAATGATGCTCCTCGAATTGACCATGCCGCCATAAAAAAACGACAGGCCCGGCGTCATCAGCAACACCAGGCCGGAGGCCGAAAGCATAAAGGCAATGGTGCCGCTGTTGAAGTCGCCTCCTTCGGGATGCCGTGACGGATAAAAGGCCGACAGGGCCGTCAAAGCGATGAAAATGAAAAAAATGCTGACCGCTACGTTGCGGCTGTTGTTGCCCGTTTTGTCCTGAAGAGTCGTCATATTACAATGGATACGGCGTTGTCATGTTGACCGATGACCGGATGCATGCACCTGCTGCACCGAAGCCTTGGATAAGCGGGGCAAATATGGTTTACAGTTTTTGAAGTCGGCATGAAAATTTTCGATTCAAGTCGGAAAGGTGTTTTTATCAATGATTCGTGAAAAATTTAAGGTGTCAGCACCACGATTTTCCCTGTAAACCACCTTCCTTGTTCATCACCGATCCGGAAAAAATACATCCCGTCCGGCAGCGCATCCCGCTGAAAATCAAACGTCTGCCCGGAAAACCGGATCGTGCGCACAGGGCGACCGGATGCGTCGTACAACTCGAATCGTTTCTCCCCCGCAATAAAGGTTAATGCGCTGAAAGTGGCTGCGTCGCGGGTCGGATTGCCCGCCACCTGCCACAAGGCGGCGTAGGGCTGCGGTTCGTCCGCAGCGACGGATAATTTTCCAATCGTGTGATAAACCGTATTGGTTATAATCGGAGGATTGAAATCAAAAATAATAGAGGCAGTATTTTGGAAGTATGTGCCATCGGGCAAGTCGGGTTTTTGGTCGATATCGAAAGTGAAAAAACCGTGCGATGCGGGTTCATTTATGTTGCTGTCGGGTAAAGCGATGGGGAAAAACAGCACGTCGAGGGTATTGCCCCGAATCTCCCAGGTGCAGGGATGCGAAGCGTAACCCGGGCGGAAGGTATTCAACTCGAACCCGGAAGGCAACACGTCGCGCAGCAACACCCGGTAGGCCGTATCGGTGCCGGTGTTCTGAAAATCGATGGTGTATTGGATAGAGCGGTTGGACGTTATGGTGTAGTTCGGACCTGCGCCGGTGGGTATGGCGCTTTTCAGATTGGGATCATAAGAACCGATCACCTGCCTGCAATCGAAGTCGTATTCCGGGGGGCCGTCGTCGAACCAGAATGCGGTAATCAGACCCGGCGTCAGTTCGCGGCAATTCTCGATGGCAACAGCGGTAAGCGAACCATCGTCGAATTTGGTCGCTTCCATGCGGTAGGTAGCGCCGTCTGCCGGCACGTCCACCGTCAGATTTTGCTGCACATCGAGGATGAAACTTACGGCATCCATCGGGGATTCATTATGGAAAATCGTGTATTGATGCGGGGCCTGGGTGGGCGCGTCACCGATATTTTTTATCGTGAAACGCACGAGGGAATCGCCCACGCATTTTGCTGAAAGTTTTATTTCTGAAAACGCCGGCAGCGTGTTGGGACAAGCATTGTCCAATGTGCCGAAAGTTTCGATACAGAGCGTTTGTCCCATCAAAAACGTATCGCACTTTGTTCTGACGGTCAGCAGGACGGTCGCTTTGTCAAAGGGCGCCAGGTTGCCCAGGTCAAAATACAGGGTGTCGCCGGTTTGTGCTTCCACCGGCGGCGCCGAAGCCGTCAATTCCAGTACGGTCGGTAACACGACGGCTATTTTTACCCCCTGAGCGATCACGGCGCCGGAATTTTGGGCTGATACTTCCATGTCCGAAGTGACTAAGCAGCCGCGGAAAAAAGAAGGCATGCCAAGGTGGATGGTAAGTTCGGGGCATTGCGTGAGGGGCGACAGCAGGAAAGTGGTTTTCAGGGTATCGGAGGAGCCGTTTGGATCGAGCAGGATCGGGTCCTGGCAAGCGCCCCAATGATCCGTCGGAAACTGGGTCAAATACATCGAAAACGGTTCGTCTTCGAGGTAATTGAATTGCAAGCGGCCGTCGGTACCGGTCTGTTTCAGCAGCAGATGCGCCATGCCTTTGAGTTGTATCTGCACATCGGAAACCGGCGTATCCGAGGGATCGGACTGGCAATTGCCGTTGTTGTCGAAGCGCACATCGGCGAGAACGGGGATGCTGTGGCATTGAGCCGCCACCTCTGCCGGGTTGTCGCAACCGGGGGCATTGTCGGAGATATAAATCGACTCAGGGTCGTTCAACAATTGGTTGCAAACCGCGAAAACGGCACAATGGGGCAGGGAATTATTTCCCCAAATACTGATAGACAAATTGACAAACGAGAGACTTTCCAGGCTGCTCAGGCTCGTCAGCGCATCATTGTTATAGATTACAAGGTTTTCATCAACCGACATGAGATTTTCCAGGCCGGTCAAACTCGTCAAAGCTACATTATTCCAAATGGAAAGATACCCTCCGATATGTTGGAGGTTTTCCAGGCCGTTTAAATTTGTGAGTGCAGCGTTGTTATCAATTTTAAGACCATTGTTATTATTGGGCCAAAGCGGCGCTCCGACGGATTGGAGCCCACTTAAGCTGCTTAGATTTGTAAGCACGTCATTTTCCTGAATGTAAATTGTACCTGAGGAAGCGAGTTGTTCCAGGCCGGTCAAACTCGTCAGCGCATCGTTATTTTCTATCAGCAAACCACCTCCGACGGACGTGAGACCGTCCAGGCCGCTCAGATTTGTCAACAAAGGGTTTGATGAAATTTCGAGGTTCATAACGGACGTGAGGTTTTCCAGCGGAGACAAACTCGTCAAGGCATAGTTCTGATAAATATAAAAGCGTCCCACTGTGGTAAGATGCTCCAGACCGTTCAGACTTGTCAGCGCAATGCAGTACTGAATTCCGAATTCGTTTTCCACAGCGGTGAGGCTGCTCAGGCTGCTCACGCTTGTCAAAGCAGTATTTTCATAAAGCCGGAGACCGCCGGCGGAAACGAGATTGTCCAGACCGATCAAACTGGTCAGCCCGGGGTTGGTCACAATCTCTATGTTGCCTCCCACAGTGGTGATCTTTTGCAAACCGCTCAAACTCGACAGTTCAGGGTTATCGATGATATTCAAGCCTCCTTCAATAGCGGTAAGTTGGCTCAGGCCATTCAAATTTTTCAGCACATTGTTGGATTGAATCGATAACCCGTCGTTCAGCGAGGCGAGGCTCGCCAGATTACCAAGATTCCCCAGCACAGGGTTTTCCTGAATGGAAAAGACGCCGCCGACCTTTGTGAGGCCGCCCAGACCGGTCAGACTCGTCAACGAATTGTTGCTGTGAATGATAAAGTTGCCTGCGACCGTATCGAGATTCTGCAGGCCGCTTAGATTCGTCAGCGCAGCATTCCAGGTCACTTCGAAGTTTCCGGGAATCGTCTTGACGTTTCCCAGTCCATTCAGGCTGGTCAGTACAGGATTGTTCTGAATCAAAAAATTCCCGCCAACCGTTTGGAGGTTTTCCAGGCTGCTGATGCTTGTGAGCGCTTCGTTCAGGAAAATCGTAATGTCTCCCCCGACAGTGGTAAGATTCTCCAGACCGTTCAAATTCGTCAACACTTTGCTGGCAACCAAAAGAGAACCCATCGAAGTAACGGCGCTCAAACTATCCAGGTTGTAAATGTCGAGGCTGTTAATCGTTACATTCCCTTCGATGACCTTGCAACCCGGATAGTTGGCGGGGAAATCGTTGATCTCTCCCTGCGAACCGAAGCTGATGCCGTCCGGGAGGCACGACTGCGCGTCGCTGTTCAGGCAGAAAATGATTGCAAAAAGGGCAATTAATATCGTTGTTCGCATTGGTTGGATTGAATTGTAGTGGTTGAAAAATGAGATTAGCCCGGCATCGACATGCCAACTGAATCCGTATTGGAGGTATTGGGGGCATTTTGAGTGGGCCATGGGTTCCTCAAATAGATATCTCAATATTGATTCCGAATGACCATGATGACTTTTATGAACCTTAGTGACCCTCTTCTCAATGACAACACGAGCATGTCGCAGTGGTCGCACAGCCCTTGCGCACTACCTCGTAAGTGCACAACAGGTAAACGCGTTCGATGCCGGAAGCCGTTGCCGGAAACACAAGGCTGCCAAAGTTTTGTGCTGCTTCCAGGGGGCCGAAGGTTTTTTCCAACATACCGTGAAACATGCCGCCCCAGCCTTCCTGCCGGACGCAGTTCACGGGAATATCATCGCAGTCCTTACAATCGCGCGTTTCTTTGTAAAACACTTCCAGGTGGTCGCACGGCTCGCAGCCTTTCGTCTCAATAAAAATCTCTGTGCGGGTGATTTTCAATTCATGCGGATAGGGCAGGTAGGGAAAATCGTTGCGACCGAACGACAGCGGCAACAGTTTCGGATCGGAGGATTCGAACTGGAACCAGGCGTCGGGTTTGTCGTTGCGGAGGTCGAAGAGCCGGCGGGCGTTGCCAGGCAGGTATCGTTTTGCCGATTCGCCCGCTGCCTTGCGGAGCATGTCGCCGCCTTCTTTCGCAGTATAGGCGATCTTCAGGATCAGGTCGCTGACGGTGTGCAGGTCGAAATAGTTGTTTTCCTTGGGGAGGTCGATGCGCCAATTCCCGACAGGGCCAAAAAATTCGAAGGGCAGGATCCGTTCATCGCGGAAATCCAGTTGAAACACCCCCGAATCGTTTTGCGCGGAGGAAGTGGCGATGGATTGGGCAGCGACGTATTCGTGCGCCATCCTGGGATCGCCGGGCAACGCCTTGTAACTGTTGACAGCATTGCAGGACGCGCAACTGTCCGGCTCGCTGCACTGGAGGCGCGGGTGTACGCGCACCTTGCTGCTTTCTAATTTCAGTTGGCAATTGACGCTGGTATAAGGTCCGACAACGCAGGGGATGTCGAGCGAAACGCTTTTCATCATTCGAAGGTAGTGTCCGGGATAATCCAGGTCGAACAATTCCTCAGGGATCTGTATCTCACAATAACCGTTTGTTTTCAACCGGAGCAGCGCCTCCGGAAAATGTTGCCGCAGGGAAATCTGTTTGGTGATCTCATAGCGGCGCGCGTTGTTGTCCATGTAGGCTTTTTCCATCCGCCGGAGCGCGAGGCTGAGTTTTTCTCCGGCCAGCAACCCTTCGTGCAGGTTGTCCCAGCAAAGGGAACCCAAAAAGTTGTCGCAGCTGAAACCCAGTTCGCGGTTGTACGCGGCCTGTGCCTGCCGGGCGGTTTGCAGGGCGCATTCATACGCTTGGTAATGCAGGGCAGTCAGCTCTTTTTGCATCCACAGGTAGAGTTCCGGGCTTGTAAATTTGTCGCGCAGGTAATTGTAGGTTTCAGCGGCGTGCTGCATCTGGAGGCTATGGTTGTTCAGTTCGCGGAGGGCAATGTCGCGGCGGCGTTCGGAAGCGAGCAATTGACGGTCTATTTGCTTGAGTTCGAGCGTTTGAAGGTCGCGGGTGTGCAGCCACTCCTGCCTGCGGCGGAACCAGCCCGCCCTGGTCAGGTCCAGGGAAGCATTGGTGCCGTCGATGCTGGAAAGATAAGTAAATATCCGTGCGACGGCAGTGGATACTTCCGCCACCTTACTACCGGCCGGCATCCTTAAAAAGTTGTTCTGGCCCGTATAGGGGTCGGGTATCCACATGGCAACCTGGGCGACGGTTTCCGCTATTTTCGCATACAGCAGGTTGTCTTTCGAGGATTGCGTGTCGTCTTCGTACTGGTCTTCTTCGAAGATCAGGTCTTGCAGGATCAGGAAATCGGTAAAAGCGAGTTTCGTTTCGGCGATCACCCTGGCCATCTGAATTCCTTGCAAATCCCAATCCGCCGCCCGCCATTGATTTTGTTTGATCTCAAGATTGCGTTCCATCAGGGTTTTACCCTGGCCTTCCCGGATATAAGCCAGCGTTTCGGCTTCGCGTTTTTCGATGGCGGAAAGCATCGCGCCGCCAAAGCTGCTCACCGTACCGACTTGTTCGATCGCTTTGTTCAACAGATAATTAAACCGGTACGGACTTGCAGGCAGGCACCAGGAATCGTTGCAACATTCCCCGTCGTCGTCGCAGCAGGCATTTTGATAAGGCGAGTCGCCCCAATACGGCATATCCCTGTTCGGGGCGCCGTTTTTCAACCTGCCGCTGTTCATACACGCGTGGATCATGGACAAACCATCCGCCGCTTGTTCGTACAAACACAACAGGCGCGGGTTGAGCGGCGCGTCGACGGCAGTAAAGTCAGAGACTTTCATTTCAACTGCCTGCGCTGCAGAATAAACCGTTTCAGGGCAGTTGCCGAGAATTTTAGCGGCGGTATCGAAGATCAACCGCGCCTGCTGGAAACGTTCCGGCATATTTTGTCGCATGAGCGCCTTGCCCCATTTCAGCAGTGTTTCGACATAGTATAAAAGCAGCGATCGGCGGTCGGCGATATTATCCTCGACAGAAGTGCCTTGACAACAAGTCGAATCGTTTAGCCCGCCATTGCATACCGCCCATCTGTTATCTTCCACAAGCGGATTGATCGCCAGTTCATACCATTTCAGGGCTGCTTCGTACTGGCAGTGCGTCGCCAAATTGTTGGCAACGATGAGCGCGGCGCCGTAATTCGAAGTGGGCGCCACCGGTGCGCCGGGCGCAAAGTAGGCGAAGTAAGGATAATCGGACAATCCGCCGACGCCCGCGCTTGTGGCCATCGTTTGGCCGACAGAGGGAATGACCACCGCCGTGTCGGGCGCCATATCATATCTGAACCCAAGCGTCGGCGGCACTGTCAGGTCGGGTGTGGTCGATTGTGCCTGCACGCTGAAATTGAGCGTATCGGCGATCCTGCCGAGAAAGACCAGGTCGGGACTGGCCATTCCTTCAACACGTACGCCTTCCGGCGACCAACGCGCCTGGCCGATCTCGCCGCGGTGCACTTTTACCCAGGCGAGATATGCCATTTTCGAGGAGTTCCAATGAAGCAATTCGGGGAGTTCGGCAGCGTCGTCCCATTCCCAACCCGCATCTTGTGTAATGTGTTCATAAAATCCGGACGGTATCAGCGAGAAAAAATACTCGTCCACCGACGGCAGATGTTCCCCGCAACGGCAGGCACAGCCGCCACAGTGTTCGCAGTCGTAAGTAATGTCTGCGGGGGGTATGCCCGCCGCCGCGACCCGCACGAAAGGAATGCCGAGCCGCGCTGCTGCTTCCAACCAAAACGGTACTTTTCCCGGCGGCGTCGACGCCAGCCAGGTCGGGCGCGACTGCGCTTCAGGGATCCCCATGAGGTCGAAGCCTTCCTGCGCGGGTGCAATGGATTCCAGGAGGGCGGGCGTCCGTTTTTGCAATACGGTCAGACTGTTGTGCGCAGGAGGTGGAGCGGAACTCAACAGTTCCATTCCGCCGGAGACGGGCGACGCGAGCGTCTGGCGGCGCAACTGATCTTCTAAGTACAGGAATGCTTCCGATTTGCGCGCTTCTTCCAACAGGTCATATTCTATCCAGTTTTCGCGGTAGACTTCTCTGCGTTTGTATTGCTCCCAGGCGTGGTAAGTTTCCATTCTTTTTTCCCAAACAAGGCGGAAATCGGAAGTAAACCGGCAGGCTTCTAATCCCAAACGACCCCTGTTGACGTACTGGTGCACTGCGGAAACAGCCTCTTCCACCCGGCTGGCTTTTTGGCAAAGACCTGCTTCCACGTCCTGTAGCAACACTTCGCTCAAATGCTTCGGCGTTGTGGCAAAACTGCCATCGGGCAATTGTATGCGTTCTTTGTGGGTCAGGTAAGCGATCAGCGCCGCACGGGAGCGCTCCCGGATGCCGTCGTTCAATTCCTTCAGTTCCCGGTAGCGCCGCGGTTCGCCGTTTTCAATCAATCCGTCGCGCACAAATTTCATCAGGTTGCCATTGCCGCTTTCTCCGTTTATAACAGCGACCAGGTCATCTGCAACCCACCGGTCGGGCCTGGCTTGCCGGACGTCTTTGGGCGTAAACCGGCACAACATTTCCCTGATACATTTTTCTGCTTCCCAAACCCTGATCGCCCAACGCTCGTCTTTCAGATCATTGTTGGTGACAGAATAACCCGGGTAAAAATCAGTTACCAAACCGCCGGGCGTAGTTGAATCGATCCTGCCATGGCTCAGGTCGACGCCGAGATGTGCCAGCAGGTGGTGATCGGCAAAATCAGTGGGATTCAGTTCCGCCGCCTCGTGGAACATCAGCCAAACGTCCGTATTGGCTTCCCTGCGCAGCCGCGCATATTCGAAGATGCGGCGCCACCAGTCGAACAAAGCCTGCATTCGCTTCGAAGAAGGTTTTGCCCGTTGCTCCTGCGCGGGATCGGGCGGGCAGTAGTTGTCGGATACGGGCAGGAAGTTGAAATTGAAATGCGCAAGGTGCCGCTTCCAGGTGTCCGAAACGTCATCGAAATAATAAGAAGCGCCTGCAAAACATGCTGGCTGCGAAAGAAAATAGTCGATCTCCGACTGGCCGTCGTCGGCGACAGGCGCGGCTGAAAGTCCGAAGCGGTGTATAAAAAGCAAGGCATTGAAGGCTCTGCGGTACGTGCGCCTGTTGTCGCGAATGGTGGGCGTGTACTGCGTTTGCAGAAAAGCGCGACTGGCCGGCGCATCGTCTGTTCCGGTAAAATCTATCCCCGCTTCCAGGCCGGCGTCTTTCTTTTTCACGTAGAGCCGCTCGATGGGGATCGTCATCAATTGTTCGCCGGTATCTGCGCCTTTGTATTTGACCTGGAAACCGGTCGTTTGGGGGCAACTTTCTTCCCGGCTTTCAAAAGTGGGCGCCGGCTGGGTGTATTGTATCGAGATATCGTAAGCGCCGCGTTTGAGTTGAACCGGCTGTGAACAATCGGCAGGTGCGGATTTGTCTTCATCCTGCCAGCTCAGCAGCGTCCATTGTTTTTGCGTCCGTTTCAGCGTGACTGACCACTTTGCGTGCGCTGCTTTTGTGAAGTCCGGCGCTTCCGTGCCTGGAGTGGGAGCGCCCGCGCGGAAGGTATAGGCGCCGTTTTTTTCAACTAAAAGCACCCCGTTCCAGCAGACGGTATAGCCTTGCGCTCCACCCAACAGTTTGGCGCTGGGGTTTTCCAGCGCAAGTCCGTTGCGGACGGTGGCATACGGGTACGAGGCGTTCAAACTCAGGTCGGACAAAATGGTTGGTATGGGCAGGTCCGCTCCGTTTTCCTCGGCGCCGAACGCATCCGCCCCGCCCCGGTATTCCCGCCAAACCACTGTGCCGTCATCGAGTTTGAACTCGCCCAGCAAGCCTGTGCCCGCCAGCCCCAACAGGGCGGAAAAAGCGCCGCCGTTGGGCTGTGGCGTCCAGTTGACAGGCGGGACGGTTCCCGAATCGTCGGTTGCCTCCCATTCGGAAGCGGTTTTGTTTTCATCGGCATAAAGATGTCGCAGCAGTTTCCAGGCGAGCGCCGGGCCTTCCTTGCTCTCCTGCCCGGTGGCGGCCACGACGTGTTGGGTCAAATGTTCCGCAATCACCAAGCAACGCTTGTAGGCGAGGGCAAATTCTTTTTGAAAATAACTCCAGCGTTTTGCCTCTTCAGGTTCCTGAATGAGCATTTCCTGCGCTTCGGTAAAATTGGAAAACAGGAAACCGAAATGCGCCAGGTCTGCCCGCGGCAAAAAATACACTTCTTTTACGGCTTTTCGCTCCGCTTCTTTCAACTGACGGACACGGCCCAGTTTGGCGATGACGGATTCGTCGCTCAGGGGGATTTGTACCCATAACTGGTCAGCGCCCGTATCGTAGCGGAACGGGCTTTCCGAATCGCCGTTCCAGAGCAGCGGCGCCGTCGATGTTTCCGCTAAAGCAGCGCGGTATTGCCTGTCCTGGGCACCCACGGAGTATCCCAGCGTTTCCAAAGTGTTTGGAAAATAATGCATGCCCAACGACAGGAGATGATCGGTTCCGGCGCCGGGGTCGTACCCGAATTCCTGACGCAGCACGGCGTCTGTTTTGTCCCAGGTCCAGGCGAGCGCCTCGGCGTCCGACACGGTGACTGCAAGCAGTTTCTTGCGCAGTTCCCACAGTGAAAACGCTTCTTCGTTGTCCGGCAGATCGAACGGCAGTTCCAGCGACTCGTTGTTCGTTTGTTGCGGGAAAGGATCGTCGCCGGCCAACTGTTCGCCGGTAGTGAACAGGGAAAATATTTCTCCGATACTGAAGGCGGAAGCGTACAGCATCGAAAGCAGTTCCATAAAACACAGCGTATGCGTCGGGTGTGCGCGCCATCCGAATGCAGGTTCATCGGGATTGAAACCGGCTAATACCGACAGGGGGTCGAGGTTTTTTTGCAACAATTTGATAAATTCCGGCGGTCGGCAACCGCAACTGTGGCGCGATTGCGCGTGCTGCTGTATCCGGTCGAGCAAATGACCGGACGGCCAATCCAGCCTGGGGTCGCCTGCGGGCAAACCGGCCCACAACGCCAGTATATGGGTGCGGTCGATGCCCGTGCCTCCGCCACTGATACCGTTGGTCAGTTGCAAACCGAACTCATCGCGCAGCATCTGGAAAGCGGCCAGTTGCGGAAGAAAACCGTCGTTGATTTCGCCGTTCAACTTGAGCAGTTCGAGCACCCCGCATATATCGCTCCATTCCGCAAAGGAATAGGCGGCGCCCGGCAGGCACTGCAACTTGCGCCAGAGCCGGATAAAGACCGTTAACTGGAACAAAGAGTCTGCATCCAAAGGCGTAAAAAAGACATTCGGCGGCTCTTGCCACAATCCGATCTGGTAATCCCCGCAACAACAAGGTTCGCAGGCCGGAAACATTTTATTTTGCTGATCGCTTTCAAATTTGACAAAACCCGCTTGCCAGAGTTCATAGAACTGGCAATAGGTCAGGCAGCTCTGTTCCAGGAAGCCGCACAAGTCGGTAGCGGTGATCGACCAGGTTTTGAAATCATTCAAAAATATGGCTGCATACTCGTCATAAGTGAAGCACAGGTATTCAACGGCGATTTCTTTTCTGACGGGACAACGCCATATTTCCTGTTGAAAACCGGCGGGCCATTTTGCCGGATCGGGTTCAAAAATAAACGCGGATATATTTTTACGGAATCGCCGCAGCACTTCGAAACGACTGAAACCGAGCCGGTTCAGGTATGCGCCCGACACGTCGACGGGTTGGTTGTAGGGCGAACAACAGGGATCGGAAAAGTCTGTTTTCAGGTTGCGATACGCGCTCACGGTATATTGACCGGTGCCCGGGGAAGAGTGTTCCGGCACGGCTTCGAAAAACGGAACCGGGTCATGGAAGTAGTGCGCATCGTCGGGTTGTTCGGCAGCGCCGTTCGGGAGCAGATAATGGCCGTCCACCGTGAATTCGGAGGTGTTGTAAATGGCGCCCGTCGCATTGCCCGATGCCGCCATCGCTTCGAGGCTTTCAATCGCCAGGTCGAGGGCGGGCAAAGGCGTGCACAAATTGGCTTGCGTTACCAGCATTTCGCCGATTTTGCCGCGCCGTTTTTCCAGGGCTGCCGCCATCGTTTTCCCTTTCGCGGGAAAAGGAGTCGAACAAGAGGACTCGGGCGTCAATTCCAGCAGATCGTGCAGGTAAGCGCAGGGACTGAGCGGAGAAAGGTGTTTGGGCGGGATGCAGTTGACTAAACTGCCGTCGTTGACCGGATGGAAATCCTTGCAAGCCCAGGCGAGCTGCGTCAGGTTTTCAAAAACGCTTTGCACGGCATTTTCATGAACCTCGATCAGACATTTTTCATATTGCGGGTTTACTCCCTGCACAAACGCCGCTTCTTCTACTGCCGCAATGCTGCCCGTGTCCGTAAAACCGGCAGCGATCATCAACGCGATCAATTGATCCAGAAATGCAGGATCGGAGGGGCAAAGGGCACTGGTAAACAGCGGGTGCAATGCGCTCGCGACACTGGCCGAAGCCGCCGCGTGGACAGATGCGACACACTCCTGGTCGAATGATGTCGGCAACTGGCTCTCAAATACGGACAACTCCACCGCCGCAATGCTTCCGGGATCGGGGAAGCCGCTCTGTATCAGCACACTCACGTCCGTATCGGGATCGCAGTCTTTCGTCAATGTCTGCAACACGGCGGTCGCTTCGGCGGTGGCGGTCTCATGGATGGAGTGGGCGCAGCAGGCAAGCGGCGATTCGGCCAATTGCGCCTCAAAATCGCCCGACGGCATCGCCGCAATGCTGCCCGCATCCGAAAAGCCGAGTTTGAGGAGCATGGTTGCAATTTCTTCGGGCGCAAGGAGGGCCGCATTGCACTCCTTCAGTCCCGTTGCCCAAGTCCCGCCTGCTTCGACGTAAATATTTTGGGCGTGATTATAGGCGACAGTGCCCACAAGCGCTTCCTCGAACTGCGCCGACGTCAGTGCCAGCACACTGTCTGCACTGGTAAAACCGGCGGCAAACAGTGCCTCCTTAATGGAAAACTGCATCTCCTCCGGTTGGCAGGCTGACGCCAGTGTTTTCAATTCAGAAATGGTGCGGATCATGTTGCCCAGCCATTCCCGCGCGCATTTGTCATTTCCGAAAACGCAGTCGAGCGCCGCTTCGAAGTGGGCATCGACCCAGGGCGCTCCGAATTGAAAGGCCACCCCTTGTGATGCGTTCTTGTAACAGGCTAAAAACGCCTGGACAGGGTCATTTCCGCTGGCCGAAAAACCCGGAACTTCGTGGTCGATCACAGCAGGCACTGCGGCGCTGCCCGGTTCCATCGCGAAGTATTTGCTGACCTGCAGCAAGAAAAGGATTTTGGTCGTCTCGCCCGTACCGCCCAGGAACAGCCCTTTCCAGTCGCTTTCGGTCAGGATGTTGGTCGGGTCCACGTGTTGCAGGTCTTCGGCGTCATTGGCGCCGAAAGGCGGCAGCGAACCGGCGTCGATGGAGGATTCGTAACCGAAAATGAGGCCGCATACCACCAGGTTCAGGTGCCCTTCCTTTTGTGAAGCGGTCGAGATGCCGCTCCAGAACGCGGCGATGTCGTAACCCGGGTATGCTAACCAATCGACGATCAGGTTGTACGCGGGTGTGGCAGCAGTAAGCGCGCAGAGTGCTATCCCGCTTCCGCTCGTGTTCAGCGCGTTCAGCCGCCGGGCCGCCTGGCGCGCATTGACGGGCAGGGCGTTCGAGTCGGTAATGGCGGTTGTGTCGATGACGCCCGACGTGTGTGCAGCGTCGAATTTGGTCACCAACGACGCATAATTTTCCGCCTGCGCCTGCTGGTACCGTTGCGACGGGGTAGTGGAAGCGGGCAAATCGGCGCCATGCACGTAAAAGTATTCCGCCGGGACCTCGATAGCGGGCGCCAGGACGCCACCGCCGTTCTTTTCGAGCAATACCTCCATTTCCGTCAAAATTGCGGGGTTGGAACTTGCCAGGGGGCGGGTCGGGAAGCGGAGTTTGGCGCGGAGCGCACCGGCGCTGAAGTCGGCGCATTGACGGGCAGCGCACAGCGCGAAAATATACCCCGTCATCCTGTCCTGCGCCTGGGCATTGGAAGTCGCGATCAGGCCGTTGACTTGCGACTCGTAATCGTTGCGGGCAGTGATCAGCGCGGCTGTAAAACTGGTGCCCGTGTACATGGCCTCTAATGAAGCCATGGAGGGCGCAGGCATGGGATTGGTTTGCCAGGGCAACGTGATGACTGCGGCCATGTTTTCACAATCCGGCAGCGATACGTTCCAAAGCGCGATGGATAAGCCGGGCGCAACGGCTACGACGGCGTTTTTCAGTTTGGTGAAATTTGGGGGGAGGCTGTCATCGGGCAATTCAACCTTGTTGGCGGGATTGAAGGTTACGCCTTGTCCCGGCAGGGTGACATAAGTGCCCGGCGTAAGACCTTGATATTGCGCAAGTGAGTCGGGCAATGCAGCGACGTTCACCTGCACGTTAACAGCGACGAACTTCATGATGAGCACGGAACCTTTTTTTACCTCCACGATCAAGTCGATCGTACCTGCGTCGATGGTTCCGCCCAGCAATTCAATCACTGCAGTCGCAACCGATTGTTTGACAGAGCCCGACAAATGTTGCTTGATCCTGGCGGTGGCAGCCGTCGAATACGCGGATGTGCCGATCGGGGCGCCTGTCGACAGATCAAACACCTCGATCGACAGGTTGCTGGTTGTCGAACCCGTCGGGTGCCTCGAAAGGTAGTCGACAAAATCCCAGGCCGGGAGTATGGCGTTTTCTGCCAGGACGGGTACGTCCGGGCGCAGGCGGAATACAACGAAATTTGGCATGATGCGGTATTTTTTATGGTTTGAGGATGGGTTCGGTTATCGTTTACGGTTTCTGTCTTTCAGGCTTCGCTCGTTTTTCTATGTATGTCGGGTTGGAACCCGATCGATACGCAGCACGATGTTGGAACATCGCGCCAGCAGGGGCAAGTATTGTTATGTTTATTCATTTTCTAATGGATGGGTCCAATGGCATTTTATAGTAGGTCCCACCACATGGTGCTGGTCGGAATGGTCGGCAGCACTTTCATCATGCAGAGAACCTGCACGATACCAAATGACAATATCCTGGCCGGAAACAGATTCTCCGTTAATCAAGTGCGCCGCATTGAAACAACCATGCTGATCACCATCGGCGCCGTTGGCACTAATCCGCCCCCATTCATTAATCTGAGTAGCATAATATTTAGAAACAAACACATCTCCTTTTGTCCAGGAATCGTTGGTACCGTCGCCATCATGCTCCCCGGCAATCAGGTCGCATTGCTTATCACCTGCACCGTTGACAGACCACATCATTTGAGGAAAACTGCGATAACGGGACGCCTCAATCGTGAAGGGTGATATAGACGTCCAATCAATGGGCCCTCCTTTAACCTTTGTGGCATGAGATTCTGTAACCGTATTAACCGGGCCGTTTACATCAAAATCGAAACGCCAGTATACATGATGTTTATGATAATTGCAAGTGCAAAGGTTAGAGACAGCTCCAAACTTGAATCTTGGCTCTATGGTACCATCGGTATAAAAAGTCCATTCACTCACATACCGATAATGCCCATACTGTAACTCACTTGTCACTAAAAAGCTATTTGCAGAGGGATTACTATACATCGCCACCCCCGAGAAATTCCCGCTATCATCCCCGTCATCTGCAATCGTTACCGGCGGAATATCACATTTAATAAACCCGGTAGCAACGTTGGTGCCAGTGGCTTTGAAAACAGTCGATAAATTAATTCCATCATTGTAATATTGTCCGGAAGCAACATCGCAATAGGCTGATAATGAAGTCCCTGTACAGGAGCTATTGTACAGTACATTCAACTTTGGGGCGTGGGTACGTTTTAATACCAGTATTCCCCGATAATAAACATCCAGTAATTCCACTCCCGAACCCTGATCTCCGGAAGAACCATACGGCGGAACAATCTTGAATTCCCATAGATAACCCTCGAAAACATCCGGATCCGGTATTTGAACCTGCAAAAAGGCTGTTGGCAAACCAGTTGAGCCATAATAGGTAGGACCGCATGACGGCAGGGAAAAATCTAAATGGTCAACAGAATTATTAATATTTTCGACTGCATAGTCCCTATCGGACACGGTAACCTGGTATAACCCACTGGGTTTAGCATGTTTTGCACCCAGCACCCAAAACGATAAGGCGCGCTTCCCTTTTTCTGTCCGTATGGCCGGCGGCATCGCTTGCGAAACCGAGATTGCGCCGTTTTTAACACTGTCAGCCAGGCCCAGCGTTGAAATCAATGCCTGCCGGGCTTCCTCGACTTCTTCTAAACTTGGATCAAGGATATTTTCCGTTTCAACAATCTTTATTTGTTTATCCCCTGGCGACCAATAAATTTCATAAGCCTTATTGTTAGAATAATCATAACCCGTAGCAAAGTACTTCGATACAAAGACCGTATCTTTTATGGAAGATGTTTTGTTGTCTTCCAGGATAGGTTTGAAAGACAAAAGCCGGTATCGTTCCCCTTGAAAAAACGTTTGAAATTCGGGAAAGCCCAGCAATTGGGTTCGTGCAAGTTCAATTTCTTCCGATGTTGGCCCGATTACCTTGAAAACCGGATCGGGCATGAGCGGCGGTTTTTTAGATTTACACCCCGGACAGAGAAACATTGAACAGAACAGGGCGAAAAGAATGCAAATGACTGTTCTCATTTTTTCGTTATTTTATTGCGGTGAAATTTGTTTAAAGACATTGCTCCTTGTCTGAAACCGGATTTTAATTCAATTGTACTGTTATTGTCTTAACTGGCGTCGCGCTTCCATTTTCAAACACTTCTATCGTCCCGGTCCCCGACCCTTGCAAATTAAAATCACCATCCGCCACCCCGGGGCCGTAGCTGAAGAATTCCCAATATTGAGCATTTACGCCTATTCCACGAACCAACCAGTTGTGTTGATTGAGAAGCATACTGACTTGAAAATTCGGGTCGGTCGATCCTATGACCACCTTAACAGTACAATCCATCGTCGTCAGATCCGCTCTGAGGGGATAAGTGGCTGCTGAATATAGAGTCTGATCATAAGCTAATGCCAAAGTAGCGCCATCCGGGTTGCTTAACAGGTTCGGGGTTCCTGAATTCGGGAAACTGAGCCCTCTGCTATCCAGCGGATAGGTTATAACACAGGCACCACCACTACCAGGAGTTATTCCTTTGCAACAGTTCTGCAGGGTTTGAAAAATGGAATACAGAAGAAATAAAATTCCTCCTGTAAGAAGGATCAAAATGATGATCAGCAGAAGATTGAAAATGCTTTGATTCATGTTGTTTTATTTTGAGTTTGTGATTTTTTTAGTGCTTAGGTACTTATGAGCCCACATATTTGTTGCCAGCGATATTTGTTGAAAGTAACAACCCATATTATCTAATTGGTCTATGCTGAGGTCTTATTACATAATTCGTTGTATCCGTATAATAACTTATGTCTTTCCCAAGGCGATCTTTTTCAATATTTTCGATTATAAAAGATAATTGTTCGAAGATAAAATTAGTTGTTTTTGAAAGATCACGGCTTTTACACATCGTTGATTGGCAGGGACTAGGGGACTGCATTAAAACATTTTTATTGATTAAAGTTTGCTTATCAACTCCTATAATTTGCTCAAATGATATTATTTGTTGGGGGTCAGTTTCATCCAAGTGCGGAAGTCCACTACTATGACCCATTTCATGGGATGCTGTTGATTTATTATTTCCAACTAATGTATCCATAATCAAACTTTTATCTAAATAAATTGAAAGAGAGCTATAACCTACACATCCAATTGCTGAAGGATTATTGCAAATTCCATTTTGTAATACCGATGAATTTATGAAGGAAATCAAACGATCTTCTCTGTTCCAATCCTTTATGTCATCAATAAATTCAATAGAAATATCCGTTTTTATGTTTACTTTTTCGCCTATGATTAACTGAGTTTGTTGTGTTTTGAATGAATTTTCAATTTGAAATTCAATCATATCTTTCAAATCATTTTTATTCAAAATTCCTTTAGATTTACCACTTATATATGTATCAAGTGTGAATTCGCTTCCCATATGTTCGACCTTATTTAAGATTACTACGTTAGCCTTTAGCGTATAGTTTATTGACCCATCATCTCCAGTTTCTGTTATAACTTCCCATTTATCTCCGTCAGGATCAATTTTATTTATTGGATTATTTGCAACAAATAGGAAAGGAGAATAATTAATAAATTTTTCATATTCAGGATCAACTGAAATGAAAACTTTAATGTTACTGTTATAATACCTCGCCCCATAATAATCCAACCCCGTATTCTCATCCCGCTCCTTCCCCACATGCTTGTACCGTTTCAATCCCACTTCCGATGCCGAACGCCCGGCCTGGTAACTGCTCGCCCCGAAGGGGTAATACTCCTCGTAAGAAATCAATGCGCCCGATTCGTCCAGTTCTAAGCAAGCGGAACCCAGGTGATTGGAGAGTTGATACCTGTTTAATGATGAATGATGAGTGATGAATGATGAATTTTCTATCGTCAGGGTTTCGATAAGAGCTATCCTGCCTTTATCGTCTTGTATGTGTAAGGATTCCCGCTCCAGTTCAATAGTGCCGGTATTATTGCGCTCGCGATAGACTTCGTAATTGCCGAGATAGATCCGGTCGCAGATTTTGCCGCCGGGTTTTTCAGTCACTTTGCGGGTGCGCACGCCGAAATCTTTGTCACCGTTTATTGTGTAGACATAATATTCCATACCGCCTCCACCGAGATCGACGCCACAAAATTGATCCGTATAATCCCACCGCATTTCCGGCAGGTGCGGCATGGCGGTCATGTTGCCGTGCGCGTCGTAGGCGTAGGGCGCGGAGGTAGTCCAGTCGTCTAAGGTGGTTTTGGTCAGGCGGTTGGTCACATCGCCGGCGCGCAGGGGGCTGGGGTCGTCGTAGCGGTATTGGCGTGTCCAGGCGTGGGCAAAGGCGCCGCTGCCTGCCCGGTGCCTCACTTCCAGAATATTGCCCAACTTGTCGTAGGTAAACCGTTGCACGTAGCGCCGCATGGCATTGCCATCCTGCGGGCTGACGACCGGCTGGGCGTCCGGCGCGGCGTGATTCACCGTGTTCGTCTGGCCGATATGTTCGCGGCCTTCTGCCGTGCGCAGGCGGTAGAGGGCGTCGTACGTGTAGGCGCCGTGGGGTTCCACTACGGTATTGTTGAAGAAAATGGTTTGCTGGGCTTTGTCGGGTAAATCGGTGATATTGCCGACGGGGTCGTAGTGGTAACGGATGTCTTGCAGGACATCGCTCGCAGCGCTGCCTCCCCCCTGCCCCCCTCCAAAGGGGGATACCCGCATGGAGCGCAGGCGCGTGAGCCGGAAGGTGAGCGGGTCGTATTCGTAAGCAGTCGTCACGCCGTTGCCGTATTGGATGCGGGTGCGTTGTCCTTTGGCGTCGTAGTCGATGTTTTTCACCTGCTCGTTGGTTTGCCCGGTGCGGCCGTGCGTGAGTATGATCTTTTCCGGAAGACCCGCTTCGTTGTATTGGTATTCCGTCCGGCTGGTGTCGGGCGTGGTCTGGCTCACGGGGCGGTTGAGGGCATCGAACCGGGTTTCGAAAACCCAGGTATCTGATTCTAACAAGGTTGCGCCCGTTGACAAAAGGTCCGCGACGGTATCCAGCGCCACGAGCGCCGACCAGTCGGGCACTTGTTGGTATTCTCTGGCGATCAGGCGGCTGGTTTTCAGCGGGTTGCCTTTAAAATCGAAAGATTCTGCAATCGTCAGCCCGGAGGCGTCGTAGCGCAGGTGGGCTTGTCCGAGCAGGTTGAGTTGGAGGGCGTTGGGCGCCCGTTCGCCGTAAAAGTTGAACTGCGCGCATTTTTCCGACGCGTCGTTTTCGCTGACCCAGGTAGCGAGGGGGCGCTGCAGTGCGTCGTAGGCGAGCCGTGTGCGAAACCCGCGTTCGTTCCAGGCGTACAGCGGGTTGCCGAGCGCGTTGGTCAATATCCAGCGTCGGCCGGCGTCCATGCTATGCGTGTGCACCGGCTCGCCGGTGAGGTTGAAGGTGTTCACCGTGATGAGTCGGCCCAATGCGTCGGTCACGCTGCGCTGGTTGCCTTCTATGTCAAGTTCGAAACGGGTGTCGATGTATTCGTCCGTAGCAGTATAGGTATGCGGGATTACATTGACATTCATCGGCGTGAAGTTGCGGTTGTGGTCGCGCATGAGGAAAATGCGCCCCAGGGTGTCTAAGTGTTCAGTTTTGGGCGTATTCGCGTGCAGAGCAGCCCAGAATGCGGCGCGTTTGGGGTAGTTGCTGCCGTTCGGTTCGGGGCCGTTTGGGGTGGGGCTGCCGCGGTCGGCGTACCATTGGCTGTCCAACACCGTGTCGTTTTGGTCGAATGTGCGCTGTTCCCACGGCGTAAATTCCACTTTCGTGTACGTGCCGTCGGGCATATCGGCGCGCACGACACGCCCGGCGGGGTCGTAGTGCAACACAGGCGTCACGCCGTATTCCACCAGCGCGGTTTCGCTTTCGTACTCCCAGGTGTTGCTGAAATACGGCTCGTATTGTTTGACGGGTTTGCCCTTGTTGTTGAAAACCGTGCGGCCATTGCCGACCCAGCGCGGGTTGGCGGGTACGGTCACGATGTTGCCCTGCGCGTCTAAGGTCATCGCGTCGCCGGGTTCTGCCTGCACTTTGGTGGCAATGGCGCGCCCGAAGCCGTCGGAATAGGCGAAACTGAATTGCAGGGGCGAGGGTGTGCCGTTTTCTTCCGAAGCGTGGATTTCCCGCATAATGCCGAGGGCGCAGTTGGGCGTGCCGTCGCGGCGCCAGGCGTGCAGGTCGTAGTAGAAAAAACTCGTGGCGTTTTGAAGGAAGCGACGCGAGTCGGAATAAATGGCGCTGCGTTCGTCGGTGTTTTCCGAAAGGGGTTGCCGCTCGTAACCGTCCAGGGTATCGCCTTCAACGGTCGTTTTTCCGTAAATTGCCGTGGCGACCACCATGCCCATTTCGTCGAAAAGAGCGGCGCTGTAGTTGCCGTTGGGGTCGGTCAGCAATCGGGGTTGCAGCGTCCGGTAGTCGTATTCGGTGGCGGTTTCGAGCGTTACGCCGTGGATGGCGGTGAAATTGCGTACCGGAAGCAAGCGGTAAACATCGTACTCGAGTTCCGCGACCTGGCCGAACAAATCGATCTGCCGGATGGGTTGATAGAATTGCCCGGCGTCGAATTCCACTTTGCCGCTTGGCCGCCACCAGTAGCCGTTTTCAAATTCGTACCCACCATTGGTCATGGCGTTGGCGGGCAGTTTATTGCCGAACCATTTTTGCAATTGCGCATCCGTGTATGCCGCTTCCCAGGCTTTAAAAGGCAGCCCGTGGTGTGCGATGTCGCCTTCGGGCAGTTCGCCGTCGAGGGCGGCGTTGTAAAAAGTGGTTTTGGCGGACTGTACGAGGCGTTTTTGAATGATGGAAAGATCGGGTGTTTCTTCAAATTCAATGGGTTGTGCGGCTGCCAGCGCGTTTTCCACCGCCGTTTTTGTCAGTTTGGGAGCGAGCGATTCGAGACCGGTGATCTCATACAACTTTTGCTGATAAGGCACGCCGACACGATAAAAATCTGCCGCAGCGGGCTTGTTGATAAAATCCGCTTCGGTGTAGGTGCAGTACAGCCGTTTTTGCTCGTCGAAGGAAGTGGAAGCACGTCGCGGATATACGACCGCGAGGCTGCGCGTGGGGTTTCCGAAATCATCGATGGTCAATGCAAAGGAGTGTGCCACACGCGGGTCGTCAGGATTTCTTTCGTATTGAAAAGTCAGCGTTTCGTTTTCCGCGGCGAAAAAGACCGTGTGGCGGTTGTCGCCTTTTTCCTGAATAACTTTGATCTGGTAGTTGCTTTCGGTGAAAGTGTAAGGGTGCGGCGCTAAATCCGGGTTAATGCTGCTGTCATCGGAGTACACTTCCACCCGCAGCGGGCGACCTTTCAAAGCGCGTGCGGCTTCGCGGGCGACATCGCCGGTGAGTTCGATAGGCAACACGGTGTCTTCCAGGGTCCATTCTGTGAAATTGCCCTGGGCATCCCTTGCGCCGTAGTATTCCGATTCGTATTGGCGCGTTATTTTGCCTTTTTGGCGATAGTAGCCGTTGTGAAACCAGGTTTTGGTGTGAATGGGCGGAATATGAGATTCTTCCGACCAATTGTTTCCTTTTGCAGTAAAAAGTCCCTGTTCCTTGAACGAATCATAATCCTCTGTATCCCATTGCTCCACCATCCCGAAACCGCGAAACTCGCGCTCCACGGGGTCGAAATAACCGTGATGGTAAGCATATTTGCTCACAAAATGCGTATCGGAAATGGCATCGTACACTTCTTGTCGCGTCAGCACCTGCACCGGGAAGGGCAGTTTGGTGATCCAGGGCCTGCCTGCCTTGCGGTCGTCGAGGTAAAACCGCGTGGAGGATTCGTATTTCAGCCGCGTCACGGCGCCCATGTTGTTGTCCACCTCTTTGAGCAGGTAAGGTTTGTTGCCTTCGGTTTCGGTTTTGCCCATCAGTTGGATGTAGCGAAGCGGGGTTTGTGCCTCGCCCGGCAGCGGCGACGACCACACGATGCAGGAAGTGCCATTGCCCAGCAAATCCATCGCCTGCACGTTGTGCAGCGGTGTGCTGAGCGGGAAGCCGGGCACGGTTTTGCGTTCGCTCCAACTGTTGCCGGATTGATTGATCCAGTACGTCAATACGCCTTTTCCCAGGTAAATGATGTCTGTCGTACCGCTGCCGTCGATGTCCGCCGGGCGAATGCGCGCGGGATCGAAAGCGTCTGGCGTATCGAAATGCGGCGCATTGGCCATAGTCACTTTTGCTCCGAAACGCCCATAGCCGAGGTTGGGCCAGTAGCATACCTCCCCGTTTCGGATGCGGCAGATGTCGGTCATGCCGCTGCCGCTCATATCGGCCAGAAAAACCGTTTGAAAGGCTTCCTGAAACACCACGCGCGGCCCGAGTTCTTCATCGATGGACTTGGCGACCCGTTTGGCAGGGTCGAAGCCGTCTTTGGCTTTCGAAGGGTACCAGACGAAACAGTCGTTTTCGGAAATCAGTACGTCCCCGATCCCATCACCATCTAGATCGAGTATGCGTACGTTCGGGTCGTTCCAGTTAATATTGGGTATATCGGTAAACGTTTGAAAAGGCTGCCATTTGCCCAGGTCGTCCATTTCAAAATAGCCGTTGAGACTGCCGTTTTGCAACACGTTGTCGTTCAACCCGTTGCCGTCGTAATCCGAGACGCCCGCGCCGGCGGGAACGGGGCGGTTTTTCACTGTTTCTTTGGGGCCAAAACTGCCGTCGCCGAGGTTGCGTTTGTAGTACCAGGCGTTTTCAGATTGGGTGAATATGCCCGACAAGCCTTCGCCCTCCAGATCGACCCATTGATAGCGTTTGCCGTCGATGCCTTCAGGGGCATTGGGCAGGTCGGCGGCAGCGATGGTGTAAATGGTGTTGTCAATTTTTTGCTCCGTATATTTAAAAGTAACGGGCGGGAAGGTTTTGACGGTCGTCACTCCGTTTTCCGTCAGATACCCGGTATGTGTGATGTTTTTCAGTTGGGCAGCGATTGCATTTTCATCGTATTCCAGCAAAGTCGCTTTTACTAAGTAAGGATCGGGTCCCAATTCCGCGAAGCGGTGAAACAGGAGGATGCGACGGCAAAGCCGGTAATCGCGGATTTCAAAACCTGCGCGATAGGAAGAGAAAGCATCTTTTCTGGCTTCCCAGGTTTTGGTGTCGGCGTATTGGGGCACATTGTTGACCGTTTCGTGTTCGCCGTAGTCGAACACCAGTTCGAACAGCCAGTCGTCGTCGGCAGGCAATGCCTGCAGGGGCTGATTTTGCGGGGAAAAGCAGGCGGTTTTATTGCCGTACAGTACGCGTTTCAGGTGTTTTTGAGCGTAATGGCGGCGATTTTTTTCATAAATGGACTTCGCGATGCCCGCGCCGTCTTCCGCTTTGTATTGATAGCGGATGACATTTCCTTTGTGGTCGAGGGTGCGCTCCAAAAGCCATGAAAACACTTTGTTGGAATTGCGGGGATCGGCAATTCGGGAGTCGGCGTCCGGGCCGTAAATGCTGGTCAGGTTGTCTTTCGTAGTGGCCCGCCAATGGGTTTCGCCAGTTGCGGCATTGGCCCATTTTTCGATTTTAGCGAAAAGTCCCTCGATGCGCGGACGATAGGGGTAGACCTTAAAATTGCCGGCCGTTTTCAAGTCCCAAACGCCGTTTTTCAGAACGGGCACCAAATCCTCCGCACCACTCAACAGAAACACGTCGCTGTCGGCATTTGCCCCGTCCTGATACTTCGGCAGGCCATCGTATTGCGGCAGCCCCTTTTGTGTTTTTCTGGAAATACTCGGCAGGCCCACATCCCAGCCGAGGCCAAAAGCGCCATTACCCGCCCCGCTGTCGTAACTCAGCGCCAACAGCGGCGCAAAACCGCTCCGCCCCGGCGACACTGCCACAGGAACGCTCATGCTGCCCGTCCCCGTCACCGGATTGGCCTGGAATTTTTCGCCGATGCCCTGGATAGCGCCGCCGCCTTTGGGCAGCGACAGCGAAGGGAACTGTACCGGGGAGGCGGTTCCTTTGGGTTTGGGATCGTTGTTGCTGGCAGGACGGTTGTTGCCGCCCGGTGAAGCCTCAGCGGGTCGGGATTCATTACGGGTTTCTTTATTTGGTCCCATATAGATAGGGGTTTGGTTGAGTTTGGTTTTTGTTGATCTATACCTCACGTCGCCAGGTTTTCAGCATGGCGACCTAAAATTTGACAGGATTCTTTTCTAATAGACTATTGCCATATCACCAACAGGCTAAAATTGTTACTCCTTGTTTTTAAAAAAAATATTGGGAAAACATAAAATGCTCCGGATCGACAAGAGCCCGGACAAAAGCCCTCAACCTTCATCGCCCCACGCGACAAGTCATATTCGTATTATTGTTCTACAGAATTCCAGCCGCCGGCATCAGCAGACATACATCATTTGGTTCTGGCACGACCGGATAAAGGAGAGGATTTTCTGGATTAGAGGATCATCATAACAAAACTCCTGCAAGTATAGTACCCTTCTCAAATGCACGCAACCTTTTTGGGTTATTTTTTAACAAAAAATCCGGATTTGTCAGGCGTCCGGCACTTTTTATTGGAGAATATCGCTCAGGGCAGACAAATATTTCATGTGTACATGGTGCAACGAACAAATCTGTTAGATGTACCTTGACCATGTTTTGACCTGTGCCCTCACTCCTGTGCAATAAACGACTTCAAATAATACAATTTTAACTCCTCGTTCAGTCTGATCCGGTAAATCACCTGCACCTGGCCCTTCGTAGGGTGTAGAAAATCAGTATTGACGGTGACTTCATAAACCGAGTCTTTTTTCTCTACCATAATATCGTTGACATGCGCCTGACCTTTTTCCGGGTTTTTCCTGTAATAATCGCGCTCCAATTTTTCCCGTTTTGCCCGGGGCAGGTTCTTTGCCGTATAATATTGCTCCAGCGTGTCGGTCATTAAGGCCGATGCACAGGGAATATCGTGGTTGTTCACACATTCTAAGTAGTTCAGCGCCACCGATTTGGCTTCTTCTTCCAGGCTCTTTATCACTTTGATCGAATCCAATTGATGCGTCAGCGCGACGTTTTGGCGTATCACCGCGACTTCCACTGGTTGTTTACTCAAAAAACTGTACAAACTACCGGCGCCCAAGGCCAGAAACAGGATTCCTGCGAACACCCCCAAAGCCAGGGCGCGTTTGCGCCATTGCTCCTGCCTGCGCCGCCGGGCTGCGTTCAGGATCGGAAACACGAAAGAGTCGTGCGACAATTCGATGTTTTGCCCGCCGGAGGTGCTCGGTTCTGAGCGCAGCAAGCGCAGGTCGATCAATTGTTGCACCAGCGTTTCGCCGACACCGTAGTCCCGGTTGATCAGTTTTTCGTGCAGGTTGATCCGTTGGTTGTCCTGCTCGAAAATAAGCCCCTGTTCGATGAGGCGCCGCGCCTTTTTGCGGTCCGTTGCGGCTAATTTCACCAAGGCGTCTTCGTAAAATGCCTCGTACAGCCGTTCGATGCCCGGCAGGTCGGACACATCGACATCTGGCTTGCCGTCGCCGTTGCGATCGGCTACTTCGCCGCGGATCACGCGTTGTTCCACGTTTTGCGCGAGTATCTGCAACTGGAACGCTTCGATGCCCGTTTGCCGTCCCTGCTTGTCGCGGGAGAGTTCCGACAATACTTTCCCGGTGGCCTGCGGCTGCCAGTTGAACGCGGGCGATTTAAAGGCAAAACCCGCTTCGTCGGGCAAGGCGGCCGGTTTTTCAAGGGCTTCCTGCGCCTGTTCCCGCGTGAGGGCGCGGAGTTCGTAGCGTTTGTTCAGAATGGCCGGCAGGGCGTCTTTTAGTTGATCAAGTTCGCTCAGGCGGTCGGCACGGATGGAGAACAAAGCCCGGGCATCCGGCTTCCTGCTCATCCAGGCCGCTTCTTCCGGCGTGTGCGTTTCCTCATGTTGTTCGAGATATTCCGGGATATCGGCGTAGAGCAGGTCGGCCAATTGTTGTTTGAAAGCGGCGATCTGCTCCGGCGGGTAGGTAAAGAGTTCTTCGAATTGATCGAAAAGCAATACGAATACCTGGTTGTCATGGGTTTGGCGGCGCTTTAGTTCACCCCAGAGTGTGCGGGGCAGGAAGTTGCGCTGTTCGTACAGTTCGGGGTCGATGGGCGGTGCTTGTTGCGCCAGTTGAAAAGAGAACCAGTCGAACCAGTCGTATTGTTCGTTGCCGATGCGGGAATGGAAACGGATAAATACCGGGATGTATGCGCGTTTGCCGCGGCGGCTTTTTTTTTCGAATGCGGGCGCGATGCCTGCATTGAGCAGCGACGATTTGCCGTAACCCGACTTGCCGAACAAAACCGTTAGTTTTTCCAATAATAGCAGCGACAGTAGGCGTTCCTGGTCATCGTCGCGCCCGAAAAACAGGTCTTTTTGCCTGCTGCTGAATGGCTGGATGCCTGGATAACGATATTCGGTCGTTGCACTCATGCGTTTTTCATTTGGCCCGCATACGTCAGCAGGGTGTACCGGATTTTGTTGATTTCCAGGTCGAGGTCGCGGGGGTCGGCAGTTTTTTCTTTTTGGTGCTGCTTCCACTGTTGGTAGCGGGCTTTAAGGTGGGGTAAATCGACTTGTTGTTCCAAATTGCCGAGGTTGCGTTCGAGCAGATCGAAGGCTTCTTCGTATTTGAGTTGCGCGATCATTACCCGGATTTGCGTCTGGGCCGGAGACAAGGGATCGTGCAGTTCACGCAGGATGCCTTTTTGTGCACAGGTATGGTACAAGGTATCGAAATCGGCCCGCCCGGTCGCGATCTGGCGGATATTGAACTGGCTCAGGACAAACTCCCGCATATCATCGCCGACCTGGCTCAGGAAAGGAAAATTTTGATTGACATTGGTAAAAGCATTGTTGTCGAGACCGTTCAGGTAGTGCAAAAACAACTGAAAATACCAGCGGTCCAGCTGTACGCCCAGCAGGATATACGTGTCGGCTTCCCGCAGTTTGCGGCCCAGCCAGGTTGGGATTTCATCGGAATTGCCCAATAATTTGATGAACACCTGGAACAGATCGAAGTAATCGAGTACCGGCGAGTCCAGTTTTTCCAGCACGTTGCCGCAAAGGTTGTACAGCAGCGGGTTGTAGCGGTCGGGCTCGCGGATAGGTTTGCCGGGTTCTTTGTAGTAGGGTGAGCAAAAGTCGAATTGAGGTTCCTGAAAATGCCGGACAAAAGCGTCGTGCACAATACGGTCGGGTGAGAGGGACAGCACCAGATGAAAGGGCATGGCAACAATCTGGCGCAGCAATTCTTCGTCGGGTAGCCAGTGCTCGTCCCGTGCCAGTTCGCGCACGGCCTTGCGCGCCAGTTTTTTGCTCATTTCGTCGCGGAACAAAAACAGGTTGTCCCGTTCATAAAAAAAGTTGACGCCGATCTCCGGCGTATTCCGGATGACGCAGCGCGACAAGTTGCTAAAGGTCATTTCTTCTTTCAACTGACCGGTAGCGGCTCCGCCTGCAGGGTATAGCGGAATGGCGTCAGGCCCTAAAATCAGTACCGCTTCGCCGTCGGCAATACTTTGTGCAAGGCGGTCCCAGGGAATGGGTTGATGTAAGTTGGCATCGATGGGTCTGGCGCTCATTGGTGGAGTTGATGTTTTCCCGTCCATTATCAAGTGGATTGGAGCAATGAAATTGCAAGAAGCATACCAATAAGCCGAAGAATATTTTACAAACCAAGGATATCATGTTGTTGATGTTGCTCTTTTTGGGAAAAAATAAACTCGGGAAAATGTCCACACATACTTTCCGATCTCCTTTATATTTGCACAGCGGGCAAAAAATCTGTTGCCTCAATTCCACATAAATAGAATCACCGGTAAGTGCCCATACCTGCAAAAAACAAGCGATGGCTGGGGACCATCGCTCGGTACAATGAAAAGAGGGGGGAGGCTTTCACGGTCTTTTGGGGCCAGGCTCCCGGGGATCGAGAAATATTTGGGGAATGGTTTTCCGGGGAGCCTTCAAATGATTTAACTTTTTCTTGAAGGAAGCGTGGTGAGCGTATTAAACAGATCGCATGACTTCGAAAAGTGATGCCTGGGCCGGCGGCTTTCCGTTTCAAATATAATGTCGAAGCCATGCACTCCGCCACCCCCAATGAACCGGCGGGAGATTCGGATGCACCAATGGTGCTTTCTAACAAATGGATTGCTAATCCAGGATTGGCAGGTGCAGCAGGACTTTGGTACCCAGGGCATGTCCTTCCGCATTGGCGAGGTCGATAATTTCGTAGCCCGCGTCGACGGCGGTCTCCTCTTTCAGCAATTCCAGCCGGCGCTGTGTGATCGACAGGGCCTTCGAGCCGTGTACCGCCGAACCGTTCCGGATCCGCCGGGCGGCATCTCTGCCGATGCCGTTGTCTTCCACGCTGCAGAGCAGCATTTCATCTCGTTTCATAAAACCAATGGTGATCCTGCCTTCGCCTTTTTTGTTCAGGAGGCCGTGCCAGATGGCATTTTCGACAAAGGGCTGGAGGATCATGGTGGGCACGATGGTATCGTCCTGGTCGATGGCCGGATCGACTTCGAACGTATAGGTAAAACTTTTTTCAAAACGCATGGATTCGGTCCGGAGGTACTGCCCGAGCAGCGCGATTTCGTCGGTGATGGGGATGTAAGGCTTGGCGGCGAGGTTGAGGATCATACGCATCAGATCGGCAAAACGGCCCAGGTAGTCGCTGGCGGTATCGATGTCGCGTTTAAGGATATACGCATTGATGGAGTTCATGCTGTTGAAGATGAAGTGAGGATTCATCTGCAAGCGCAGGATGGCGGTTTCGGTTTCGGCCATTTGTTGTTTGGCCTCCGCTTCCCGCTGGCGGAATTCGGCTTCCCTTTGCTTGAATTCCGCCTCTTTGCGCAGCAATTCTTCTTTTCTCCGGATCCGGGCGACGTGGTTCCGGTAAATACCGATTAAAAGCACCAGAACGGCTGCGCCGGCCAGCAGTTTGAACCACCAGGTGAGATACCACGGCGGCTCGATCGTGATTTTCAATATTGCCCCGGGGGGGCTCGGTTGGCCGTCGCTGTTGGCAGCCCGCAGCCAGAAGGTGTAATGACCGTGGGACAGTTTGGCATACCGCGCAAAGCCGGGTTTGCCTTTTTCGATTTCCACCCAATTATCGTCCTTGCCTTCCAGTTTGTACCAGAGCCGGTTGTTGGAGGGGTCGCTGTACTCTACGGCTACAAAATCGAGGGAGATCGTATTCTGGCGGTAAGGCAACACAAGTTCCCGGATCCGGGCAATGTTGGTAGCGCCGGTTTGGGTGCAGCGGAGGGAATCCGGTTCCTCATCGTTGATCTTGATTCCGGTAATCAGTACTTTGGGGGTATTGCTGACACCGCTGAACCGACCGTCGGCAGGTACGATCGTGATACCGTCGGCGCCTCCGAACCAGAGATCGCCGTTGCTCCGTCGCATGGCTGCCATGAGATGGAATTCGAGCGATTGTGTGCCGTCGGAGCGCAGGTATGTCCGGATGCTGTCATCCCGGAAAAATGCGAGCCCGTTGTTGGTAGCCAGCCACAGATTGCTGCCCGTGTCCGCCATCATAGCGCCGATAAACTTGCCGGGCAGACCATCCGCTTCGGTATACACATCGGGCTCGGCCGACAACTGTTCGTTTTTGGCTTTGACAAGGCCGTTGGAAGTGGCAAAATAGAGCATTCCTTTGCGTTTGTCTTCATAAAGCCCGTTGATCAGTCCGCCTTCCGGGATGGAATCTTTGAGTACCAGGCCATCATCTTTCATTTCAAAAACATAAATGGCCGACGAATTACGCACACAATACAATCGCCCTGTAGAGTCCTCGAATATCGACTGGTATATGCCGGTGGAGTCCGGCAAGATGTTGAAGAGCCGCTTTTCGCCATTGCCACCCGATCGCATCTCGAATACACCGTCTGTTTCGGACAACGCAAATATTCTGCCGTTTCCGGCCTGGTGTAAAAAGATATATTGACCGTCCTTTTTGCCATCCGTCGTCGGCACGCGACGGAACTTATAGCCCCCACCCGGCCCGCACCAGGCCAGCCCGGCAGGTGTGGCTACCCAGATGTTGTCGTCCCTGTCGCGCAGAATATCACGAACCCAATTGGAAGGCAGGGAATACGGATTTCCCGGCCGGTGGGTAATGTGCCGGATGAGTTGGCCGTCTTTATCGAACAAAAAAATACCGCCCGGGGTGGTACCGGCCCAGGTATTGCCCGATCGGTCTTCCACCAGTGCCCAATAGGCATAGTTATCGTTGCTGTTGGAAAGGTGTTTTGGCAGCGAGCGGAATTTGGTCTTTTGCAGGTTGGCGAAGTGAACGCCCCGGTTGCCGTCGGATATCCATAAATTCTCCTGTTTGTCTAAGTAAGCGTTTTTAAAACCCTGCACTGCTCCGGCATCGCCGTCGATGAATTTACAGGCGACAGGGTGTACATCCCGGCTTTCCTTTTCCATGATAAAAATACCCAGACCGTTGGCCACTACGATCAGGCGGTCGTGCCCCCAGGGGACCAAAGCACCGGCGTAAGAAGCGGATTCGCGCCAGACGTAGCGATTGTCGCCTTTGGCAGGGTCCCAATCGACGAGGCCGCTTTTATCCGCAAGCACCCAGGCGCGGGTATCATTTTCAGGCAGTACTTCCCGGACAAATTCACCGGGAAAAAAGTGCTTCGGCTTGCCATATTGTTTGCTGTTGCGGATGTCGTAAATTTCCATGCCCGGGGCAATGCCGAATGCAAAAACCCGCCGCACGTATCCCGCTGCATCCAGTTCCATGCGGCATTTGAATTGTCCCGTTTCCAATATTTTTTGCGCTTCCCGACCGGGATCGTGGATATTCATCCGGTAAATGGCTTTGCCGTTGCCGACCCACAAAAAGCTGTCTTTTTCCAAAAAATGAACCTTGTATTCCCCCGGTATCGGCTCCTTCGAACCGGCAAGATCGAATCGCCGGAAGTGATCGCGCTGCCGCAAATAACAATGGATGGCTTCGGGGGTGCTGAACCAGATGTTTTGTCGCGCGTCCTCGAAAAATTCGCTGTAAATGTTCTCACCGTCCAGCGATGTGGTATCGCCCCGGACGGAATTGTACAGTTTTACATGCACGCCGTCAAAACGGCTCAGCCCGGTCATGGAACTGATCCAGACAAAACCGTCGCTGTCGTGGTAGACGTACCAGTTGTAACTCTGGGTCAATCCTTCCTTTGCCGTCAGCGAATGGAACCAAAGCGTATGTGGCAGCGGGGATTGCGCCGTAAGAGGAAGTAGTAATACAATACCGATAAAACCTGATATATATCTGTAAATCATACAATTATTTCTTCACCGGTTCATCGGCTTTGATTTGGATGGTACCACGGAGCAGGCGGATGGGTTTTATCGGGTAGCCATCGAAAACATGTTTGGTTTGAAAAACAGCAGGGGCCTTTGTAGTCTTTCTGGTCGAAGCTTCCGGTTTGATGGTACTGCGCCGACCGATGTTTTGTAAAAATGAAATGGATGGTGCGAAGAAGTATTCACCTTCCAAATACCTGATACAGGGTTTCAATTCTTTGGCTGTCAGCAGGAATTTCTCTTCGGGGTTCTCTCCGTTCCAATGGATGGGGAAATACCAGTGGGATATTTCGCGGTTGATCCCCGAGCCGGCCAGAATATCCACGCCGGTGGCTTGTTTGTCGTAATGCATGTTGTTGATCCAGCGCTTCAGGATGTATTCAAACTGTTCCGGTAAATTGGCCTGATACGACATAAAAAGCATGCCTTGTCCGGTGGCGTCGCGGGTGGCAGGTTTTTCCTCATACGAAACGCCGCGCCGGGCGATCAGGCGCGATTGGTTGCCGTCGCGCGGATTGGCTTTGCGTGCATGCGCAGCATAAGGACAGCGCATACCTTTGAGGTCGTCCACACTGTTGGCTCCATTCGAGATCATTTTTTTGCTGTATGGAGGATCTTCTTTCAACGCGCTGTCGAAGTTGCCGGGTGCAGCATGTGTTGTCACCGTAGTACCGTCCTTAAAACGTCCCATGATATAGGCTTCACCCAGGCGAATTTTTTCCTCAATGATGTCCCGAACTTCTTTTGATGTGAGCAGGGGTAATCTTTCAGTAGACAGGCGTTTGATCAGATTGCGTTTTTCGATGGGGTCGAGGGAGAATATATTGTCCAGCGTTTCGTGGAGTGTTTCCCGCTCTACTTTTGTAAGCCTGGGCACTTTTTCCCCGATGGAATCGATCATGCTTTCGATGACCCGTGTATTCAGCAATGCAATTTCGGCTTCGCTTTTCAGGAATTCGATCTTGTTGTTAAAGTCATTGATCATGGATTGAATATCCTGTTCGGCATCTTTGTTATTACTTATCTTCTGAATGATCCCGAACATTTCCTTCAGCAGGCCTTCTTTTTTGTCCGGGCGGATGGAAATCAGTTTGCCAATTTCATTTTCCACAATGATCCCGGCGATGTTTTTCTCTGTTGCTACGATTTTAGCCTCCTCGGTCATTTTTTCCTGCCGCCGGTTTGTCAGGGATTCTATTCTGGAAATGCTTCTGCTGATTCTGCTTTTCCCGGGCGCATCCAGTTTGATCAACTTTTCAACTTCTTTTATATCTACCGCGCTTTTGATTTTTTGCCGGGCCACCAGCGCTTCCATGGCGTAAATGGCGGCGTGTGCGGCAATCGTATGTTGCATTGCAAGGAATGCCTTTGGATTCTGCTCGATTTTGAGGTAGGCCATAAAACTGCCGGCACTGTATTTATGCTCGCCTCCCCTGTCTTTGGTCAGCACGACCCGAAGCGAAGCCAGTTCATTTTCATCATGCACAACCCCCTTTTTCTCCTCTTTGCGTTGCAGATCCGGGAAATAACGGGGTTGACGGATTCCGTCGCGGAAACCGAATCTGTCGGTCACGACTTTATTTTCATTCCGGTCCAGGCGGCCCTCTTGTTCCACTACATCGGCCCATACTGCATCGGGTTTTTTAAAATCGGGAATATCAAGCGCTATATCATTGTCGGTGGCAACCAGCAGCATGGCATGCAGTTCGCGTCCGTCGTCGAACCGGAATTCCGTATCTTTTTCGAACAGGAAGGGCACACGGTTTTTTAATCCTTTTTCGAAAGATCCCCGGTCGTCGAAAGGAGTGAAATACTCCAGGCCCAGGCGAATATACCCTTTCCAGGTCAGATACAGGCACATAACAGGCTTTCGGTTGCCGGTGATACCGTTGATCTTGTTGTCCCGCATATCTTTCATTTGTTCTTCCGCAGTCATTAATTCGCCTGCGATAGATTGGATCCATTCCAGGGCAGAGTTTGTGTTGTCATGCCCACTTTTATCCGCCCTGACATGCAGAAAGAAGCAACGGGTTTTCATGCGCAAATGGTGCTGCAAGATGTTGGCCTGCAAATCGGACAAAAGCCCGCTGAAACCCGCTTTGTCGTGCAGCAACAGTGGCGGAGTGGCGATCAATTTTTCAAAATACCGGCTTGAATAGAGGGGCGGCCTGAATGATTTGTCATCCGAATAAGATTGTATACCGGGATAATTATTGTCTTTCATGGTGGTAAAAAGTGATGGGTAGAAAAATAAAGGATCTCCGGACTCCCGACAGGTTGTTTTCAGGGGAAAATAGCCGGCTTATCCCTTTCTTCCAGCATAACTCCCTGGGTAGTGTGGGGCGGGTAATAGGGCGGGCATTGGAGCGCAACAACGTCTTTCAACACATTGCTGCTGGAATCGTGACCCACCCACACCTGACGCCGTTGACCCCAGAAAGTGGCCATTTTTTTGCTGATAGAAGCGCAACCGCTTTGCGCCATGAGGAGCAGGATGTCTTCCACATAAAACGGCGCAGGCGCACTGTCTTCCGCGGCAGTACAGTACTCCAGTCTTTCGTCAAAAGAAGCCGCCGTAGAAACCGGTGTTAGTTCGTCCCAGATGGTGTATGCCATGATCGAGAAGTTTTAGGTAAAAAAACGAATATATGTTGTGTGCGTAAATTTAACACAAGACCATCGGTATTCGCAACATTGCATGTACGAATCCCCGTTCCCGGCCAACGAAGGAGCCGTTCGACTGTACGGGATACTTAAATCTCCCGGAGCCGTTTAAGCAATTCATCGCGGTTTTCCCGCGATACGGCGACTTTCGAGCCGTCGTTCATCAGCAAATAAGCGTCACCGCGGACGTAGGTATTGACCATCATCAGGTTGACCATGTGGGCGCGGTGGACGCGCATGAAGGAACTGTACGGCTCAAACTGCTCTTCATACGAGCCGATGTTCGTGGATGCAATCAGGCGTTTTTTGGCGCCGTTATAAAATATTTCCGTAGTGTTCAGTTGCGCTTCCAGCCGGACGATGTCGGCCACCGGGATATAATGAATGCCTTCGAGGGTCGACACCAACATACGGGTGGGCATCTTTTTTTGCTGCAACTGCTGGTAAGATTCGAACGTGTGTTTGATTTGTTCGATGATCATGCCCTCGGTGCGTTTTTCCCGCACGCGGGTCAGGCAATATTCGAGGGCTTCCGCACTGATGGGTTTGAGCAGGTAATCAAGGGCCCCGAAGTGAATAGCGGTGATGGCGTATTTGTTGTGGGCGGTGATAAACACGACCATACAAGTGGGATTACCGATGCGATGCAGCAGGTCGAAGCCGGTGCCGTCGGGCATTTCGATGTCGAGGAAGACCAGGTCGGGCTGATGGTCCCGGATCAGTTGCACTCCTTCCGCGACATTGTAAGCCGAGGCCACGATCCGCACATCCGTGTGGTGGCTCTTCAGCAATCGCCGGAGCACTTCGTGGCTGTTCGTTTCGTCGTCGATGATAATTGTATTCATGGCCAGGCAGATGTCCCGTGTCAAAAATCCGGCGTCCGGTTACTCAGATGAAATAACCGTATTTAATACTGATTTTTCCGGATGAAAGGTACAGCAATACTTTAGATGGCGGCATTCTGCAATCAATAACTTTTTAACATTTTGTGCACGCAATTTTTTTGCAGGGTTTCATTTTACCCTGCGCCGATCCTCCGCCATGAAAAAACGTTAAAACCCGGTCCGAAAAAACCGGATTTGATCCGAACACATCTATTTTTACAGCAAAGGACATTCACCCGCGCTTGCATCCCATGGACACATTCCGTTACCACCCGATTATTTTAGTGCTGTTGTTGTTGCCGCAGTTCGGTCACACGCAGGATATCAAACAAGTTCCCGGTCGCTTCGTCGACCTGATGTACCGCCCGGCCGACGGATTCGTATATGCCCTGGGCGCCAACCCTGATTTCAGCGGCTACCTCGCCCAGGTGGATGCGGCTTTTGGAACCGTCGTTGCCGGCTGGCCCATCGGCAAAGCATTCGGACCAATGGCGCTTGCAGCCGACGGCAATTCAATTTATCTTTCCAAAAGCGACAGCATTTTTCGATTCAACCTGAGTAGTAAGGTTTTCGACCTGCATTTCCACCACCAACTCGGCGCCACCGGATCGAACTTCCCCATACAGATCGTGCCGCTGCCCGGTCAATCCGCTACGGTGGCGGTGCTGTGGCAAAACGGTGCATCGAACCTCAACTACGTGACGCTGTACGACAACGGTGTGCGCCGACCCGATTATGTGTCCACCATTTACGACATCGGATGGATCGATGCGACCGACGACGGCGCCTACCTCTTCGGGTATGACCGCTACACCTCGGGATCTACTATTTCCCGGATGAACGTAACGCCCGCCGGGCCACAGTTGACGCCTTCCTCCTATTACTACATCCGGGAGTTTTCCTCGGGCCTGCAATGTATCGGCGAACGCATCTACGGAACCGACGGAGCGGTGGTCGGACGGGCACAAGATACGGTGCTGAGCCTCCTTGGACGACTGCAAACCCATGTCAACGGCAGCTCCGTTCAGGGGCGTGTACTTCGCTTTGGCGAAAACTCAGACTCACTCTTTTTCCTCAACGCATTGGGTAACAAGGTGTACCTGTCGGTTTTTCACCGCTACAATTTTCAGCGTCTTTCGCAACGGCTGCTGGCCCTTGTCAACAGCGCCAACCCGGTCGGCACGACCATAGCCCTCGATGCGCCGCACAACGTAGCGTTCCTCGCCGGCAACGACCTGATTGTCGTCAGGACTTGCACCCCCCAACTCGGCGTACCGCCCGCACCCGCCGCGCCGCTCCTGTATCATTGTCAGGACGACACACTACAACTCGCCGCCCCCGGCAATTTCCCTTCCGACCGATATATCTGGTCCGACGGTTTCCGGGGGCAAAACCATGCGCTTTTTCCAGCCCAAAACCGCGAGATCAGCTACCGCGTTGCCGACGATGCCGGTTGCATGAGCCCGTCTTCACCGCCGGTCAGCATTCAACTGGCCTACCCGCCGGGCACACCCTACATAGCGGCTGAAGGGGCATCGCTGATCTGTGCCGGCGGCGGATTCGCCACCCTGCTCGCCACACCGCCCAACAACTTCCCGGCATCCGCATTCGGGTACGAATGGTCGGACGGACAAACCGGGCAGCGCATACAGGTGACCGCGCCGGGAAGTTTCATCTGCCGTTTGGTGACGGCGCAGGGCTGCAAAAGCGGGCCTTCGTTTCCTTTGGACGTAACAACGTCCGCCCAACCGCAACCGCCCCAACCCATGTTGCTGATCAACGGCGGCGACGGCGACACACAGGTGTGTTCCGTGGACACAGCCCAACTACTGGCGCCTGCCGGTTTTACCAAATACTTCTGGTCGGACGGCGTCGTGGAATTCGACAACGCCCGGCCTATCAGCAAAAACCTGACGCTCCGGCTGGTAGTGGAAAACAACGCAGGTTGCCGCAGCGTACCTTCTGTGGAACTGGACATCCGCTATGCCAAAACACCTGCAAAGCCGCAGATTGTAAAAGCGCAAAACGTGCTGGCATCTTCGGCAGCAGCGGGAAATCAATGGTTTCGCGACGGCATCCCGATCCCCGGGGCTACGGGACAGTACCTCAGCATCGATCAGGCCGGCGCCTATACCGTGCAGGTCACCCTGGTGACCGGTTGCCCTTCCGACATGTCGGCGCCCGTCCAGTTCTAACCGCCTAAATCTTCAAGCCATGCGTTTTCGCCCGCTATACATCCCGCTTTTCCTTTTTGTTTTCCAAACGACTCAGGCACAGGAATTCAGGTCGTACAACCTGTACATCAACGATATTTGTTACTCGCCGTTTTCAGGCCTGCTTTACGCGGCTTCGCCCGGCGATTGGCCGGGCGGCAATGCCGTCCTGACAATCGACCCCGCGACGGGCGCTGTGACCGGGCGCATTGCCTGCGGCAGCGAACCCACCGTTTTGGTGTTGTCGGCCAACGGTCAGTACCTCTACATCGGCCTTCGCGGCGCCCCGCTTGTGCGGCGCTACGACCTGACTACGGGCACTTTCTCCGCCGATATTTCACTGGAAGAATACATTGCACCGCCTTCCGACAACCACTACCCCATTTACGCCGGCGGCATCGTTCCTTTGCCCGGGCAGCCGGCCGGTATCCTTGTCGCAAAGATCGATGTGACTACGACGCCGGACCACTATGGACTGATCGTGTACGACAACACCGTTGCCCGGCCCAACCAGCTGCCCGGCGGTATCCTCGGCAGCGACCAGGTGGCGATCACGGAGAATGGCCAGACCCTGTGGGGCCTCGGTCACGATTACGAACCGAAGGCATTTACAAGATACTCCGTAGACGGGCAGGGCGTCACCCAAGCGGGCAATTACCCGGGCCTGCTGACCAACGGCAACAAAGGATTCAGTTACAAAAACGGCCGCATCTATGCGAATACCGGTCAGATATTTGACGTCACAGGAGCGGGCAGCCCTGTATTGGTGAAAACCTTCGACGTCGGTTCCGGTTTCGGTTTTTCCGATGCCCTGACGGAAACAGCGATCGACTCGACGCGATTCTACGTCATTTCCCAGTACAACCCCGCCAATCCCTACGAATTCGACGGTTATCACCTCCGGGTGTTCAATACTGCCGACAATTCGCCGGTGCGTGAATACACACTGCCGGAGGATTTTACCCAACCCGTTCACAAAATGCTCAGTCTTGGCCATGGTCGCCTGGCACTGCTGTCGCGCAACTTTCCGGGCAGCCCGGCCAAACTGGTGCTGCTGGGGGAAGGCGATTGCCCTGCCGAAGACCTCGGACTTAGTTTGCCGGGCCCCGTTCAATACGCTTGCAATGGCGACACCCTGAGCCTGCAAGGGGCGCCGGGATACACGGAATATTTCTGGTCCAACGGCGCTACGGGCCCCACACTCGCCCTCAACGCAACCCAGTCGAATCTGTACTACCGCGTCAGGGGCGCCAACGGATGCCTGAGCGCCCCGTCCAATACCATTGCCGTCGTTTTCGAACAACGACCGGCCGCACCCGCCCTGTCCATTTCCTACCTGGGTGAAATAATCTGTCCCGACGAAACGGCCACCATCACAGGCTACTCACCCGGCGGGAACGCCGCGTTTTTTGCATTCAGCACAGGCGACACGGTACCCTCGCCCGCTTCTTATACCGTCGACGCCCCGGGCACTTACACGGTTGTGGCCCTGAGCCAACACGGTTGTGTATCGCCTCTTAGTCAGATCGAAGTGTTCGCGGCACTACCCGGCGCCGTGCCGGTTCCGGAAATAGAGATCGCAGGCAGTGCAATTACCTGTTCCGACGCGCTCCCGACGCTGACGGCGCCTGCGGGCGCCTGGGGTTATCAATGGTCGAACGGTGGCAATACCCGCAGTATCCAGCCCCAGTGGTCCGGCCCGTATGCCGTCAAGGTGTTGTTCGAGAACGGCTGCGCTTCCCGGTGGTCGGACACGATCGATGTAGAGATTAAATATATCCTGCCTCAACTGATCGTAAAAAAATTTGGTCAGGAATTGTATGTCGACAACTTTTTCGACACCGGCGACAGCCTGCAATGGTACCTGAACGGGCAACCTATCCCGGGCGCCCACGAGGATTCGTACATCCCCCAGGATTTTGGCATCTTCTCGATCGGGAATTTCCTCGACGGTTGCGCTTCACCGCCCTCGGCGCCCTATGCCATCGGCGGCGGCTGCCAGGTGAGTATCGACGCGCAACCAAACGGGACGCCGGCCGCGTCGTACACGCTCGCCGCCAACGCATCACCTGCGGCTATTTACCAATATTCATGGTCCGGCGGCTCAACCGCCGGCCAGATCGAAACAGACCAGCCGGGGTCTTATTGCGTCACCGCAACGCGTACTTCGGACGGTTGCCTGGCACTGGATTGTGTCACACTGGAATCCAATACCCAGATCGCAGCAGTCATTACAGCCGGCGGACAAGCTGCCGCAGACGTGTGGGTAGTATTGAACGACGGCGCCGGCGGACAACTTACAGCACTCGACACGCTGAGTACAGATTCCCTGGGCATGGTGGTTTTTCAAAACATTCCCGGTGGCGCGTACGCGCTTCAGGGTATCCCTCCGCTCGGGCACCCGCTGGCAGACTCCCATTTCCCGACGTATTACCCCGACGGACACCAATGGCAGGAGGCTGAGGTTTTTCAGCACGGCGGCCTGTACATCAGCGGCCAGGCGCCGGGCGCCTTTGAATTTGCCCTGCTGCCCACTTCGATGCTCGCCTCCGGGTCGGGTATCATCAGCGGCCTCGTGACGCAGGCGCCCGGGTTCACCGTCAATCCCGGCGCAAGCAACCCGGCCGGTGGCGGCGGGCCGGGCCCTTTGGCCAATGTAGAAATGCTGCTTTTTCGCGACGACGACCAGGTAGCCCTGTACACCTACACCGACGCCGAAGGGCAATTCTCTTTCACCGGACTGCCCTACGGGACATTCTTCGTGTACATCAACCTCCAGGGTACACCGGTCATCTACGCCGTAGTGATACTGAGCCCATCGAATTCGTCCGTCAACGGTCTTGTTTTCACGATTGAGGATGACAACGTTACAGTAGGGACGCAGGAATCCGCACTCCCGGGTCTGCGTCTGCTTTGGTGGCCCAACCCGGCCACCAATACCCTGAACTTCGATCATAACGAACCCTTGCAATGGGCCGTCATCAACCCACTGGGCCAGGTCCTGCGCCGTGGCAATTCTGCCGCAGGCCGTACCCGGATCGACGTTGCAGCGCTGCCGGCAGGCGTCTATGGCTTGCAGGTCACGGGGAAATCGGGTGAAATCGGAGCCGCGATGTTTGTGAAAAGGTGAACATATTGAGACCCTGTAAGAATAATGATTGGCGCAAGGAGGATACCTGGAAGCACAAGGGCGAGACCTATCATACCATCCGCCTGCCCTACCAACAGGTAAAGGAGACCGACGACGTGCGCCCGATGATGCTGGAGTTGGCGGCAAAGAGACTGGGGATTCCGGTGCCAGCAGAAATGGGTGTGGCAAGCGCATGATGCGACAAACCCTATTGCTTGTCCGTACAGCGTAAACCGTCGTTTGTTTTTCCGTTACAATCATTATCGAGGCTGTCACATATTTCCGGGGCGCCGGGATGGACTGCAGGGTTGGTATCGTCGCAGTCCTCATAGCTGGAGTATCCGTCGCGGTCGCGGTCCTGGTAAAAATAGTTCTGAGCGAAGCGGAAGGCCGCCGTGCCGGTTTTGGCGCCGACGAGCCGGCCCGGTATGTCATCGAACGGCGGGTTGGCGCCTGCCCAGATGCACGACAGGCTCGCCTGATCGGCGGCATCGCGATACGTAGCCCATTGCAGGGTGACATCCACACCGGGTCCTTTTTCCAAACGAAGAAAATTGCTGTCGGCCTCTACGGGGAATTCGCCCAGCCCGCCGGGGAAATACGCATCGCCGGTCAGCAGGCTTAGTGCCTCCGCCGCTGAGTGGGAAAAGGCGGAATGCTCGGAAATGTAGCCGGGGTATGGGGGCGTAATGAAAGTTTTGGACTGATAGGGATACCAGTTTTCAGCCAGTATCCACCCGGCGCCCGCCGTTTGGGCAGTGGAGTCGGTCACCGAAAATGGTCCTTTCCAGGCGTATAATTTGATCTTGCCCACGTTTTCCTTTTGGGCGCCGGCCAGCGGGTCGCCCTTTTTTACCAATTCTATGCGTCCGGGCAGAAGCGGGATACCTGCCGGGTGATACGACGGTAATCCGGGCCCGGAGCTTTGGCCGAGACCGGCCAGGTAGCGCAGTGCCGAAACAGGGCGTATGCCGTTATACCGGCTCTTGATACCCCACACTGCTATGGCCGCATCGTGCAAGGCGCCGCCGAGCACGAAGTACGCCTTGACGTCCCACTCCAGATCGTTCAGGAGGCGGCCTTTGCCGTTGAATTTTTTGACTAAGCCGGGCTGGTCGCTGACATAGTTCAGCAGGACGAACCAATGACCCGCAGCGGTTTCGTCATTCGGTCCTTCGGCCCAAAACCGCGCGGCCACGCGGGTAAAGTCTCCCCGCGGCACGATTTGGGATGCGTACGGCTGCCCGGTGCGTGGGTTGGTCTCGTGTCCGGCGCCTGCGTCGCGCCCGGTTTCCAGGTTGTAAAAATCGCGCAGTTCCGTCAGGTTTTGCGGATAGCGCTGCACGTTGCCGGTACTGCGCGGCGACACATCCCATTGTACCCCGTCGCCGGGATCAAGGTGGGCCGACCAGGCGGCCACCAGGGCAAAATTCCACGCATAGTCCGGCGAGGTGCCGCCGCCTGCGACGGTGTCGAGGCGTGGCAGAAAGCCGGGGCCGGGGTCGTGATAGACCCAATGATCTTGTCCGTCGAGCCGGTGAACGACCAGGTCCTGTCTGCTCAGGGCAAAGGGTTGTACCTGTCCCCAATGCGGGCACTGGAAGGCCTGGGTAGACGTAACCGGGCGGCCACTCGGGTCAACGGAGCCGATATATTCGATGAGCTTCTTCCCCCCGCACTTGCACTCGATCATCTTGTGGCCATCCTGATCGATGGCGACATGCAGTTGGAGCGGCTGCCAGCTGTTCGGATCCAGGAGCGCCGGGTCGCCTGGCACTTTGATATCGAGGGGCGGGTTCACGGCATGGTAGGATTTGTTCCGGTAGTTGTTCTGTTCGTTTGCCCCGTCCTGCATACCCATTTGGAGGATGCACCGGGCCAAATAGTTGCCCAGGGCGGCGGGTGAACCGGACTCGTAGTTCACCGAAAGGTCGCGAAAATTGTAGCCGTGCTTTTTCATAATGTCCTGAAACCGGACCAGTGCTCCGCTACCGCTAGGCGAATGGGTATAACGGGCCGTCAGCAGCCTGTACGCAGCGAAGCTCATCGCCTCTTCGCGGGCTGATTCGATGTCGTTCGGAACGGGCACTTCCTTGCACGGGCAGGTGAAGCCTCCGACGGTTTTGCCAAGCAGGTAGGTGTCGGCCTCATTGTCGAAGGCCGCCCAACTGTCGTAGAGGGCCAGGGAAAAATGGTAGAGGTTGCGGGCCTGCACTGCGGGCCGGGCGAGGTCTTCCCTGATCGTTTGAAGAACAGCCTCATTCCATTCGCGCGCTATGGAGTGCTGCGCAGCAAGCGATTGGGAAAAAAACAGGAAACATATAAGCACGGACAGTCGTGCAATCGGCAGATGATGCATCATAAATGGTTTGGATACCCCGGTGCGAAATTACCTGTTTTTTTCCGACCGTTTTACATCCGGGGAGTATTTGAGGCCCTCCAATGGGCCGACGTGGTAGAATGGGTGGAGGGGGGAATGGCGTTTGAACCCGAAAAGGGAGGCGAAATGAGATAAGCAAATAAAAAACATAGATGATGCGGAACAATACGCGCTCCTGGCAAACGCGCCCGGCTATTACGAGTGCCTCCATTGTCCCTCCAAGCGCATATTTCTGCATACCAACGAAGTATGGAGGTACGGCGTGACCAATCAGGGTGAAAAGGTGCGCTACTCTTCTCAATTTTTGAAGCAGAAACAGTTGGATTACCTGGTGGAGTTCATTGGAACTTACTCTCAATGCCTCGCAGAAGAGAAACGAAAACTGTTTGACTACCCGTTATTACGTGAAAATATGGCGCGACCGGATTCCCTGAAACTGGTTTTGCCGCCTGGAAATTTGCAGTTGCGATAGTTTCCCCTAACTTTGTTTCAAAATATACTGACATGGTAGATGTAGTACGAATCATCGACAAAGAAGTCCTGAATAAAATTGACGCGCAATATGTCAAATCGAAGCTCGCTCACATCGACATGAACGCCGTCATCGTGTTTATCTGTACCCAAGAAAACTGGCGCAAAGAGGATACCTGGAAGCACAAGGGCGAGACCTATTATACCATCCGCCTGCCCTACCAGCAGGTAAAAGAAACGGAGGACGTGCGCCCGCTGATGCTGGAATTGGCGGCGAAGAGGTTGGGGATTCCGGTGCCGGGAGAGGCGGGGGTGGCAAGCGGGTGATTGCGCAGGCTTCTTGCATTTACTAAACAGTCGAGTACTGCCCAAAGCAAACGCATCAAAATCGCTATAAAAAATACTGGAATCACTCCTAACAGCAGTGTCATTCCGAGGCGTCGAGCGGTTCCTTTGGGCCACTTAAAATCGGAATGACAACTTGATGAAGGAATTGAGTGCGTTTTTTGGATAAATTTTGATGCGTTTGCCCTGAGCGGGTGGGGACAACGAACAAGGAAAATGGCACATGTTTTGTGTGTGACCAAAGTTAAATATTGACAAAAATTTATTCATACAACTATGAAAAAAATATTATATTGGTTCCTGATCCCTGCTTCGGTTATTGGTATTTCTATATATTTAGACAATCATTTTCATACCTCCATCGAGGACATTATAAATGATATAAATGAAAAATCAATATATTGTAAAATAGAACCAGATAGCAAGGGGCGTTTTACTGATTTTTATGTTGACGACAAAGAAACTATTTCAAAAAATTTTCACCTTACATTTAAGAACGATAATATAATAGCGTATGACACTTTTGAACTAAGAGAATATTATTTTGAAACAGGAGGGCTTCATGACGCCCCCCGATTACAAAATGTATTAAAAATTGTTGACAGCATTGAAAATAACAGAGATAAATTCCCTGAATATTATAAAGATATTAACCTTGAGGCTAATTTTCCTGCACTTAAAGGGAGTTCAAACCTCTTTGCTGTTGCCTCGCTGTTAAGAAGTTTTGAGAAATTATTAATGCACCACAGCAAAAGGGTAGATATATACATTAAAGGATATGCAGATCAAACAGGTACTGACTGGACATTAAAACAAAAGGAAGGTTATATTTATAATTCGTTCGAGGTTTACCGAAAAGATAATGATAGTTCGCTCAATCCCATTCAATATAAGAGAGAAAAGAAACTATTTGAAGTCTTTCCAAGAGGCCATTATAAAAATGAGCACTTACCGAACTTAAGAGCAAAATTTTATGAACATGATATCATTGAACGCTTCGTTACTGATTATATTGAAGGCAAAGGAGTCTCACGTGACAGTATTTTTGTAGGAATTCTCGATGGGCATGTGTTTTCACGAGAAAAAAACCATCAATTAAGAAAGGTCGAAATATTTTTTTCTATCAAAGAGGATCGAATTAGCATATCACCACATGTTGATTGGATAATGGAAAAAATAAAGGATTTTTTGAAGTTAATATCCTGACAAATTTAAAAACAATAAACACCTTTCCTTTAACTCCTTTATATCCTGGTGTCGCAACCTTGACATGTTATTGATTTTCCACGATGGCGATCTCCGCCTCCTTCAATCCATACACCAACCGGTCGATCTCAGCTTCCACGGCGCTCGTGTCGGATGGGGGGCGGATTAGAATTCCGACATTTATGATCCTTTGAAAGTTTCGCAAACGTAGAAAAAAGCCCAAAGGATTGCCAATAAAGTCCGCTTTTTTGTTGCGGCGCTATAATTTGGCTAATATCACGTCGTCTAACAGTTTTTGCAAATTCAATTCCATATCATTCCTTTTTTTAAAAAAGTATCTGGCGCCTATTATATTAAATGTTATCCGTAGCGTTGACTTGATAATATAGTGTGTACCCTTAAGTCCAACAAATACAGGTACGTCATCATTGTTAAAATAAACGATTCCCCGCATTTCGCTTTCAGTTGTTTTTTTACCACTAAACTCAGGCAGCCCAATGTCGAACTTTTCTCTGACCGCTTTTATAAATTTATTATATTTTGAACGCCTGAATGGGATGATGATAATGATTTTTTTGAGATTTGATTGCTTTATTGCCTGTTCCAATTCCCACCAAAAACCTTCGGAAAACCCCGCCCGAAGTATGATGAGCGATGCGCTTTCCATCAATGATAAAACATATGACTGCCATTCGCCGTGATCCAGATAGGTTCGGACTGCACCCAATTGAGGAAACCTGTCACCTGGTTGTCCAATTGCAACAAATGGTCCATATTTATTGAAATAAGTAGTCAATATTTCCTCTTCGCTATTCATTCCGCGGATATTAAATATGACGGTATTCGCCAACAGCTTATCATCCCTGAATGACCGCAGATAAAGAACGGGAGGGCGCCCGTCAGCAGCAATATATTCGTCGAAATCAATCTCCGGTATTTCCATTCGTTTTGAATACTGTCGAATTCGTATGCCACAATACGAAATAAAAATACACAGTGCCATATGCAAATAATACAGAATGTAAGCAACGACGACTACTGTATTATCATTGGATATAGTTAAAAACTGGACAAAGTACGGTGCGAAACGGATAAAATAATTATCGTCGGTTACAGCAACATATACAATTGCTACTATGCCTGATACCATCAGCACCGTGCCTATCAGTTCCATCTCCTCCGAATTAAATTTCTTCATGTAAATAATAATGCTTGATTATATTTTTTATACTTTAATCAATGTTTCAATAATCATTATCTCTTCCTCCGCCAACCTAAACACAAACAGGCCCATCTCCAAAGCGCTCGTGTCGCCTTACTGTTGGGCTTTTTCGCTTCAATGATGACGCCTACGCTGTCTTTGGCGGTGCGACCGTTGTGGATTACGAGGTCCTGCCGGTCTTTGGTATTGACGAAATGCTCGTCGCGCTACCAGGCTCCTTTCAAAAAATCGGAAACGATGTTTTTGAGACGCTCTTCACTTTCCTGCGCGGAATGCCCGAGGTGTTCGAGCAGGCGGGCCAATTCGGTTCTAAACCGTTCGAGTCGCCCGCGTTCCAAATTCCGGACACGGTAGGGAGGATGGAGCGTTTTTGCGGGCGATTGCAGGATTAGTTTCAATGGTTAGAGTGCAAGGTGGTTTTAGAATAACTGATTCTGCGCGTTAGGACGGGCAATAATAGGTCATTCCGGCCAAGTGACCAAACGGGAGAAAACAAAAACCATACCTGTAGCGGGTTACAATGAACCTGGGGTTTATAAAGGTTCTGTTTTGAAGTCAGCATCGCCGGTGACCTAACTCATGGCCGGAGTGCCGGCATTGCCCCAACTTTGCCGCCATCAAAATCATATTGCCATGGCTACTTTATTTTTTGCTATTGTTTTGCTTCACCTGCTCGCAGGTTTCGGATACCTCGCGTACCGGCTGACCGGTTCCGATGCGCCCAAAGATAACGACACACATCACAAGCAATCCGGCACTGCGGCTTGAGTGGGAAGAGGCGGAGAAACAGTCGGGGCTTGGCTTTGCGGAAAGAGACAAAGTGGTCGGTGCGCGGAGACGAGGATTTTCCTGGCCATAATGGCCTTGTTCCTGACGGCGTGAACGCCGTGCTGCCGGTGCAAGGGTCAGGTGCCACTCCTTAGATTGAAAAACCGCCTCAACTGCAGTCACAGCATTTGCGGCGGTTTTTGTTCCTTATGGCTCCCACTGATTCGACTCCTCTGTTATCCAAGCCTGCCGAACCGTTCATCCAGCAGTTTCTTGTATTCCGACTTCAGGTCGTCGTCGAGAAAGCTGATGTCGATGAACTTCATCCATTCCGGCTTGGCACGTTCCATTCTCCTGAAGATATTTTCCTGCTGCTTCTTTTCCAGTTTGCAGGTTTCAAAAGCGGTGATAAAATCGCCGCGTTTGATTTTTTTCTTCTTCCCGTTCAGGGTCAACGCCAGCTCTTCATCGTCCGCCGGATTGACAAGTGCCGTTGCGACCATATCATATCCCGGAGCGAGTACATGGCGATTGCCGGACAACCGAAGCAGAGAAAAGTTTTTCAGGTGCATGTCGGCGTTACTGGTGAGGAAGGAGAACAAAACCTGCTCAAAGAAATTCACCACGTCAGGCGGTGGCATCATAGAGTTTGATTTCAGCCTTTCTCATATTCTCCATCATTGCGGTCCGCAGGCACCGGCCCGACCTGGTAGCCGAAAAGTTGTAAAACCTGGTTGACCTTGTCCAGGCGCAGTGTAGTCTTTCCCTGTTCCAGTTCCCGGACAAAGCGAAGGCCTACACCGGCCTTTTCCGCCAGTTCCGGCTGGGTGAGATGAACAAGCCGTCTTTTTTCTTTGATAAATACGCTCAGTTTCATAAATATACCCTTTCGGGTACAAAGATAAACGCTTTTTTGTTTTTACACCCTTTCGGGTGTATTTTTCTTAAACAACAACGTGATTATACCCTTTTGGGTACAATTTCGCCCAGTAGCCGTTCATAGTAGTGTGATTGGATATTGCGTTCCGGTTGGTGGGTGCTCCAGAGCAAATGCATCAAAATTTTCGATTTTTTATCAGAAAATGTTTAACTATGGTGTCATTCAGAGCGCAGCGATGAATCTGAGGGCGCAGCCCGAAATTGTTTTTTTATTCAGATTCATCGCTGCGCTCTGAATGACACTATAGCTGGGCATTTCAGGGTAATCCTGTGTTGCTTGTCAGTATTTTTAGTGCGTCTGCACACTGGCGGGTGCTCCAGGTTTGCTCAGCGGCTTCACGGATGTAATGAGCGCGCACTTCGGCGTTGTCTACGCGCATGATGAGCCGGTAATGGGGGCAGGTCAATTCTCTACGCAGTGCGTGGAGTTTTCTTTCGTTGGGGAAGGGGTAGTGTTAGAGGCTACTTTACGCAGTCAGCAAATCTTGTTCGAGTTGATCCTTGCCGGGATTACCAAATATCGAAGCCTGATACGCACCAACTAATTCCAAAAAAGCCACTCGCGAAATACCAAGTAATTGTGCCGCTTTAACGGACGATAACCTGCCGAGTTCGTACAGTTTAACGATAGCCAGCCGGCGCATTTCATTGGACAATTCCGGTTCCTGCATTTTCAGTGCAAATCCCAATTCCTGGGGAAAGGATACCTGTATATTCCCTGTGTCCATGTCGCTTTTTTTGCCAAATATACTGGAATTTCGGCAATTTGGGGCCGATGGAATTGGTTGTGACGTTCGGTTTAATAATGAACATGGTTCAGTTTTATACTACCCCCTCTGACCCCAAAAGGCAAACCGCCGCAACTGCTTCCCAGCAATTGCGGCGGTCGTATATTTTGAGGTTTCTAGCGGATTCGAACCGCTGTAGCAGCTTTTGCAGAGCTGTGCCTAACCGCTCGGCCAAGAAACCTTAATCTCCTCCCTCCTTTTTAAGAAGGGCGTGACTAAAACGGAGTGCAAAGAAAAGACTTTTTTTCCAAACTGCGCAAGTATCTTTCAAGATGAATTTTATTTCTGTCAAACGGCGCAACTGTCCGGCTTTGCATACATTTGGGCGTCTTAACCACCGCCATTTTTTTATTCTGCCAACCGTTTCTGTTCACTGCAAAAATTGTAAAAATCATCATGGGTCAAACACTACAAACCCTGGATTACGCCGTTTTTCTCGTTTATTTTGTCATTGTGGCGAGTTATGGCTACTGGATTTACCAGCGAAAAAAAGCCGTCGAAACCAGCGCATCCGACTTTTTTCTGGCCGAAGGCGCCCTCACCTGGTGGGCCATCGGCGCCTCGCTGATCGCTTCCAACATCAGTGCCGAGCAGTTTGTCGGCATGTCGGGCTCTGGATTTGCCATGGGATTGGCCATTGCCTCCTACGAATGGATGGCGGCGCTGACCCTCATCGTGGTAGCGGTATTTTTTATGCCGGGTTACATCACCAACAAGATTTTCACCATGCCGCAATTCCTCGAAAAGCGGTACAGTCCCTTGGTGGCGACCATGATGGCCGTGTTCTGGCTGCTGGTGTACGTGTTCGTCAACCTGACTTCGATTTTGTATTTAGGCGCCATCGCCGTTTCCACCATCTCGGGATTTAGTTTCACCGCCTGCGCGATATTCCTCGCCGTTTTTGCCATCATCATCACCCTCGGCGGTATGAAAGTGATCGGTTACACGGACGTGATCCAGGTGGCGATCCTGGTGCTGGGCGGCCTGGCGACGACCTACCTCGCACTCGATCTGGTGGCGCAACAGTTTGGCTCGACGGGCGCCATGGCCGGACTGGGACTCATCAAAGATCAGGCGCCCGACCATTTCGACATGATCCTCGACAAATCGAACAAGTATTACAAAGACTTGCCCGGCCTCACGGTGCTCATCGGCGCCATGTGGATTGCCAACCTCAACTACTGGGGCTGCAACCAGTACATCACCCAGCGCGCACTCGGCGCAAAACTCGAAACAGCGCGCAGCGGCCTGCTGTTCGCGGCGTTCCTGAAATTGCTGATGCCGATCATCGTCGTTATTCCGGGTATCGCGGCCTATGTGTTGCACCAACAAGGCATGTTTCAGGCAGAAATGGTGAACGCCGCCGGGGAAGTTAAACCCGACAGAGCCTACCCCGTGCTGCTCAACCTGCTCGGCCCCGGCCTGAAAGGTCTTTCTTTCGCGGCGCTGACGGCGGCCATTGTGGCATCGCTGGCAGGCAAAGCCAACTCGATCGCTACGATATTTACGCTCGATATTTATAAAAAATTCGTAGACAAAGCAGCCGGCGAAGACAAGCAGGTGCGCATCGGACGCTGGTCCATCATCATTTCCATGCTGATCGCTATACTGGTAGCGCCGCAATTGCAAAAACTCGAACAGGGCTTCCAGTTCATACAGGAGTTTACCGGCCTGATTTCGCCGGGGGTAGTCGCCATCTTTCTGCTGGGCTTTTTCTGGAAACGCGCTACCGCCAACGCCGCTTTGGTGGCTGCGCTGGCCACCATTCCGCTGGGGCTTACCTTCAAAGCCCAGATACCGGAAATGCCGTTCCTCAACCAAATGGGCTGGATTTTCCTTATTCTCGTCGGGCTCATGGTCGCCATCAGTCTGGCCGACCCAAAAAGCAAGGACAATCCCAAAGCGATGCGCGTGGATGTGGAAATGTTCCGCACCTCGCAGACTTTCGCAATCGGGGCTTTGCTGGTGATCGGGGTGCTGGCAGCATTGTATATTGTGTTTTGGTAAGGGATGGCGGGAATAGAAAGTGTAGAGGGGGGCAGTTGCGAATGGATAAGCCGTTCGTAACCGCCCCCCCCTCTACACTTTCTATTTACAGAAAAAAGGGTTTCGATTCGTCGGACGAATTAATGCAAGTTGTGACCTATTGCTTTCCTCAAAAAACTGTCATTCCGGAACGAAGTGCGTAACGGCCAAAAAATAAAGTAGTGATCTTTCCTACCCACGGTGTCATTCCGACACAGGAGGAATCTGCTCAAAAGCAAGTGACAATCAATTGTTTAGGCAGATTCCTCACTGCATTCGGAATGACAGCCGGGGTAATGGAATCGCGAACTTGTTTTTTAAGCGTTCCTAACCGGGTTTCCCATCCAAAATCTGTAAATGCAAATACAAATACGGCGAAGGGGCCACACCGCACAATAAAAAGTTTTCCTCTGAAAACTTTTTATTGTGCGGTGTGGCCCCTTCGCCGTATTTGCATTCCCCTGAAAATCAATTCGGCTTCGCGCTTTTAGCGGCAGGTTGTTCTTTGCCTCTTACTTCGCCGGAGATTTCGAGAAATGTTTCTGTGGGAGTCGTATTAGCCGTCACCGTCACACGTTTGCTTTGCGGACCGGGTTTGCCTTTGGAATTGAACTCAACTTTCAGTTCGCCGGTACCGCCCGGAGGAACGGGTTCTTTCGGCCAGGTCGGCACCGTGCAACCGCAGGAACCTTTGGCATTGCTGATGATCAGGGGCTCATTGCCCGTGTTTTTAAACTTGTAGACGTGTTTCACCACTTCACCTTCATCCACGACGCCGAAGTTGTACTTTTCGCTTTCGTACTGGATCGTGGTAGTGGGTTGGGTCGACACGGTGCTGTTCACATTGGTACCCGGGATGTTGCCGGCGGCGCCATTGGAAGCCGCGGAAAGGCTACCTGAGGCTTCCAGAGACGAAGCGGCGGCAGACTCGCGGATTTTGTCGGCTTCCGAATGACCAAACCAGTTTTTAAAACCGCCACCGAAGAGGTTGGCGATGAGCAGAAGTGCCAGCACTGCAAGCAGGCCGATCTGGACTTTTTTGTTTCTTTCCATCGTTTAAGAAAATTAGAGACTATAAAAGGTGAAAGATTGAAATGACGAAACAGGTGCTTGGGCAGGGCAAAATTACGGCTTTCGGCAAGCTGGTATTTTGGTTTGCAAATGTTTAACACGCAATGGTTTAAATCCGCCGGCTGTCGCCAGGCGGGTATTTTGGTTTGCAAATGTTTAACAGCACTGATTTAAATCGGCAGACTTTCATCGCAGTGCATTATTTTCCGCTGCTGCCTAACCGGGAAAGGTTGATTTTATAAAGCGAACCATTGGGAATGTTGGGATTCTCTCTTCCCAAAAAATAAAAGAAACCGTTGTGCACCCGGAAGTGGTGCGTCAGATATGCCGGTTCCGGGAGTCGGTACGTCATTTGGGGTTCAAACGTGCGGGGATGTAGTTGTTTGAGCAAATGAGTTCCTTCAGTTTTACAATGAGCGTACAATTTTCGACTGGCCGCATCCTTCAATATTCTTTTTTGCCAACCGGCAGCGCGGTGGAAGTCAACCGGCAGGATTTCTGTTTTTGTCAACCGGGCGTCGAAACGGCGCACTTCGCCGTGTTCGGTGTCGAATAACAGCAGCGTGTCGCCCATGTTTATCAGCGGCGCATACAGGGAGTCGAGGCGCAGGCTTTCGAGCCAGCCCAGGTGGTTGATCTGGTGGTTGGACCAGGCCATTGTCAGCAAGTGTTCGGTTCCGAAATCGCCCGTGTAGGATGGTCGCAAGGGATCGAACCCCATGTCGTAAGGCTGCCCGCGCCAATTGGGCGGCAGGTTCGGCTCTGCTACGAGGGGAGCGCCTGTCAGCATGGACTCCAGCGCATAATGCATTTCTTTCAGGCCTGCTTCCCGGACGATCTGGACAAACGGGCGCATTGCGCCAGAAGGCTCATAATACCAGTAGCGGATACTCTGGCTGAGCATGCCCGTTTGCCGGAAAAAATAGTATCCCTTGTTCTCCAGCACACAAGGCTCTACCTGAGTGCGGAATACGACCGGGTCGTACCTCGGCAAAGTGTCGAGTTTTTTTTCCTGTAGCACTACTACTTCCTGGGCAAAATCCTCGCCAACTAAGTGAAAAACACCGGTACAGCTGCGGTGCAAAATCGTCGGGCGACCCGCCAGTTCCAATTCATCGAGCACGCGATTTGTTGCGCTTACCAGCCTGATAAAATGTTTTTTCCGCACCCGTAGCAACAAAAGCAAATTGTCGCCAAACAGATCGTAATCGAAAATGTGGGTTTGATAATCTTCTTTGATCAGCACTTCCACTTTCCGGACGGCGATGTCTACTTCCTGCAACACCGTGTTCTGTTGCGTGAGCACGATGTCGAGGTGCAGCGTTTTTTCGGAAAAGTCTGTCGCGCGCAATGCGATGGAGCGCGGCGCATAACCTAAGCGCTGCACAGCGATGACAGCATACGGACGGGACAATTGCAAGTGAAACAATCCCGTTTCGTCGGCAATAGTGGCGGTAGTGGAGTCGCCGGTCGATATGCGGGCGCCCGGTAGCGATTCGCCCGACTGATCCCTAATGAAGCCTGTGATACGCCACATCGATGTATCCTGGGCGGATGCCGCGAAGGAAAGCAGGCAACAAGTGGCAGCGAACAGGAGGTGTTTCATAGCGGCCGTTTTTTTAGAGCCACTAATATATCATAGAGTGTGTCGCCTGGAAGCTGTCAATTGTATGGAAACGGCTTGAGAAAGGGTAAACGCCGCTTGTGGGTGAGTAAAGGGCAGGGCCTGGAAAAAGAAATATGAATCATCGCAAATTTTGGAATGGCCCTCCGAAGTCATTTTTACTGGAAAATCCGGGATTACTCTTTTTGAATGCCGAATGGCGATTACATGAAATACGATTGACGATGTGGCGCGTTGCGTCCAATATCAGGGCAACGCGAGGAAACATCGTCAATCGTCAATCATGTAATCGCCTTTCGGCATTCAAACATGAGTTACCACCGTAAATTCGGGATAACTCATGCTTTCATGGGATGGATTAGAAAAGATCAGTACATCATCAACTTACGGCTGACGGCGCCGAACGGCGTTTCGAGGCGGCAAGTGTACAATCCCGGTTCGCATAGATCGGCGCGGTGCAAGACCACGTGATTTTCACCCGCCTCGTAAGTGCCTTGTTTGGCATTTACTTCTTTCCCTTTTGCATCGAAAATGCGCAGTGCGACGCTTGCCACAGCGGGCAAACGAAACCAAAACAACGTCATTTCGATAAACGGATTCGGCGAATTTTGGAACAATTCTACTCCCCCTTCGGCCTTTGGATGGCCCGCGTGTACGTTAAACTGTGAAGCAATCATGGTGATTATACGGTGTCCGGTGGCTGGTTTTCTCATAGCCTGCCCTTCCGGGAAACCATTGGCAGTGATACAGGATGAATTGATTACGTTGCCCAAGGCAACAAACTTTTTGTTCCAAAACTTGTGCCACTTGCTGCAAACGGAATAGATTAGGCAAATTTTATTTTTTGTCCGTGTACTCCGGCACCATTACATTTGACGATCTTATTTTATAAAAAATACCGATCCGGACAATGACACTGGAGACACTGCTCAAAGACTATGTAACCTTCAACCTCTGGGCAAACACCCAAACTGTGGAATGGCTGAAAACCAAACCGTTGGAACTGATGACCCGCGAAGTGCCGTCCAGTTTCCCTTCCCTGCATGGTACTTTACTCCATATTTGGAGCGCCGAAAAAGTGTGGCTCGAACGTTTGCAATTGATGCCGACCGAGACATTTCTGTTCCAAACCTTCGACGGCGCAACGGAAGATGTCTTTGAAGGGATTTTGAAAACATCGGAAACATTCAAACTTTACGTACAGGCGCTCCCCGCAGAGCATTTTCAAGAAATCTGCCAATTCCGGCTTTTAAACGGCACAGAGGACAGCCGCCCGCGCCACCAGATGATACAACACTGTATGAACCACAGTACCTACCATCGCGGCCAGATCGTCACCATTGCCCGCAACCTGGGCCTGACCGACCCACCTTCGACGGATTATATGCGATACGTGCGCTTACATAGCGTGTAGCCCTCAACCCCTCAACCCCTCAACAAATAACCAACTCAACAAATCGCCAATTCAATGCGCCTCCTCCACTTCTCCGACACCCACCTCGGTTTCCAGGCATTCGACCGCGTCAACGCCGAAGGCGTCAACACCCGCGAGCAGGATGTGTACGATGCTTTCGAACACGTCATAGCGCGCATTTTGGCAATAAAACCCGACGTGGTGATCCACAGCGGCGATTTTTTCCACCGCCCCAGCCCCTCCAACCGGGCGCTGACGTTCGGGCTCGAACAACTCCGCCGCATCTGCGACGCCAAAATCCCCATCGTCATCATCGCCGGCAACCACGAGACGCCCAAAACGGTGTACAACAGCCCCATCCTGCGGGCATTGCGCAGCCTCGACTGTGTGCATCCCATTTTCGGAGAGACCTGGGAAAAATTCGAATTCGACGGTGTGGTCGTACACGGTGTGCCGCATATCAACGACAACCGGTTGCTCTACCACGAACTGGAACGGATGCAGCCGGTGGCCGGCAAGTTCAACATCCTGCTGCTGCACACGTCGCTGGGCAAACGTTTTCTTATGGAAGAATACGGCGAGCAGGTTTTTCCCGTCGAGTTTGAGACCAAACTGGCTGATTTTCAATACATCGCGCTCGGGCACTGGCACAATTTTCAAAAAATAGACCTGCACCCCAATGCCTGGTATTCCGGCAGCACCGAGCGATTGAGCGACACGGAAATCGGTGCGGAGAAAGGTTTTCTCATGTTGGAAATTGGTGGCGTTGACACGATGTTGTCTCAAGAGTCCTTTTTTCGACAGGATGAACAAGATTTACAGGATGTTTTACCTCAAAAAAGGTCTATGAATCCTGTAAATCCTGTTCATCCTGTCGAAAAAATACAACTCGTAAGTCAACCTCGTAGCAACTCCGACCTCACTGTCACCTTCGAATCCATCCCTACCCGCTCCTGGCTGAAATGGGAAATGAACCGTTGCCTCGAACTTTCCGTCGCCGAAATTGAAGCCGCTCTGGAGAAATTCATTACGGAAAACGACACCCGCGACGCAATGGTCTCGCTGCTGTTCAACGACATCCGCCCCGAACAAACGCTCGAACTCGGCAACCTGCGCCTGCGCCAACTCTTCCCCGATGCTTTCCAACTGATCGCCAAAAGAAAAACCTGGAGCGACAGCGCCTTCGTGCACGGCATCGAAGTGGGCCAGTTCGACAGCCTCGATAAGATTTTTGCCGATTACCTGCGCAGCAAGTATTCCGGCGACGAGGTATTGGCGGGGAAGTTGTTGGAAAGGGCGGAGGGGTATTTCGCGTTGGAGGCAAGTGATAAAACTTGAGGTGCAATTTTGGCACTTCAAACACAATCAACAACTCATCACAGTTTGTGATGAGTTCGAAGCAACTTGTGACCTCAAGTTGAACCTGTAAAAAATTTTTAACGCTTCATCGTTTTAATCTAATCTGTTATGGAACTGCAAGTTATTCAAACTAAAATCTTCAAGATACGCGGGCAAATGGTCATGCTCGATTTCGATTTGGCCGAACTGTACGAAACCGAAACAAAGTACCTGAAAAGGGCGGTCAAAAGGAACATGGGTCGCTTTCCGGCTGACTTTATGTTTGAGTTGACGAGAGACGAGTACAACGCTCTAAGGTTCCAATTTGGCACCTTAGAATCGGGCAAGGGGAAATACTCAAAATACGCGCCTTTCGCTTTCACAGAACAGGGAGTCGCCATGCTTTCATCCGTTCTTCGCAGCGAAAAGGCTATTGATACCAACGTCGCCATCATGCGGGCTTTTGTTGCCCTTCGCCGCTACGCGATGACGTTCGATGAATTAGCCGCCAAAATCATTTCACACGACAAAGAACTGGCCGACATCAACGAGGTACTGCGCTGGCTCGGCGAAGAAAATCAAGCCCGTGCTGATGAAATAAAAGCCCTTGAAGCCGACAATGAAAACCTCGACGACTGGCAAAGCCGCCCGCGTATCGGGTTTAAAAAATGATACAATTTGCAGTATCGTTGCACTTCTAAAAACACAAACCAATGAAAAAAGCCAAAGCCATTGACTTTTTCACCGCCCTCCCGGCCCGTTTTTTCCTGTTGGCCGCTTTGCTCTGAGGTGGATTTATGTGTTTCCTCAACTACAAAGACGGGGCGGAATTCAGTTGGCACTACCGGCTTCTCTTTTTCAAGTTAACCTTTATAATGCAAGCCTTCAATTTGCGCAACTTCAGGGAGCACATTTCCTAGAAACAGACCTCCGAGGAACATCTCTTCAGGGTGCAGTCGTGGGCAAAGATTGGTTCGAAAAATTAGATGATTGGAACGTCAAAGGCAAAGAAGAAATCAAAACAAAATACTTCATTGGCGAAGTAGGAAGGCTACAAGAAAAACAATGATTCTCAACAACATAAAATTTTCTAACCACAACCTATACCCCACCCTCCCCCCTCCCCTTCCCCGGCTGGTGCGAGTCTCCGACTCGTACCGCCTATCCCCGCGTCTCCGACGCACATTTTAATCGAAAATTTCAATTATTCAACATCAAAACCTTACGCTTATGTCTCAAAAGTATAAAATCCTCGACCAACAGGGACTGTACTTCCTGACCATGACTGTTGTCGGCTGGGTGGATGTTTTCACCAAAAAGGAATACCGGGAAATCCTTTTTGACAGTTTGGACTTCTGCCGAAAAAACAAGGGTTTGCACCTCAACGCTTATGTGATCATGACGAATCACATGCATTTGATCGCATCCTGCGATTTTCCTAAAAAGCTGAGTGAAGTAGCCCGTGACTTTAAAAAATTTACGGCAAACAGGATTTTAGAGACCATTGAAAACGCGCAGTGGGAAAGTCGAAAAGACTGGATGCTGCATGTTTTCAGATACCATGCCCGCGGCCACGCCAACCGGGATGAGTATATGTTCTGGCAGGATGGCAACCACCCGATCGAACTGTGGTCAGCTCCTGTATTTGACCAAAAAATCGAGTACATACACATGAACCCTGTCCGGGCGGGTTGGGTGATGCACCCCGGTGATTATCTGTATAGCAGCGCATCGAATTACTTAACTGGTTCGGGTGTATTTGATGTGGAAGTATTGGTTTGAGATAGTATGTTACATTCGCGTCGGAGACGCGGGGATAGGCGGCACGAGTCGGAGACTCGCGCCAGCAACGCAACCCAGCAACGCAACTCGCGCCAGTATTGCAAGTCTGTAGATCGGTCTGTAGTTCAGTCTATGGCTGGCGCGAGTCTCCGACTCGTGCCAATTATCCTTGCGTCTCCGACGCAAATTACAAACAAAGCAATGATTCTCAACAACTTAAAACTCGCCAACTACAAGCAATACGCCACCCTCTCGCTCGACTTCCACGAGGGGCTGGTGGGCATTATCGGCAAAAACGGCGCGGGCAAATCCACTATTTTCGAGGCGATTTTGTACTGCCTTTTCGGGCGCGACGAAAGCAACAAAAACCTCGTGCGCTCGTCTTTTGCCGACCCAAAGGCGACGGTGGAGTTGGCACTGGATTTTACTATCGGCGAAAGCCTGTACCGGGTGCGGCGGGAGTTTCGGGGCAAAGCACTGGCGGTCGGGGCGGAGTTGTTCAAAAACGACCAACTCGTCGCGAAAGGCGTTTCGGCGGTGAACGACGAATTGGTAAAGGTGCTCCATATCGAGCGCGACGCCTTCAAACGTTCGGTTTTTTCGAGCCAGAAAGAGCTGGACGAACTGACCAAGGCAAGTAAAGAAGAGCGCAGAAAAATAGTGCGCCGGATGCTCGGCCTCGACCGGCTCGACGACATTCAGGCGCAGATCAATTCCGACATCCGCGACCTGAAAACCCGGATCGCCGGGCAGGAACAGAACCTGCTCACCGGTGAGACCGTGCAGGCATTGGAAACGGCCATCGAAGCGGAAGAAAAAGCATTGGCAGAGAATAAGTTGGCATTTGAACACGAGAGCAAAAAACTAAAAGCCGTCGAGGAAAAATACCGCGTTGAGCACCGAAAATTCGATGAAGAAGAACTGCGTTTGAAGCGCTTCAATGCACTGAACCGCGAACTCGGACAATTGCAGGAACGCCTTTCCGGACTGATAACCCAACGTGAAAACCTGGAACGAAAAAGCGGGGATTTGCAGCAGCAAAAAGAAAAACTCGACGGCGTAAGGAGCGAATTTGAAAAGTATCAAGCCGAGCGAAAAACGCTGGAAACGATGGAGGCCGGACGTCAGCGCCACATCAACCGCAGTGCCCGCAGCGCCAAAATCAACGAATACCGCGAACAGATCGCCGTCCACCGCCTGAAATTGGACGAATTGAATCAGCATCTTGCAGGGCAAGCGAATGTAGAGGCCGCATTGTCGGAAAAACAACAGACGGTATCCAAAATGGAAACCGACATCGAAGCCAAACGCACCAGGCTCCGGGCCGTGGAGGCCCAGATCGCCGATCTGTCTGCCCGCATCCGCGAACGGAAGGAAAAAGTAGTCAGCCTGCAAACGATCGGCAAGGAAGGTACCTGCCCCACCTGCTTTCAACCCCTGCTCGACAGTTACGATCGGGTGTTGTCCGAACTGAGCAGCGACATAGAAATGCTGCAAACCAACGAGTTACGCGGCCTGGAAGCAGAGAAAAAAGTCGTGACCGAAGCAGGCGTTACACTCAAAAACCAACTCGAACAAACCCGCCGGGAAGCCGAACACTTGTTGAAAGAACAAACGCGCCTCGGCGAACTGACGCGCCAGCGAACAAACGAAGCGGAGCAACTGAAACAACTGGAAGCCAAACAGACCGCCGAAGAGATTATCCTGCGCGAGATCGGCGAAGTCAACTTTGATGAGGCCGCATACCAGGCGTTGAAAATAAAACTTGCCGAACAGGAACCGCGCTACCTCGAATTTTCCAAAGAAGAAAACTACGTCGCCCGCGAGCTGCCCACGACGTTGACTGCGCTGAAAAATACCGGTGCCGCCGTCGCGGAAGCCGAACAAAACATCGCGGCCAAAACTGCCGAACTCGCACAAACCGGCTACGACGCGGCGCGTTACGAAACCGCCAAACAAGCGCTTACCGGCTTTGCCGATGCTTACAATGCCCAGTCAGAAGCGGTACGAACACTTGAAAAGACAGGCCTCGAACTAAAAAACAGCATCGCCCAAAGCCGGGAAAAACTGCGGGCCAACGACCGTATCAAAAGCCAGATCAGCGACAAACTGGAGGAGATCGAACTGTTGCGCAAACTCGCCGAAATGCTAGGCCTGTTCAAAACCGAAATCCTTGAAAAAATAAGCCCCGGTATATCGCGCGAGGCGAGCGACCTGTTCAGCCGGATCACGAAGGGCAAATACGAAAGCATCCGCGTGGATGAAAATTTCGACTTTGCCATCGCCGACGGCGGCGCGTTTTACCCCATCGAACGCTTCTCCGGCGGCGAGATCGACCTCGCCAACTTTTGCCTCCGCATTGCCGTCACGAAAGCCATTATGGAACTCAGCGGCGCCGAGCAGGGCATCGGATTCCTGGCTTTCGACGAGATTTTCGGCAGCCAGGACGAAGAACGCCGCTTGGAAATGATGCTGGCACTCAATTACTTACAAGAGCAGTTCCGCCAGATTTACATCGTATCGCACATCGAAAGCCTGAAGGACTATTTCCCGCATATTTTGGAAGTGCAGTTCGGGGAGGGAGGAAGCAGCGTCGTTTGGCGATAAAAGTTTTGAATGCCATTATTTGAATGACGAATGGCGATTACATGAAATACGAGATACGATGTAGGGCGCTGCTCCTGAGATGGAGGAAACGCGTGGAAACATCGTCAATCGTATTTCATGTAATCGCCATTCGTCATTCAAACCCCTATTTCAAATAAACCGCATCGAACTCCGCCAGCACAGTCCCGCCCTGGTGAAGTTGCATGTGATCACCCATTACCACATAGTTATCCGTTTTGATCAAGGCTTCGGAAAACTTTTTTTCCGATTCCATCAGCGGCGGCGGACAGGCCATCATCGTGCTGGCAGGACCGGTGATTTTCAACGTATTACCCTGCAGGGTATACCCTCCCATCATTTGATTGCAGCCTGCGTAGGCGCTGAACCGGCCTTCAAAAAAACGTACGAACATTTCTTTTTCAGTCACCGGCAGTTGGGCGAGACCCACTATGGCAGTGATTTTCCATCGGGTGTTTTCGAAAGGTGCGTTTGGTTTCATTGTTGCATCGGATTGTTTACGGTTACAGGCAATGGCCAGAAGGGGCAGGAGCATCCAAAATAGTTTGTTCATGTAGTTAAATTGAAATGTTTTGTTGCGTAATGGATGCTAAAGTAGTTGGGTTTACACAAATCGGCGTCGCTTAATAGTGAGGCGGTGACTGGCAGTCACCGCCTAACTTCCCCGCTGAAAGCCAGGCGGCACACGGTACATCAACTCATTCGCTCACCAGCTTATCCCGCACGCCTTTCACGATCAAAAACTGCCCGGCAAGATAAGTTGCCATGATCAAAAAGCCGGGAGGAAAAGGGAACGCTCCACCGAAACGACTGGCCGCAATGAGACTGTCCGAGAGCATGAACAAGATAGCCCCCGCCATCAGCGTCCGGAATATGGTGACCGGCACATGGCCTTTGAGGTTCACCACACTCAATGCCATGACCGTGATAACCGTTGCATAAACAGCCACGGGTATTTGCATGGCAGCAGGAATGCCCGCCCACAGCCACCACACCAGCCCCAACGAAAAAAACACGAATGGCAATGCGAGGGATGGATTCCGGCGCAGAAAACCATTGTCCAGATTGCTGACTGAGGAAAACCCGCCGGTGTAGGAGAGGTGAGTGAACAAAAACGCCACCAGGCCCAGTATGAAAAAAAGCGGTTGCTCTCCATATAACAGCAATACATCGCCTGCGGTAGCAAACCCCAGCCCTGCAAACACCATCCGTTTCAAAAAACGCGGTGGCCGGTGATGCGTTTCCATTGCCAGCCATACGGCCAATAGCGGCATCAACAACGGTTTAGTGATGAAAACCAGGTTTTTATTTCCCATCGCCACACCTGTAAGGTTGATTAGCGAGACAAGAATAAATGTGGGGAGCCAGATTTTTTTCATGGTTTCGCCTTTTTAAAATCACCCGCTTTCACGATGATCAACTTCGAATAATCGAGGTATTTTTTCATCGCGTTGTTCACGTCGGTCAGCGACAACTTTTCCACTTTGCTTTCAAAATCGGCGTCCCAGTTCATCGAGCGGTCCATGAACAGGTATTGGTTGAGTGTGCTCGCCACGCCATTGTCGCTCGAGCGACTCACCTTGCGTGATTGAAGCCATCCGGATTTGGCGGCTTCCAGTTCTTCCGCAGTGAAACCGTCTTTGGTGACTTTTTCAATTTCTTCTTTAAATGCCGCTTCGAGTTTTTCCACGTTCTGCGGGTTGTAGATAGCATTGGCCGAAAAGCCGCCGTTTTCGTCGAGCGCGCTGGCGCTGAAACGGCCTCCGACGCCGTAACTCAGTCCTTCTTTCTGCCGGATTCGGGTGGCAAGGCGTGAGTTGAGGAAACCGCCGCCGAGCATATATCCGCCGATGGTCAGCGCCGGGTAGTCCGGATGATCGTTGCGCATGGCGTAGCCGTAGCCTGCCACGAAGTTGGCGTTCGCTTTATCGGGGGTGTTGACGACTTCCGTTTTGGCGGCCACCGGAATATAATTGCTCTCGATGCGCTTGTAGGGCGAGGGGCTTTTCCAGTCGCCGAAGGTTTCTTTCAGTACGGTTTCGATTTGTTTTTGGTCAAAATCACCCACTACTGCACAAGTGGCATCGGATGCACCGTAGAATTTTTTGTAAAATGCTTTTGTCTGCTCCAGCGTGACCGCTTTCACCGCTTCCACTTCCTCGTCGAAGGTCATGTTGTAGCGCGGGTCGCTTTTTTGATAAGGCTCCGTGATGCGGGCGTATGACAGACGTGCCAATGCCGCCGGGTCGGTTTTTTGCTGTTCGAGGCCGGCAAGGTATTCTTCTCGGAGTTTATCGAACTCATTTTGCGGAAACGAGGGTTTGCGCAGGATTTCGCCCGTGAGCCGGATGGCTTCGGCGAGGTGCTCGCGGTCCGCTTCGATGTTGACCGTGACGGATGACGGCCCGCCGAACACGTTGATACGCGCTTTGAGTTGGTCCTGCAAATCCTTGATTTCCTGGCGTGTTTTGTTCATCGTGCCTTTGTCGAGCATGGCTGCCGCAGCGGTACCTGTCATTTGCTGGCTTTGAAGGCTTTCCAGCGTGCCGAAACGGAAAGTGAGCGTGGCGTTTACCGCGTCGCCGCGGTTTTCTTTTGGCAACAGGGCGTATTCCATCCCGTTGGCCAACTTGCCGCGAGTGGTGCGTTTTTCGATGTTGTCGGGCGAGGGGTCGAAGTCTTCACCCTGGGCAAGCGCCGCTTTGCCTTTGTAATCTTTGAGCATCTCCGCCACATTGGGTGCATCGGGGATTTCTGCCCGGTCTGGATTTTGTTCCGGAATAAAGAAGCCCAGCGTGCGGTTGGCAGGTTTGAAATAGCGCTGTGCCACGCGGCTTACATCTTCGGGTGTTACTTTTTCGACCATGTCGCGGTAATAAAAAATCAAACGCCAGTCGCCCTGACCGGCGTAGTTGCTCAGGCTCAGGCCCACGCGGTCGCTCTGTTTGAGCGAGAGTTCGATGTTTTTCAGAATCCGCGTCCTGGCTTTTGTCACTTCTTCCGTGCTGGGCGGGTTGTTTTTCAAATCGTCCAGGATGGACAACATGGCCTGCTGTGCGTCGGGGAGCGATTGTTCCAAACGCACCTCGGCCCAAAAACCTGTGAGACCCGCTTCGGCAAAACCCGATGCGCCGCCGCTCACGCTGGCTGCTTTTTTGTTCTCTACCAACGCTTTATACAGCCGGCCAGACGGCTCGTCGATAAGCAGGTTGCCCAATACCGACAGCGGCGCATGGTCGGCATGCGTGGATGCCGGGGTGCGGTACGTACAGGAAAACACCTGCACGTCGCCCGTGCGGCGAAGGGTGATCTGGCGCTCGCCGTCCTGCGTGGGTTCTTTCGTGTAGGTTGGAATGAGTTGACGTGCCGGCTTCGGTATTTTGGAAAAATACTCGTGCACGAGATCGAGCGTTTTCTGCTCGTCGATCTTGCCGGCCACTACCAGCATAGCGTTGTCGGGTTGGTAGTAGTTGCGGTAAAAGGCTTGCAGGCGCTCGATGGGGGCGCCTTCGATGTCCGATTTTTCGCCGATGGTGGAGTGGCCGTAGTTGTGCCATTGATACACCGTGCCGAGCAAACGTTTGTACAAAACGCCGAACGGGTTGTTTTCACCCGATTCGTATTCGTTGCGCACCACGCTGAACTCACTTTCAAGGTCTTTTTTTGCAATAAAGGAGTTTACCATGCGGTCGCTTTCGAGGTCGAGCGCCCAGCGCAGGTTTTCTTCCGAGGCATCGAAGGTCTCGAAATAGTTCGTCCGGTCGAAGGAGGTCGTGCCGTTCGGGCGGGCGCCGTGCGAGGTGAGTTCCTGGGGAATATTCGGGTGTTTGGGCGTGCCTTTGAATACGAGGTGTTCGAGCAGGTGCGCCATACCCGTTTCGCCATAGCCCTCGTGCCGGGATCCGACTTTATAAGTAATATTGACCGTTACGATGGGTTTGGACGGATCGGGGAACAACAGCACCTGAAGCCCGTTGGCCAGGCGGTATTCGGTGATGCCCTCTACGGAAGTGACATATTGGGTGCCTTCCGGGAGCCGGAGTTTGGTTTGTGCGTTCAAGGAGAATTGAACCAGAAAAACGGTCAGCAGCATTAGTGCCGGGCGTCGGATCAGCGTCGTTTTCATGTCATCATGTTAAAAAAGTGAATGAAATGGTTGAGTGTGGCAGCAAAGATAGTTTTACCTGCCCTAATATTTATCCGGCGGGGAAGCACTAAATAGCGCCGGATCGAGCATCAGATGAAATAAATTGTGACGAGAGCCATACCTTTGCGTAAAATTGACACGATGATACATCAAGAGCAATCAGAAGCGCCCCTGCAGGAAACGTTCAACGAAAAAGGCGAACGCATCAGCCCGGTATTGCCGGAGCATGTCAAAAATTTTTTAATAGACATCGACGGCACCATTTGCGACGACGTACCCAACGAAGAGCCGGAGCGGATGGGTACCATACTCCCCTACCCCGACGCATTGGCGATGCTCAATCGTTGGTACGACGAGGGGCACATTGTATATTTCTTCACCAGCCGCACCGAAGCGCACCGCGCCGTCACGGAAACCTGGCTTAACAAACACGGCTTCAAATACCACGGCATTTTGTTCGGCAAACCGCGTGGCGGCAATTACCACTGGATCGATAATCACATCGTCCGTGCTACCAGGTTTAAAGGAAAATTCACCGACTTAGTGGTGAAAACACACGAAATTGAGGTGTTTTTGGAATAAGTATATGGCACAATAAACACATAGGCACATAGACCACATAGTTTTTTGATTTTCAAAACTATGTGGTCTATGTGCCTATGTGTTTCTGGAAAAATCGTTGTTCCTTTGCGAACCAACAAGCGGGTTTCGCGTCCCCGAGCCGGAACCCGGCAGCAAACAAACAACAAACAACGCATGAACACAATCCTCGCCATTTGCCTGTTGTTGCAGGCCGCTCCGCCCGACACTTTGCCCTACGACCTGAACAATCCTTCTTTCATCATCAACCTCGTAAGTGAAGAACTGAAAGAAATTTCGGGCCTCAGCCAGACCGATTCGGCGGGTATTTATCTGGCGATTGCCGACGAAAAAGGTGAAATTTTCTTTATCGACGGTGCGGGGGGCGGCGTCGTGTTGCGCAAAGTGTTATTTCGCGAAAAAGGCGATTTTGAAGGTGTGGAAATGGTGGGCAAGTGCCTTTATGCCGTAAAAAGCGACGGCGACATTTTCGAGATCGGCTGTTGGGATACGGATAGCCCCAATATTGTGGAGTACAAAACGCCGCTCAAAAAATCGGACGACGTGGAAGGTCTCTGCTACGATTCCAAACGTTTTGCATTGTTGCTCGCCTGTAAACAAAACCCCGACAGCGCCGGGCTGCGCCGCATCTTCGCTTTCGATCTGAAAACCAAACAATTGAGCGACAAACCCGTTTACACCATCGATCCCGAGGTTGTGAACCGCCTCGCTCCCCCCGACGGTGACAAAAATCGCCATTTCAGCCCTTCTGGCATTGCCATACATCCTAAAACCGGAGATGTGTTCGTCATCTCCTCCGCCCAAAAACGCCTTGTGGTATTGGATTATCAGAGCGGCGAAATTCGTTATGCGGTCCGGCTCGATAAAAAACTGCTGCCCCAACCCGAAGGAATTGCGTTCGATACCGACGGCAACCTTTACCTGAGCAGCGAAGGCAAAAAAGGCGAAGGGCTGGTGTTGAAATTCGACTACAAAGCGCCGAAATGACCTATTTTTGCCCGGGATAATTGATTTACGATTGCCGATTACATGATTGTTGAATTACGATGTTCCGTAGAGTGTTCAAAACATCGTAATTCAACAATCATGTAATCGGCAATCGTAAATCAAATTTTTAAAAATTCACCATTCATCATTACTTAAATGCCAGTCATCGAACTCAAAATCCCTAATTTGGGTGAATCCATATCCAACGTTACATTTTCCAAATGGCTGAAATCCGACGGTTCCATTGTGTCCATGGACGAGCCACTCTGTGAAATAGAAACTGAAAAAGCCAACCAGGAACTTTCTGCCGATTCTGCCGGCAAATTGATTTGGGTTGCCAAAGAAGGCGAAGACCTGGCCGTAGGCGCGTTGTTTGCAAAAATTGATACGGAAGCAAGTGGCAATAGCAGTGGCAGTGGCAGTGGCAGTAGCAGTGGCAGTGGCAGTGGCAGTGGCAGTGGGCAGCAAGTGAGCAGTGAGCAATCTGCCGCTGTTCCTGCCACTGCTACTGCCAACTATGCAACCGGCACTCCTTCTCCCGCCGCCGCGAAAATCCTGGCAGAGGGGAACATAAAACCGGCCGATGTATCAGGTACAGGCCGCGACGGGCGGATTACCAAGGAAGATGCGGTGAAGGCAGTGGGCAGTGGCAGTTCGCAGCAGGCGGTCGCGCCAACTCCCCAGTCCCCAGTCCCCAGTCAACCATTCACCAGAAACGAACGCCGCGAACGTATGAGCCGCATGCGCCGCACCATCGCCAAACGTCTTGTGAGCGCCAAGAACAATACGGCTATGCTCACCACTTTTAATGAGGTGGATATGACGGCGGTGATGGCACTTCGGGAAAAATATCAGGAATCTTTTGTAAAAAAATACGGGGTCAAACTCGGCTTCATGTCCATTTTTTCCAAAGCCTGTGCAAAGGTGTTGCTCGAAATGCCCGATGTGAATGCCATGATCGACGGCGAAGAATTCGTCTACCACGAATTTGTGGACATCAGCATCGCTATTTCCACACCCAATGGTCTGGTGGTGCCGCCCGTGCGCAACGTGGAAAGCCTCAATTTTGCCGAAGTGGAATTAAAGATTAAAGACCTTTCCGTCAAAGCCCGTGACGGCAAGCTCTCGCTCGATGAGATGACCGGCGGTACGTTTACGATCACCAACGGCGGTATTTTCGGCAGCCTGATGAGTACACCTATTATTAATGAGCCACAGAGTGCCATTCTTGGGTTGCACGCCATTAAAGAACGGCCAGTGGTGGTGGACGGCGAAATAAAAATCCGGCCGATGATGTACCTGGCGCTGAGTTACGATCACCGGATCATCGATGGTTCTACATCCGTGACGTTTTTGGTGAAGGTCAAAAACCTGATAGAAGACCCGGTGAGTTTATTGTTAGACCTGTAAATCAAAATGAGTCATCCCGGATTTTTAACCCACGATTTTAATCGTGGGAAATGCCTCAAAGCGCAAGATTTCAAACCGTTTTAACGGTTTACAAAGGTTTCGCCAAGCGTTTGAAAACGGTTAAAACCGTTGGTTTGCCCGCCCGTCCTGTTCTCCCACGATTAAAATCGTGGGTTGAAACGAAATTTCTCCGCTTTTTGCAAAAATTCGGGATGACTCAAATTCCATAATACGATAGTAAAAGAATGGATTCAACGGTTTTTTGCAGCGGTTACGAGAAGTGACGGGATCCGGCTGCCCAGTAAGACGCGATTTTAGGCACAGCGCGTACCAGAAGCAGCAAAGCAACTGTAACGTACAAAATTAGCATAGAAACGGGAGGATTTAAAAGTGAATGATGTGTGTGTATTGTGGATATTTCCAATGATTATTCCGTGTTACAGCCCAAAGGTGGTAATTATTTTCTACTTGTCAATCTTTTGCCGTGATTTTTTTTGTTAATACATCAATTGCAAAAAGGGTATCCTGCTTTCCAAGGTTTTAAAGTACTTTTGCCCTTGATTTCCCGAACAAATTGTGCAGATGCGCCGACCATGAGCGTGCTAAACATACCCGATGTATTACGCAGCACGACGAATTGTCTCCCGTTTGCACAATTTTCTTTTTGCGATTTCGCAAACGTGACTACTTTTCGCATCGACGTCTTATCACCCGTATTTTCTAATCAAGCCAAAACAAACATCCGGAATGGTCTTTAACAACATACTTGAAACTATCGGAAAAACCCCACTTATCAGGCTCAACGGTGTTGTCTCCAACATTCCCGCCGCTGTGTATGCCAAAGTCGAGGCTTTTAACCCCGGCTTGAGCGCCAAAGACCGCATCGCTTTGCACATGATCGAGCGTGCCGAACGGCTCGGCCAACTCAAACCCGGCGGCACAGTCGTGGATGCCACGAGCGGTAACACAGGATTCAGCCTTGCCATGGTGGCCGCTATCAAAGGTTACAAATGTGTGTTGACCGTGACCAGCAAAATCTCGGAAGATAAACTCAACAACCTCCGGGCGATGGGAGCAGAAGTTTATCTTTGCCCGCAGGATGCCAAACCCAACGATCCCAACTCTTACTACCGGCGTGCCGAACAACTGGCCAAAGACATTCCCGGCGCTTATTACGTCAATCAAAACTTCAACCCCGACAATGCCGACGCGCATTACCTGACGACCGGCCCGGAGATTTGGGAACAAACCCAGGGCCGTATCACACACCTTATCGGCAGCGCCAGCACCGGCGGCACACTCTGCGGGTCGGGGCGTTACCTCCGCGAACAAAACCCCGACCTGAAAGTGATTGCAGTGGACGCCTTTGGTTCAGTATTGAAAAAATACCATGAGACGGGTGTGTACGACGAAAATGAAATCTACTCCTACCGTATCGAAGGCACCGGTAAAAATATCATCCCGGCCAACGTCGACTTCGAATTGATCGACCGTTTTGTAAAAGTGACCGACCAGGACAGCGCCCTGCGAGCCCGCGAAATCGCCCGCAGCGAAGGGATGCTCGTGGGTTATTCCAGCGGCGGCGCACTTCAGTGTCTCCAGCAAATCCAGTCGGAACTCACTGAAAACGACCTGGTCGTATTGCTCTTTGCCGACCACGGTTGCAAATACGTCAGCAAGATTTTCAGCGACAAGTGGATGATAGAACAGGGTTTTTTACAGGAAGAAGCAATTGCCGAGTTGTGCTGATTGCCTCTCACGCTGAAAAAATGAAGAATTGGTTTTCAATTCCGATGACAAACCAAAGAGGTTGAAATCAAAATCATCATTAAAACTGACATTCGTCTGAATTTTGTTTTCGCCCGAATCCTGACCTTTGATCTGTCGATTGACGAGGCTGTTTTTTATGACAGGATTACAGGATTCACAGGATAAAATTTACTCTAAAATCCTGTAATCCTGTCATGAAAACCACCTCGTCCGAAATCAATTATTTCAGGACAAATTTTTCGCTCGAATGAAATTGTTACCAATCGAACGCCGCACGGGACTTACACGTGAGGAGTTTATCGAAAATTACCTCAAACCCAAACGCCCGGTTGTATTCACCGATCTGGCCAAAGACTGGCCTGCGATGCAGAAGTGGACGTTTGACTTTTTAAAAAAGGAATACGGCCACCTCGATGTGCCCATCGTAGGGCCTGATTATCACAAACCGGGGCCGAACTACATGAAAAGTAACATGACCATGAAGTTCGGCAATTACCTCGAACTCATCCAGAAAGGCCCGACGGAATACCGGATTTTCCTCTGGAACATCTTCGACCATGCCCGCGAACTCATCCACGACGTATCGAACCCGACCATCTGCGACGGTTGGGTGGACAAATACCCCTTCATGTTTTTCGGCGGCGCAGGCGCGGTAACGAATCTGCACTATGATATCGATTGTTCCAATGTGTTTCACACCCATTTCTGGACGCGCAAACACATTGTCTTGTTCGATCAACAGCAGAATTCTTTCTTATATCAACACCCCTATACCGTACAAAGCCACGTAAATCCCCTCCAGCCGGACTACGAAAAATACCCCGCCCTGCGCAAAGCCACCGGCCATGAAACCATCCTTTATCACGGCGAGACACTTTTTATACCTGCATTGTGGTGGCATTATATCGTATACATGGACGGCGGCTTTTCCATCAGCCTCCGCTCCCGCGACAGTGTGCTGACCCAGGCCAAAGGGCTTTGGAACATTGCCCGTCACTTCGTCATCGACAAAGGCATGAATACCGTGATGGGGCCGAAATGGAAAACGTGGAAAGAAGCGAAGGCGATTAAAAGGGCGGAAGAGGCCGTTTTAGAGAAGAGCGATGAGCGATGAGCGATGTTTGAAAATGGTTTTGACAAAAAGAAAATTTCTACGCCTTTGAAAATCAATATTTTCATCGGGTTTGCAGGCATTAACGGAGACAATCTCAAAGCAAAAGTTGATGTCGAATGGAGACATCATTTTAAAAATGGAAAAACTGAAAAGAGAAAAATCAAAGGTTCTTTTGAAACGGTAATAGGAATGCCTAAAGAAGACCCTGATTTTTAATCACTTATAACTTACGATTCATCACTTTTCACTCATAACTCATCACTCGAAAAAGTGGATTTATTCGACCGCATTCTCAAACAAGCCGGGCCGCTCGGCAAATACGCCGACGTCTCCGAGGGCTATTATATGTTCCCCCAATTGGAAGGCGAACTCGGCAACCGCATGAAATTCAAGGGCAAAGAAGTCGTGTGCTGGAGTATCAACAACTACCTCGGCCTCGCCAACCATCCCGAAGTACGTAAAACGGACGCCGAAGCCGCCGCCCGCTGGGGCCTGGCATACCCGATGGGCGCCCGTATGATGTCGGGTGAAACCAACCTGCACCAAAAACTGGAGCAGCAATTGGCCCACCACGTCGGCAAAGAAGCAGGCCTGCTCGTCAACTACGGCTACCAGGGCGTGCTTTCCGCTATCGACACCCTGCTCACCCGCCACGACGTGGCCGTGTACGACGCCGAAAGCCACGCCTGCATCGTGGATGCCATGCGGATGCACATGGGCAAACGATTTGCCTACACACACAACGACATCGCCAGCCTCGAAAAATGCCTCGAACGCGCCAAACGCCTCACCGACGGCACCGAAGGCGGCATCCTTGTCATCACCGAAGGTGTGTTCGGGATGCGCGGCGACCAGGGCAAACTCCGTGAAATCTGCACGTTGAAAGAAAAATATGGCTTCCGGCTCTTCATCGACGACGCCCACGGCTTCGGGATGCTCGGAAAAACAGGCGCAGGCGCTGCCGAAGAACAGGGCGTGACCGACGACGTAGACATCTATTTCAGCACCTTCGCCAAAAGTATGGCGCTCATTGGCGGCTTCCTCGCTGCCAGTCCGGAGATCATCCGGTTTTTGAAATACAATATGCGTTCGCAAATCTTCGCCAAATCGCTGCCCATGCCGATTGTGGAAGGCCTGCTCAAACGCTTCGAACTCCTGCGCGACCGGCCCGAACTCCGCGAAAAACTCTGGCACAATGTCCGGCTGCTTCAGGATGGCCTCAAAGCCAGAGGTTTTAATATCGGCGACACCAACACTTGCGTCACCCCCGTTTATATGCACGGCGAAGTGGAGGAAGCAATGGCTTTGGTCAAAGATATGCGCGACAACTATGGCGTATTCTGCTCCCTCGTGGCTTATCCGGTCATACCGAAAGGCATGCTTATCCTGCGCCTGATCCCTACTGCCGATCACACGGAGGAGGATATTCAAATCACGCTGGATGCTTTCACTGCGGTGGGGGCAAAACTGGCTGCGGGTGCGTACAAGAATTTTGTACCCGAGGTGATGGTGTGATTGTTCGTGCAGTACAAAGTGTAAAATCCTGAATCGCAAATACTTGCGGTTCAGGATTTTTATTTCTACTGTTTTGCAAAAAGGTACTGCGATTTGGAAACTTTTGAAAAGTTGTCAAATCTCATTCTACTTACGACTTGAACCGCCGGACAATCAGCAGTATCCGATCCGAATCTAATCGAAGGGCAATAAGTCAGGTTCGATAAATTCCCTTTTGGCTTTTTCGGAGCGATAGATATCCGTATTGCCATAGTGACAGGCAATTATATCCTTAAAATTGGTTTTTAACCGTGGAAACTCTTCCACAAAATTCGGGAAGTTGTCGGACTTTGATTTGAGCGTAAAGTGGTAAACCGCTTTTACAGCAGCTACTGTCAGGGTCTTGTTGAATTTGTCAGATACGCCCAACCGGTCGGTAAACCGGTACAATTGATGGCAAATATTGTCAATTGCAGCCTCTTTTCCGTACCGGCGAATGTGTATCCATGCCAAACGCAGGTGCGCTTCGTGGTTAAACAGGTCCGGGTCGAGTGTGCAGGCACTGAACTGTGCTTCAAAGGTTGAATCATCCAGGTACATAAGTCAGTGAGTTAGGTAAAAAGTTGCCTTTAAAAATGAGTCATGCTTGAAAGATTGGGATCAGGGGCAGGGCAGTTGTAGCACCAACAAAGAAGCGCCTGCCACGATGAAGTGACAGGCGCTGGGTATATTGTGTTGGCATCGACCTACTCTCCCGGGACATCGGTCCAAGTACCATCGGCGCTGGCGGGCTTAACGACTCTGTTCGGAAAGGGAAGAGGTGGGCCCCCGCCGCTAAAGACACCAACATTTCTTTGCGGCAGACGGTCAACCCTTGAGGATTGACGGTCTTTGATACCGCTTTGTTTTTTTATGATTCGCACGGCGCGTTTAACGCATGGCGATCATGACAAATGACCGGGGAGGAAAGAGGGCATACTCGGCAAAGAGTTATGTAGTAATGAACCTCATATTTCGAGCAAACCAAACCTGCCCGCCTTCGCCAATCTGCCTTCGCACAAGGCTATGGCAGATAAATCTGCCTTCGCACAAGGCTATGGCAGATAAAAGGCTTCGGCGGGTAAAGGACAACGAATTGACAGGTAATTGACAACCACCCGTTCATTCACCGTCCGGGATTGATTCGAAAACCCGCCGTCGCACAAGGCTATGGCGGGTAAAAAAAAGGAAGCTGACGGGCAATTAGTACGACTCGGCTGAGTGTGTTGCCACACGTACACCTGTCGCCTATCAACGCAGTAGTCTTCTGCGGCCCTTACAACGGAAGATTCATCTCAGAGTAGGCTTCGCGCTTAGATGCTTTCAGCGCTTATCCCGGCCGTACATTGCTACTCGGCGCTGCACCTGGCGGCACAACCGATACACAAGCGGTACGTCCAACACGGTCCTCTCGTACTGGTGTCAGGTCTCTTCAATCTTCCTGCGCCCACAACAGATAGGGACCGAACTGTCTTGCGACGTTCTGAACCCAGCTCACGTGCCGCTTTAATGGGCGAACAGCCCAACCCTTGGGACCTTCTCCAGCCCCAGGATGCGACGAGCCGACATCGAGGTGCCAAACCTCCCCGTCGATATGAGCTCTTGGGGGAGATCAGCCTGTTATCCCCGGAGTACCTTTTATCCTTTGAGCGACGGCCCTTCCATGTGGAACCGCCGGATCACTTTAGCCGTCTTTCGACCCTGATCGGCCCGTCGGCCTCTCAGTCAAGCGCCCTTGTACTAATACGCTCTACGCACGATTACCGTCCGTGCTGAGGGCACCTTTGCAAACCTCCGTTACTCTTTAGGAGGTGACCACCCCAGTCAAACTACCCGCCATGCACTGTCTGGATATACTCCGTTAGGACTCAACTAGTCAAAGGGTGGTATTTCAACGTCGGCTCCCCAATGGCCAGAACCACCGGATCATAGCCTCCCACCTATCCTACGCATCGAATAGTCAAGCCCAATGCAAAGCTGTAGTAAAGGTTCACGGGGTCTTTCCGTCCCGTTGCGGGTAATCGGTATCTTCACCGATACTTCAATTTCACCGAGCTCGTGGCTGAGACAGTGCCCAGATCGTTACACCATTCGTGCAGGTCGGAACTTACCCGACAAGGAATTTCGCTACCTTAGGACCGTTATAGTTACGGCCGCCGTTTACCGGGGCTTCAGTCAAGACCTTCGAGGTTACCCCCTAAGCCCCTTCCTTAACCTTCCGGCACCGGGCAGGTGTCAGACCCTATACTTCATCTCTCGATTTTGCAGAGTCCTGTGTTTTTGCTAAACAGTCGCCTGGGCCTCTTCACTGCGGCCC